>Ga0302196_10000989_pt1 | contig 27015 bp, 24 predicted proteins | sample II_Bog_N1_3_FD_198794 | JGI IMG/M metagenome (GOLD analysis project Ga0302196, IMG submission 198794) | Peat permafrost microbial communities from Stordalen Mire near Abisko, Sweden - II_Bog_N1_3 | ecosystem: Environmental > Terrestrial > Soil > Wetlands > Peat | place: Sweden: Abisko...
GGCGGACAGGCCACCCATCCCGATCACCATCGCCTCGAAGGTCGAGACGTCGACGATCTCGCCGCGCCCGCCCCGGGCGGCGTGCCGGGCCGCTGCCGCGGCGGCGGCCGCGGCGAACGTGCCCGCCAGCCACTCGCCGAGCCGACCGCCAGCCTGTACGGGTTCATCGCTGGGCCAGCCGCGGCCGGCGATCGAGCTGCATAACGCCTGCAGGATGAACTCGTTGGCCAGTACCTTGTCGTCGACGTAGGGTCCGGTGGTTCCGAATGGCGTCACGGACACCACCACCGCCGAGGGGCCGGTCTGCGCCGTGATGTCGTCGAGCGTCCAGCCGTCGGTCAGATCGGTGAGCACGACGTCGGCACCGGCCAGCAGCGGCGCGACTTCAGCCCGGTCATCGAAGACTACCGATTTCTTGCCTGCGGCCAGGTACCCGAACAACGCTCCGGGCGGTCCGCCGGCCGACCAGCCCCGAACCGCGTCGCCCTGTGGGGATTCGACTTTCACCACCTCGGCGCCGGCATCGGCGAACATCTTGCCCGAGTACGACACCGCAATCCCGTTGGACAACTCCAAGACACGCCAGCCCGCAAACGGTGCTTGGGCGTGGCCTGCCACGCTCAGTTGCCCAGAGTGGTTGCGCGGCCCGCGATACCGGCGACTTCAGCAGTCACAGCCGTCACCGGCGCCCCCTGCGCCTGCAGGGCGAACTGCGTCATCCGAGTCCACGCGTCACGGTCACGCTGGCTGGCTTGGCGACCGACGTGCGTAACAACGTCGACGTCGGTGGCCTGGGCGCGCAGGTGACCGGCTCGGGCGTGATCCTTGGGGATGTAGCGGAACGGATCGAACGAGTAGGCGGCCATCGCATTTTCGTGGGTGATCTTGTTGATGACGGCGTCGTCCAGATGGCCCATGTTGTCCACGATGTCCTCGGGCGCGAACGGCCAGTTGCTGTCGGAGTGCGGGAAGTCGGACTCCCAGCACAGCATGTCCTCGTTGAACCAGTCCATGTTCCGCACGCCGACCCTGTCGCTGATGAAGCAGGTGAGGAAGTGCCGCTTGAACACATCCGTCGGTCCGCTATAGCCGGGCGGGAATTTCGCGAGCGTCCAACCCGAGTGACGGTTGTAGACGTGCTCAGCGCGCCAGAGGAAGTACGGTATCCAACCGACGTCGCCCTCGGTGAGCGAGAACTTGATTTCGGGGAAGTCGGCGTAGAACTGCGCCCAGATCAGCTCGGTGAAGGTGAACATGCTCATCATCGACGACGCGGTCATCTGCACACTTGGCGGAGCGTCCGTCGATACCATCGGGGACCGGGACGCCGAGCCGACATGGGTGCACAGCACTGTCTTGTTCTCGCACACGGCTTCGAACAGCGGATACCAATACTTGGTGTGGATGCTGGGCATCTGCAACGCTTCTGGGTTCTCGGAGAACGTCACCGCGTGACAACCCTTGTCCGCGAGTCGCTTTACTTCCTTGGCGGCTTCGGCCACGTCGTATAGCGGTAGGATGCCGCACGGAATGAACCGGCCTGGATAGGCCGCGCACCACTCGTCGACGTGCCAGTCGTTATAGGCCTTGATCATCACCAAATTGACGTCGCGGTCAGGGCCCTGGTTGAGGACCTGGCCCGAGAAGCCAGTGAAGTTCGGGAAGTTCAAACCCGCCAACTGGCCGCCCGCGTTCATGTCGCGAACCCGTTCGTCGACGTTGAAGCAGCCCGGCCGCATCTCGTCGTAGCGTGAGGCGTCGATGTTGTACATCTCGCGGGGCTTGCCCGCGACGGCATTAAGCCCCATGTTGCGCCCGCGGACCTCGCCGTAGTACCACTGCTGGATTCCGTCGGGTTCGGTGACGACCCGCGGGGCGCGGTCCTGGTATTTCGCGGGGACGTGCGCGTCGAACATGTCCGCCGGCTCGGCGATGTGATCGTCCACGCTGATCAGGATCAGGTCGTCTTTGTTCATGCCGCGCTCCCCTCAACCTAGAGGACTAGTAGACAATGGCCTGGTCATAGTGTCAACGGTCCGATCCCCGTGTCCACACGTGTTCGAACGCGATTCTCAGCAAAAGTACGGGTGGATTTCGCGTCGCCAGAAATGGACTATTAGTCCGTATCTACGCGATGGTGATCGCCGCTAGTCCCGTACGCACCCGGTCGGGCAGCGATCCCCCGTAGCTGAGCCAGTCGTCCAGGGCGATGCGCACCGTCGCCATTGCCAACGCACCGATCAGACGAGGCCTGGCATCCTCGGGAGCCAAGTCGGGCATCCGCGGTGCGACTAAGTCGGCGATCGCCGATTCGTACCGCACGTAGATGTGTAGCGTCCAGGCGTCCAAAGTCTCGGATGACCTGGTCAGCGCGGCCAGTTCACGCACCTGGGCCTCGATTTCGGCGAACCCGAGAGCCAACTCGTGAAAGGCGCCGAGGACGGCCTCCGTCGCGGTCAGGCCGGCCGGCTGGGCGGCCAGCGCGGTGGTGATCCGACCGAGCCAATGGGCATTCATGCCCTCGGCGACGGCATCCTCCTTGGAGTTGAAGTAGCGGAAGAAGGTAGCCCGGCCGATGTCGGCCGCGTCCGCGATGCGGTCCACCGTTGCCCCCGCCAGGCCCACCTTCGCCACCAGCTGCGCGGCGGCCGCCGCGATGCGCTCCCGGGTCGCCGCCCGCCTGCGCGCGGACGGCGACAACGCACTGGACAATGCGTGAGACATAGTCTAAGTATAAGACTATGACTCAAGATCCGGCGAGCGCTCAAGATCTGAGCAAGGCCGCGTGGCAGTTCTTCCAGCAGATGCTCGCTGACGTCACCAAGATCGTGACCGAGGACGCCGAATCCCAGCGGGAACTCCTCGAAGGGCTGCGGGTCATCGCCCGGGTGTCGTCGCTGTGCGCGCAACTGTCCGTCGAGGCCGACCCCAACCGCCCGTCGTTCTTCGATATGTGTTCCCCGACCAGGATGATCGGCGGCCCCAATCCCGACGGCGCCTACTACCTGGCGATGATCCGCGGCGACCGGCGCTACCGGATCACCGGCACCCGCGGCACCACTGCCTACCTCGGATTCCAGATCCTGGCCGGCACCGGCCTGACTCCACGGCGGATGTCCAACTACGTCAGCGACGTCGACCTGGACCTGAACGGCGGCGAATTCGCGCTGGTGCTGTCGGCGGACGAACCCGCCGATCTCGCCGGCGCGCGGTGGGTACAAATCCCCGACGACGCATCATCGGTCGTGGTCCGGGAGTACATCGGCGATCCCGCCTCCGAAGAGTTGGCCACCATGCGGATCGAGGCCCTCGACCCCGACCCGGTTACGGCGCTGACCGACGGTGAACTCGCCGACCAGTTCACCGCGATGGCGTGGTCGCTGATGAAACTCGTTACCCTGCACCGCACCATCAAGCCCGAGCTCCTGGACACCCCCAACACGCTGCTGACAGCCGAGGCCGCCGATCTGGGTGCCGCCGACACCACCCCGGACAACCTCTACATGATGGGGACCTTCCGGCTCGACCCCGACCAGGCGCTGGTGCTCGACATCGAGCCACCGGACACCCGGTACTGGAACGTCACGTTGGAAAACATCTGGCATGAGTGCCTCGAGCCGCGCCACCGGCACAGCTCGGTGACCAATCGCGGAGTGCGGCCGGACGCCGACGGGCGGGTGCGCATCGCGATCTCCGCGGAGGACTTCGGATTTGGCCATTGGCTCGACACCGGTGGCCGACAACGCGGATTCGTGGTGCTGCGATGGCTCGATAATCCGAAGCCGCCCGCCGTCGAGGTATCGGTGCGCCGACGCGAGCAGCCGGCGTGACGCTGCAGGAGCGATTCAACCCGGAACGACTCATCGCCACCGCCTGTGCGGAGGCCGGTAGCGACGACTTCGGCGAGGACGGCTGGCAGCCCGGGCTGGACCGTGTCACCGACGGCCTGGTCAACGAGGCGCGGTTATCGGTCATTGGTGTGGAGATCGCCCACCTCGACATCATGCGCGCCCTGACGAACCGGCTTGACGTGATCGCCTGGCGCAAGAAGCACCCCGAGATCGCCAGCAAGCCGATCACTGCGCCGATTTTCATCTGCGGCCAACCCCGCACCGGAACCACGATCCTTTACGACCTGCTCGCCCAGGATCCTGACCTGCGCGCGCCGCTCACGTGGGAGGTCGATGCGCCATGTCCGGTCCCGCAGTCCGAGACCTACCACAGCGATCCACGCATCGCGGCGACGCAGGCCAGCCTCGAACTTTCCGAGCAGATCATCCCCGGGTTCCTGGCATTTCACCCGATGGGTGCTCTCGTCGGCCAGGAGTGCGTCCGTATCACGGCCAGTGAGTTCACCAGCATGATCTTTACCGTGCAGTACCGCCTGCCGAGTTACTACCGCTGGTTGCTGTACGAGGCGGATCACGCCGGCGCCTACCGCTTTCACCGAATCTTCTTGCAGCATCTGCAGTCTGGCGTTCCCGGGCAGTGGCTTTTGAAATCGCCGGCGCACCTGTGGCAGCTGGACACGCTACTCGCCGAATACCCGGATGCGCTGATTGTGCAAACGCACCGCGATCCGCTCAACGTCATCTCGTCTATCGCCGCGCTGACCCACCACCTGCGACGGATGGGCAGCGACGAATCGAACATCGCCGAGTGCGCGGCCCAATCCTACGAAGAGATCGTCGTCGGCCTCGACCGTGGAATGGCGCTGCGCGACAGCGGCGCTGTGCCCGCCGGCAGCTTCATCGACGTCCAGTTCGCGGACTTCATGAAGGATCCCTGGAAGACGATCAGCGGCATCTATCAGAAGCTGGGCCGCGAACTGCGTTCCGACACCGAGAAGAAGATGCGGGACTTCCTGGCCGCTCATCCTTCAGATGGGGGGCGGGGCCGTTACACCTGGTCGGACACCGGCCTGGATGCGGGTGAGGTTCGTGACCGGGTGCGCACGTACCAGGACCGCTACTCGGTGCCGACCGAACAGTTGCGCTGAGCCGCTTCGGGCGGCCGGTCGTCACATTCGGCACACGAGTCACTGGACGAGTCGGCACCAGCTTTGCCCACCTCGCAAAATGTTCGGTTGATGGCGCGGACGAACCGGCGCTGGCGGCTGCGGGTCAGCTTGGCTGTCTAATCTGGCTTGGCTCATGATTCGGGGTTGGCGGTCGTCGTAGTGGGTTTAGGTGTTGCTTTCTGGGTTGGGCGGGGGATGTGGCACTAATACACAAGCGGGGATCAGGCGGCCCGGATGTGTCCGGGATTTGTCGGTGGCCTTTGAGATGATGACGTTATGTCTTCGACCGCATCCGCTGCCGCCGTGGGGGTGAGTCCTGTGCAGCGCCTGGATGTGCTGTTTGAGGAGTTGGCGGAGTTGACAGGTCAGCGCAACGCGATTGACGGGCGCATCGTGGAGCTCGTCGCCGAGATGGAACGCGACGAGCTGTGCGGGATGACCGGCGCGCGGTCGGTGTCGGCGTTGGTGGCCTGGAAGACGGGGTGGTCTTCGGCCAATGCGCACACCGTCACTACCGTGGCGCGGCGGCTGGCGGAGTTCCCGCGGTGCGCGCGGGGGATGCGGGAGGGTCGGCTGTCGCTGGATCAGGTCGGTGTCATCGCGGCACGCGCCGGTGCGGGATCTGATGAGCATTACGCGCAGTTGGCCGCGGTCGCCACGGTCAATCAGCTGCGCACCGCGGTCAAGCTGGAACCCCGCCACGACCCCGGACCACGACCCGACCCCGAAGCCCGGCCCGAACCCGAGCGCTCAATCGCCTCGACCGCCAATGAGGCGGGCAGTTGCTACCGGATCACCCTGGGCCACCATGACGCCGCGAAATTCGATGCCGCGTTGGCGTCGCATCGTGACGCGCTGATGGCCCAGTGGAAGCACGACCACGGCGATGGCAGCGGCCCGGCAGATCAGCGGCCCCCGTTACCGACCACCGCCGACGCGTTCATGCGCCTGGTCGAAGCGGGCTGGGACGTCGAGGCGGCGGCGCGCCCCCACGCGCAGCACACCACCGTGGTGGTGCATGTCGATGTCGCCGCACGCGCGGCGGCCTTGCACCTGGGCCCGCTACTGACCGACGCCGAGCGCCAGTATCTGACCTGCGATGCCACCTGCGAAGTCTGGTTCCAGCGTGACGGCGAGGTCATCGGTGCCGGACGGTCGAGCAGGCTGATCAACCGGCGGCTTCGCCGCGCCCTGGAGCATCGCGACCGCACGTGCGCGGTTCCCGGCTGCGGCGCCACCCGTGGCCTGCACGCCCACCACCTTCGGCACTGGGAAGACGGCGGCCCCACCGAGTTGGCCAACCTGGTCCTGCTGTGTCCTTATCATCACCGATGCCACCATCGTGGCCTCATCACCATCACCGGAACCCCCTGCGCTCTCACCGTCACCGGTCACGCCAGCCGAGTACTGCAACCGGGATCACTGGCGCGCCCACCCACACAACCCCCACCCGCGGTGGCGCCATGCCCGGGACCTACCGGCGAGCGCGCCGACTGGTGGTGGTACGAACCGTTTCGGCCACAGCCACCACCACCACACAACTAAGTTTGGTTAAGCAGCATCGTATCGAAGCTGAAACAGGTTGAGGCATCCAGAATTTCGTCTGCGTGACCCACTGTAATCGGATCTTGATCATCAAGGCCGGCAGCCAGGCCCGCACCGCCGCCGACTCGATACCCACAGCCCGCAACAGGAACCCCGGCTGACCTGCGAACCAAATCGAGCCATCCGGGCCTACCTAGTAGCGACAACCGCGTGCGCGTTGTCGCTGAAAGCCGGGCAAATATCCCACTGTCACTTCCGCCGAGACGCGTTGGGCAGATTTGAATCAGGTCTTAGGCGGCCGGCTCGTACCGCAACAGGGTCACGTCATGTTCGGGGTAATCGAAGAACACCGGCCGCACCCGCATCCCGACCCGTAGTTGGGCCGGATCCGCATCGATGTCTACATTGACCATCTCGGTGGAAAACCGTGGCCCCTCCTCCCATTCGACAATAGCGAGCAACTGCGGAACGGCGTCGGCGAAGTGCGGGCTGACCGGTCTGCGGGCCACGGTGAACGAGTATAACGTCCCCATGCCGGATATCTCTCGCCATTCCAGATCGTCGGCCAAGGTACCCGGAGCGCGGACCCGCGGATAGAACACGTAGGCCTGCAACGACGGCGAGTACTGGATGACGATGCGGTGCTGAGCCAGCGCATCCCAAAACGGCGCGGTGGTGGGCGTTTTGACGGGCATCGGATGCTCGAAAGTCGTCATGGTCGTCAGTCTCCCTGCAGGATCAGCGTCGTCTGCTCGGACAGGATCCCGCCGTTGCCGGACACGAATGCCCGGTTGCAGTCGGCGATTTGGGCCGCACCCGCGCGACCCATGATCTGGCGGGTGGCGTCGCACACATGGTGCATTCCACCCGCAAGTCCCGCCTGGCCGAAACCGAGCTGGCCGCCGGCGGTGTTAAGTGGGAAGTCGCCGCGGAAGGTGAGGTCATGATCCGCGACGAACTCCATGCCCTTGCCCTTTTCGCAGAAGCCGGCATCCTCCAGCGACAGCAGCACGGTGATGGTGTAGCAGTCGTAGATCGACACCATGTCCATCTGGTCGCGGCTGAGGTCGGTCATCCCGAAAGCGGTGTCCGCGGCCGCCGCGATGGGAGTGTGCAGCAGGTCCTTGGCGTACGTCGGAGTCTTGAACGGCACATGTTCGCCGAATCCCTTGATCCACACCGGCCGGTTCCGCGACCGTTTCGCCACGTCGGCGCTGGCGACGACGACCGCCGCGCCACCCACGCAGGGCATCACGATCTCCAGCATGTGCAGTGGGTCGGCGATGACGGGGCTGCCCAGCACGTCGTCGACAGTGAGCGTCTTGTCCTTCCAGATCGCGCCGTCGGTGTGGTTGGCGTTGACGCGCTGGTCGACGACGATCTTGGCCATCGCCCGCTCGTCGTATCCGTAGACCGCCGCGTAACGCTGGGCCACCTGGCCATAGGGGCCGTTCTGCCCGAGGTTGCCGTAGGGGATATCGAATTCGGCTTGCGGAGAACCGTATTGGTTGCTCGACGATCCGAAATACAAGGCATCGCCCAGCGATCTCGGCTTCTTGCTGGACATCGGGGTGATGTACCGGGCCGGCAGCGCGCACAGCACGGCGTCGCAGATGCCGAGTTCGACGGCGGCGGCCGCCCGCCACACCATGGCCGCAGCGCTGGCCCCGCCGAGGTCCACGTGTTCGGCGAATCTCGCTCCCACTCCCAGGTATTCGGCGATCGTGGAAGGCACGAAGATCTGTGACTCGGCCAGGTGCGACGCCACGATGCCGTCGACGACCTCGAAGGGCAGTCCCGCATCGCCCAGTGCGGCGGCGCCGAGTTCTGCCCATTGTTCGATGGCGAACGGCGCCGGTGAGGCCTTGTTCATCCGCTCGGGCGGTAGCTCGACGTACCCTACGATCGCGGCCTCTCCGCGTAATCCCATGTCATGTCCTCACTTACGGGGTAGCCCTAGGATCATCTGCGCGATGATGTTGAGCTGAATTTCTCTTGTGCCGCCGCCGATCAGTTCGGCGGGCAGGTGCAGGTAGGCCGGCACGACGTCCGGGTCGGAGTCGGCGATCATGCCCGTTCGCCCGGTCAGCCGCAAGGTCGCCTCGAACGTGCGCCGCAGCAGCACATTCATCGCGACCTTGGCGATGCTCGACGCGGGGCCGGACGGCTGCCCGTCGAGCAGCCTGATCGTCTCCCGCACCCCGAGGGCCTTGATGGCGTTGGTGTAGGCATCGAGTTCGCCCAGCGCCCGCTGGGCATCTTCGCGCTCGGGTCCCGGTTCCGCGGCGAGCCGGCGCAGCGCGGCGGCCCTGTCGAACTTGACGTATCCGCTGATGGCCGAACGTTCTTCGGCCATGGTGGCGATCGCAAGGCTCCAGCCGTCGGTGGGGCCGCCCAGCAGCATGTCGTCGGGTATGAAGACATCATTGAGGAAGACCTCGTTGAAATGTGCCGCGCCGCTTGCTGTCTTGATCGGCTGAACCTCTATCCCTGGGGATCGCATGTCGAGGATGAAGTAGCCGATGCCGCGGTGCTTGCTCGCCGCTAGGTCGGTGCGCGCCAACAATCCCCCGTAATCGGCGAACTGCGCCAGCGATGTCCAGATCTTGTGGCCGTTGATCTGCCAGCCGCCGTCGACCTTGGTCGCCCGGGTGGCCAGCGAGGCGAGATCGGAGCCAGCTCCCGGCTCGCTGAACAACTGGCACCACGTGATGTCGTTGCGTTGGGTCCCCGGGATCAGGCTCTCCTGCAACTCCCGGGGCGCGCCGGCCAGCACCGAGGGCAGGATCCATTCGGCGATGCCCAGCGACGGCCGCACCAGCCCGGGTCGCTTTGCGAACTCCTCGTCGATGATCAGTTGCCGCAGGGGCCCGGCGTCGACGCCCCACGGCGCGGGCCAGTGCGGCGCGATGAGACCGGCTTCGGCGATCAACGTGCGCTGCGGCCCGGTGGCGTGGTTCTCGTAGTCCCCCTGCCGTCCGGGTTTGTCGTTGCGCAGCTGCAGGGCCGCGTCCAGTGTCTCGGCGACCCAGGAGCGGAAATCCGAGTCGGCTTGGGAATGGGGGCCCAGGTTGACCGACATGTCGCGCTGCTTCGCGCAGCCCAATTGCCCCAGCAACCGGGCCCAGCGACTGGCCGGACCGATCGAACCCGCCAGGCTGATTGCCCGCCGCCAATACAGGTGCAGGTCGTGCTCCCACGTGTAACCGATGGCGCCGAACAGCGTGAGCGCATCGAGCACCAGATCGGGGATCGGCGAGATCGCGATGGTCGCCGCCCCGGCCGCGGCGAGGCGATGCTGGTCAGGCGGTTCGTCGGCGGCGCGCACCGCGTCCCAGGCCGCCGCGGTGGCCAGCTCGCTGTTGACCAAGAGCATCGCCGCGCTGTGCTGCAACGCCTGGAAGGTGCCGATCACCTTGCCGAACTGTTCCCGGGTGCGCAGGTACGCGGTCACCTCCTCGACGCACCATTGGGTGATGCCCGCCATGGCGCTGGCCACGAGGCCGACCGCGACGGCTTCGGCGCGCTCGGGGTCGATGCCGTCGAGCGCATCCCGCGGCGCCGCCTCGTAGTCGCCGAGTCGCAGGATCCCGACATCGCAGACCAGGTCGGTGCCATGCAGAGCTTCGACCGTTGCCGCCGGTTTCCGGGTGTCCACCGGAAGCCACACGACACCACCGTCCTGAGCGCGGGCCCCGATGAGAACTACCCGTGCGGCGCACACGCCGGCGGTGACATCCGATTCGCCGGTGATCAACAGCCGTTCGCCGTCTGCCCGCGCCTGGAATTCACCGTTACCGGGAAGCACGACCGCCGCGGGCACACCCGAGGCCAGTTCGCGAACCAGCGAGTCGGCGGACGGGGCGGGATCGGCCAGCAGCGCGATAGCCCCTGCCGTGACCGTCGGCAGCAGCGGACCGGGCAGCAGGGCCTTGGCGGCCGATTCCAGCACGCACGCGGCGTCGATCAGACCGCCGCCCTGGCCACCGAGGCTTTCGGGCATGTGAACCGCATGGAAGCCGTTGGCTACCAGCGAGTCCCACCAATCCGGCAATTGCCCGTCCGCCAGCGCAGCGAAGTTGTCCCGGGTTGCGGCCACTGGGGCGTGCCGGTCGGCGAACTGGCCGACGGCGTCGCTGAGCGCCTGTTGCTCCGGGGTAAGTCCCAGCGCCATCCGAACCGGTACCCTTTCGATCAGACAAGACGAACCGTCTCGTCTTGTAGCAAGCTACGATGCTAGTCGAAGTATGTAGAGCCAGCGAACGAGGACCCCGGATGCCAATCGATCTGGACCCGAGCACCCCGGTGAAGCCGCCGCGGCGCCGCAGCGAGAAGTCGCGGATGGCCATCGTCACCGCCACGCGCGAACTGCTGCTCGAGCGCGGGTTCGATGGCCTGACCATCGAGGCGGTCGCCGCGCGGGCCGGTGTCGGGAAGCAAACCATCTATCGCTGGTGGCCCAGCCGGCCGGCACTCGTCGCTGACGTGATGCTGGAAGACGCCGACAAGATCCTCGCGTCGGTAGATCACACCGACGACCTGGCGGCCGACCTCGTGGCGTGGGTGCGCAGGCTCGCCGCAACCCTGACGACCCCGCGCGGCTCGGCCATGCTGCGAACCCTGACCGTCGCCAACATGGAGCACGAGGACACCGCTGTCAAACTGCGGGCCGGATTCAGTGTGCCGCTGCACGACAGCGTCCGGGTCCGACTTCTTGCCGACGGCATCGACGAGGCGACCGCCGAGTCGGCCGCAGACGCCATCGTCGGCGGAGTGGTGTATCCGATACTCTCTGGCGTGCAGCCATATTCGCGGCAGCGAGCCGAATTGACCACGCGAATCATCGTTGCGGCCCTGACCCGAGAACGCTAGGCGCCAGCGATCCGGGCTTCCTCCTCCCCGTGCTCCGGCAGCACACGGCCGCCTTCAACGGCGAAACTTGCCGGACTGCTCTGGAAAGACACTGTCAACGGGCAGTTCGTTGAAGACATCGCTTGCGTATCATCTGGCAATGCAGACCTCGCCGGCGGCATCGAGCCGATGAAGAAAGCCCTGGCGTTAGTGACCCTCGCCGCGACCGCCTTCGTTGTCCGGCGCCATCTGAGTTTGCGCGATGCTCTCGCAGAGGTAGCCCCCGACCTTCGCAGCCCGGTGCTACCGGTGTTTGCCGGGCCTCGCACAGTGAGAGCACTTTTTGTGACTCGATTGCTTTCTCGAGTCAGGTCAAGCTCGGGGCCCGGCGTCGCAGTGACCAGAGGTCAGGTTCCCGGACCCGTCCCCGTACTCATCACGACGCCAGCCGATTCGAGTCCGAACCCCCGGCCGGCAGTGCTGTGGATACATGGTGGCGGCATGGTCTCGGGCTCACCGCAAATGGAGGCCTCGGGCAGCGGGCAGCTCGCGCGCGAACTCGATGCCGTGGTGGTGTCGCCGGACTACCGCCTCGCACCCAAGCACCCTTTCCCCGCAGCACTCGACGACTGCATGGCGACGCTGACCTGGATGCGCGACCACGCCGATGAGCTACGCATCGATCCCGATCGGATCGCGGTCACCGGCTCCAGCGCCGGCGGCGGACTGTCGGCCGCCGTTGCGCAACGGGCGCATGACGAGGGCATCGCGTTGCGTGCCCAGGTGCTCGTCTACCCCATGATCGACGACCGTACGACGCTTCGCGACAACCATTTTGGGCGGGGCAGGTTCTTGTGGACCCCCAAGTCCAATCAGTTCGCCTGGACGGCTTACCTGAGCAGGCCACCGCGACCGTCCGACGCGCCCGAGTACGCGGCACCAGCGCGGCGCACCGACCTGTCGGGTCTCGCGCCTGCGTGGATCGGAGTCGGCGGGCTCGATCTGTTCTACGACGAGTCCGTCTCGTACGCGGAGGCATTAAAGGCCTGCGGTGTTCCGTGCGAACTCGTCACCGTTCCGGGGATGTATCACGGGGCTGACGGCCTGGCCAGGAAGGCGCCGGCGATGAAAGAATTCCGTCGCAAATCGGTGGACTACCTACGCGAACACCTTTGATTCACAGCCTAATCAGCACTCCGGCAACGGCGCCCATTCCCGTGCCACCGACATGCTCCACCGCGGGGCGCGACGCTGCACGAACGCCTCGACACCCTCCCGGGCATCGGGACTCCCCATCACCCGGTGATGCAGCTCTGTCTCCAAGTCGGCAACCTGGCGCGGTGTATAGCCCTTGATCATGGTGTCCCAGAGCAGGCGTTTGCTCAGCGCGGCCGACATCGGCGCGACATTGACGGCAATGTCGCGCGCGACCTCCATCGCGTGCTCGAGGACGTCACCGCCCGGCAGTGCTCGGGTGGCGATCCCCATCGCCACCGCCTCGGCGCCCCCAAAGGTGCGCCCGGTCAGCAGAAGATCGGCCGCCACCGCGCCGCCCGCCAGATGCGGCAGCGTCCAGTGCGACATGCAGTCGGGTATCACGCCCCGCCGAACCTGCGCGACAGCATATTTGGCGTCGACGGCCATGATCCGGATGTCGGCCTGCAACGCGATGGTCAAACCGATTCCGATGGCATGGCCGTTGACCGCGGCGATGACCGGGGTGCGGAGTTCGAACGCGGCGGGATCGGTCGGCGCGGCCGTGAACGCGGATCCTTCGGCGGGGGTGTCGAAAGGATTTGTTGCCTTTGAGAAATCGCCGAAGTCCGCGCCGACGCAGAATGCGTCGCCCGCCCCGGTGAGCACGATCGCGCGCACGGCGTCGTCGTCGTCGCAGTCCCGGTAGGCGCGGTTGAGTAGCTCGCCCATTTGCCCCGTGTACGCGTTACGCCGCTCTGGCCGGTTGAGGGTGACCAGCGCGACTCCGTCGGCGACGCTGACGGTCAGATCGGTCATGGTAGCGCTGGAGTCTTGTGTAACGCTTCGATGAGGTCGGCAATCTGGGCACCCGGAGGCGCGTAGCCGGGAAAGTAACAGCAGACGTCGCTCGCGTACGCCCCGTAGCGGCGACCGATTTCGGCCGCGCACTGCTCCGGCGTCCCGACCACACCGATGCGGGCCACCATCTCGTCGCTGATGAGCGCTCTCATCTCGCCGAACTTTCCCACTTTGGACAGCGCATTGAGTTCGGGCTGAACCTCGGCCCACCCTTCGACCTCGAGGACCGGCACGTAGGCCGGCGTCGATCCGTAAAAGGCGATCAACATGGCTACCGCGTCGACCGCCGTGCGTAGTTCGGTCTCGGTCCGACCGACGGCCACCATGGCCTGGGCCACCACTTGGAAGTCCCCTGGTGCGCGCTCGGATCTGCGCAGACCTTCGGTGAGCGCGGGTACGGTGCGCTCGGCGAAGTGGCGGGCACTGTTGAACGGCATCACCAATAGGCCGTCGGCGACCTCGGCGGCCTTGCGGGTCATGATCGGCCCGAGTGCCCCCATCAGCACCGGTGGGACGCCAAACGGGTTGGGACCCGGGTTGAAGTTCGGCGGCATCAGGGTGTGGGTGTGGTACTCCCCGCGGAAATTCAACGGCGCCTGCCCTTCCCAGGCCGCGAAGATCGCCTTGATCGCTGCCACCGTTTCGGCCATCTTGGCCGCCGGTTTGGCCCACTGCGCGCCGTAACGCTTCTCGATGTGCACTTTGATCTGGGAACCCAATCCCAAGCGGAATTGCCCCCGGCTGTAGATCTGCAAGTCGTAGGCCGCGTGCGCCAGGTGCAACGGGCTGCGCGGACCGGCGATCGCGACGTTGGTCATCAGTTCCAGCGACGGCTGGCCGGCGGCAACCACCAACGGCAGGAATACGTCGTTCGGGCCCTCGAATGTAAAGGCACCGTCGGCGCCCAGCCCGGCGAGCTCGGCCGCGTGCTCGGCCACCCGGCCCGGCGATCCCTCCACTTGCAAGTGGACTTTCACTCGACCCCTCTATCGATCCGCTGGTCAGTGGTGAGAAAACAATGTGTTCTACCGTATCTGGCTGACGTCTGGCAATCGGCGGCGTTCGATGGCACCAAGCGCGCAAGGTGGATGATTGCATACAACTGCATCATTGCATTGGACTGCATACCGCGTTAACATCGGCGGATGAGCGCGCCAACAACGAAGTCGGTCACGGAGTTCATGGACGACCCGATCCAGTTCTTCGGGCAGTCGTACACGCAGATGCACACCATCGAACGCGCTGAACTCGAGAACCTGCAGCGCCAGGCCATGGGTATCCGCTTCCAGCAACATCACCAGAGCATCGAGATGTTGCGTAAATTGGCCGATCGACTCGGGATCACCGAACTCACTGAATTCGATGACGTTGTCCCGCTGATGTTCTCTCACACAGCATTCAAGTCGTACCCGCCAATGCTGATCGACAAGAAGCGGTTCGACCTGATGACCAAGTGGCTGGACAAGCTGACTAGCTACGACCTATCGAACGTCGACGCGCAAGGGTGCAAGAGCATCGATGACTGGATTGATCTGCTCGACGAAGAGACACCGCTGCAGGTGATCACCTCGAGCGGCACCACCGGCACGATATCGATCTTGCCCAAGGACAAGCACGGCGCGGTAGACGGCATGGTGCTCTGGAAGATCTGTCTGTTTCAGACCTTCGGCCAAGAGCCCACCGACGAGGAACTCAACCCGAACGTCGACGTGATCTGGCCCAACTTCGCCAGCGGCAAACTGGGGCACCTGCGCATCGCACAGATGATCAAACAGGGCTTCACCGGCGGCGACGAATCCAAATTCCATCCGCTCTACCCGGGTTCGGTGGAAACCGATCTGATGTTCTTGGCATCGAAAATGCGGGCGGCGGCATCCCGCGGCGAACTCGACCGGTTGGAGATCGACCCGGCGCTGGCGGCACGCAAGGACGAGTTCATCGCAATGCAGATGCGCCAGCCCCAGGAACTCGATGCCTTCTTTGTCAAGATCGCGGAAAAGCTCAAGGGCAAAAGGGTGTTCATGACCAGCGCGTATCCCCAGATGTATGAGATCGCCAAGGCCGGCCTGGAACGCGGCGTCACGAACGTCTTCGCCAAAGACTCGGCGATCCTGACCGGCGGCGGAATGAAGGGCGTAGCCCTGCCTGACAACTTCATGGACGTCATCACGGAATTCCTTGGTGTCGAAAAGATCCAGCAGGGCTATGGCTTCTCCGAGTCCAGCACCTTCCACTGGGGGTGTGAGGAGGGCCGCTACCACGTCATGCCGTGGGTCATCCCATTCGTCCTCGATCCCGACACCAGCGAACCGTTGCCGCGCACCGGGCGCCAAACCGGCCGCGCCGCGGTCTACGACATCCTGCTTCGGGCGCACTGGGGCGGAGTGATCTCGGGCGACGAGGTCACCATCGACTGGGACCTGCACTGCCCCTGTGGACGCAGCAGCGTCGCGTTCGAGAACGACATCATCCGGTACAGCGAAAAACAGGGCGTCGAGGATGACCGGATCACCTGCGCGGCCACCCAGGAGGTACACAACGAGGCCATCGACTTCATGAAGGGCCTAGAACTGTGACAGGTGCCGCTTATACGGTCCCGCTTTTCCTGCGTGGGCAGGTAATTGTCGACGATTTGGTGTCGTTCGGAACCCGGGACGGGGCCGCCCAGTTCCAGGCACCCGACATGGCGAGGTATGTCGAACGGCTGCCGTTGAAGAGCCCCGGCGAGATGGCCGACCTGTACGAGGTGGGCTTCGACGAGATCCTTGATGTCCTCGAGGCCCTGGGCGACGCACTGGATTTCGACACGAACACCCACCTGCAGGAAGCCTACGAAGCCTCGCTGCTGGCCAACGTCCTGCCCGCTGAGATGATGCGCAACAGCTACCGTGTGCTGCGCCCGATCTTCAGCAGGCAGCACGTGTTGGAAGTGGCTGACACCCAGGTCGGCTTGGACTACCTGAATGGTTGGGTGCCGCAAAGGCTTTCCGATGGCCGGGAACTACGAGTGCGCGCTTTCGGGTCCCGGGTGCTGCATATCCCGGCCGGCAACGGCGGCTTGGTTTCCGCTGTCACGATTCTTCGTTCGGTGATCACCCGCTGCGATACGATCATCAAAACTCCGTCCAACGACCCGCTGACGGCCATCGCCATCGCCCGCACCCTGGCCGATGTCGCGCCCGACCACCCGATCACCAGGCACCTGGCGGTCGGCTACTGGAAGGGTGGGGACCTGGCGGTCGAGGAAGTGCTATACCAGCCGCGGTACATCGAAAAGATTGTGGCCTGGGGCGGATCGGCGTCGGTCAAGCACGTCACCCGCTACATCCAGCCCGGCCTGGAGCTGATCGCGCTGGACCCCAAGCGCAGCGCGACAATCATCGGCGCGGAGGCGTTCGCCGACGAGTCCACCATGCGCGAGGTCGCGCGACGCGCCGCCATCGATATCGGCGTCGCCAACCAGGAAGGCTGCGCCAACGCCCGGGTCATCTACGCGCTCTCGGGAACCGACGACGCCGGTCTGGCGAACGCGAACAAGCTCGGCGAGATGATCTATCGGGAACTCATCGAACTGCCGCAGTTCATCAGCACCCCGTCGTTGTACCCCAACCGTGACCTGTTCGAGCACCTCGAGACATCGCGGATGACCGACGACTTCTACCGGGTCTTCGGCGGCGAGCAGCGCGAAGGGGCAATCGTGGTGTCCCAGTTCGACGAACCCGTCGACTACGCACCGATGCTGTCGAGCCGGGTGGCCAATATCGTGCCCGTCGACAACATCGACCAGGTCACCCGAGCCGTCAACGCCTACACTCAAACCATCGGCATTTTTCCCGAATCCCTCAAACGCCAACTGCGGGATATCCTTCCATTGTTCGGGGCGCAGCGGCTGACCAGCCTGGGCTACGCGTGCAGCGTTGCCATCGCCATGCCCCAAGACGCCATCGAGCCCATCCGCCGCATGTGCAAGTGGATCGTCGAAGAGGAATGCGATCCCGAGGTCGTCATCCCACTGTGGCGCCTGGGCCAGCGCCGCGATCCCGACCTGACCCCCGCCAGTTAGGACCTCGTAATGAATCGCGCCGAGCGGCGCAAGAACGAACTACGCGAACGCATCCTGGCTTCCGCGTTCGAATTGTTTCTCAGCCAAGGTGTTTCGGCAACTCGAATCGACCAGATCTGCGAGCGGGCCGACATCGCCAGCCGCACCTTCTTCAACCACTTCCCCACCCGCCAGGACATGGTCCGTGCGCTCGCCGAGAGCCGACTGGTCAACCTGCACGAGGTGGTCTTCGCGCGCAGCGCCGAGCCGATCCCGCGACGCCTGGTCTCCGTATTCGATGACATAGCAACCACGTTGGTCGATTCCGGGGAGACCTATCGCGAGATGATCGGTGAGATGATGGCCGCGGCCGACTACGGCGCTCAGCGCGGCTCGCCGTTCCACGAGACGTTCGTCGAGCTCGTCAAGGACGGCTTAGCCCGCGGCGAGGTCCACACGCGGCACGACCCACAGATCGTCGCCGACATCATCGTCGGCGCCCTGTCCGGAGCGATCGTCAACTGGCGGTTGGACACCACCTACTCGCTACCGACCAACCTGCACAATCTAGGGCTAGCGCTGGCCGACCTGCTGGCCGCTAACGACTGAAGGAGGCTGTCGTTGTTTGGGTTTGCCAGCACTGTCGGCGACGTGATCGCCGGTGTCGACCTGACCGGCAAGGCCGCCGTGGTGACCGGCGCGTCCAGCGGTCTCGGACTGGCGACCGTTGCCGCATTGGCATCCGCGGGCGCGGACGTCGTTGCGGCGGTGCGGGATCCCGAGAGTTTTCGCGCCGGCACCGACTGGCTCGAGTTGGGAGAGCTGACGCCGCGAATCCATCCGGTGCCGCTGGACTTGGCGGACCTGGCGAGCGTGCGCACCGCGTCCCAGACGATCGCCTTGCGATACCCGCAGATAGACATCCTGATCAACAACGCCGGCGTGATGTTCACCCCGCACAAAACCACCGCGGACGGGTTCGAGCTGCAGTTCGGCGTCAACCACCTCGGGCACTTCCAGCTGACGACACTGCTACTGCCGCAGCTGCGCGCGGCGGCCGCCGCGTCGGGTGATGCCCGCGTCGTCACGGTGACTTCCGAGGCCCACCGGAACTGGGGTATCGACCTCGATGACATCAGCTTCGACCGTCGCGGCTACGACACGTTTCTGGCCTACGGTCAGTCCAAATCCGCGAATATCCTGATGACGGTCGAACTGCAGAGGCGCTGGGGCGCCAATGGCGCCGAAGGCGGAGCGGGCATCACCGCGCTGGCCGTCCATCCGGGCACCTGCGCGACCAACCTCGGCCGCTACATGGAGCGGGCAACCGTCAAGAAGCTGTTCACGATGGGCGGCGAGACATTCGCCCCGGAGAACATGAAGTCCGTGGCGCAAGCCGCCGCCACCACCGTGTGGGCCGCCACCGAACCATCCCTGGCCGGCCGAGGCGGCGCTTACTTGGCCGACTGCCAGATCGCCGAGGCCGCCCCGGCGGCAACCGATTCGGCCACGGCGCAGCGGCTGTGGCTGTTGTCGCAGGAGTGGGTGCAGGGCTGACTCACGGACCGGGCCTCACGGCCTGGGCTTAGTGGGCCACAGCGCCATCCGGTCGATGAGGCGATCACGCAGAACGAGTGTGTGAAACAGCACCGCGCAGACGTGGGCGGTAAACGTCGCAAAAAGTAGAAATGCGAACACGCTGTGGCACTCCCGCAGCACGGCGTAGACGTCGATGTTGTGCGGTGCGATTCCGGGCAGGTGAACGGGCCCAAACAGGGTGACCGGGAATCTAGCGGCGGACAGCATGGCCCACCCGACCAACGGCTGGATCAATAACAGGGCATAGAGCAGATATTCCGACCAGGACGCGATGCGACGTTCGGCGGCGCTCATGGTCGCCAAAAACGGCGGCAGCTTGTGAGTGAGCCGATTCACCAGCCGCACCACCGCGAAGACCAGGATCAACATCCCTAACGGCCGGTGGATCGCCAGCAGCAACGGGTAATAGGCCAGCGAAGCCACCATCGTCACTCCGACGAGAAGTTGCGCAATGACCATCGGCGCCATCAGCCAGTGCAGAATCCGGGACGGGAGGGCGAAACGCGGCGCACCGGCGGTAGTGACTTCGGCTGTCTCATCCGTCATGGCAGCACCCGCCCAACGTTGACCTCGCTGGGCGATTTCGGTTCCTCGGCGCGCCGGGTGAAGGAGCGCGCGTAGACGGCCGATCTCGCGGCGGGCAACGGGTCGTCAGATGCGGTGATGCCGTCCGGAAGGACCAGGGGGTCGAAGTTGATATCGCGCGCGTTGCCGGCCTCCTCGGTCTGCACGGCGGTAATGGTGAGGGTGCCGGCGTTGATGGAACGCCGCGACTGCGGCCAGGGCTTGGTGGCGTCGTGGGTCGGATCGCCCGGCTCACCGACGGTGAGCATCAGCCGCCAACTCAGCGGCCGCTGCGCGACCGCGCGGATGAGGTCGTCGAACAGGTAATCCTTGGCAGGCGATGACGGCGGCGCGGCCCCGGCTCCGTCTTGAGAAACCACAGAGTCCTGCGGAACCACGGACCAGCGCACCGGGACAGCAGCGCCGGCGCTGTTGGTGAAGTAAAAGGCATTCAGCCCGTAGAACGTGCTGTCCGCGAATCCCGCAGCGGGCGGTGACTGTTTGACGATTTTCATCGCCGCCACGGTCTCGGGATGGCGATTGAGGAATGCGGCCATCTTCTGTGGATCGGCCTTGCCGGTATCGGACAGTGGCTTGGATAGCAGCATGCGTTCGTAAAACGCTTGTGGGGTGCTGTCCGGAAAAACGGGGATGTTGACCATCGCCGTGCGCCACTGCTGGCCGTCCACCTGGAAAAGCAAACCCAGCCCTCGAACGGTGTCGGGCTTGTCGGGCTGATCCGGCAGGCCTCCGGACAGCGAAAACCGCCCGATCAGGGGGATGTCACCGTGCTGGAAGACCGCGGCGCGGCAGATCTCCGCACCTGCCGCGTTGCTCGCGAAAGATCCTGTGGCGCTGAGGCCTTTGGCATGGTTTCGGCGAAACCCGTCGTGCCGGCCGTAGACCTGCTCGAAGCCGTCGGCGAATCTCGAAGGGGTCTGCGGGGTCGGCCCGGCGGGGCCCAGCCAGCCGCCGGCATAGGCGAACCCGCCCACGTCCACCGCGGCGACACCGGCCACTGCACCGAGCCCCAGTAGCGCGCCCCGGCGGGTCAGCGCGCCGGGGCGCGCTCGATCATCGGCGTCCACACGCGCCCTCCTTGACCGTCCTTGGTGAGGTTGAAGCGAGTTGCCATCGCGTTGACTGTGCGCCCAGAGCGGGTCGGCTCGGCATGTCGTCGCCGCGAGTGCACAACCAACGTGGATTCTGCCCCCAAAATCCGGCGCAAAAGAACTAGACTCCCGAATTGTGACCACCGCGTCGAACCCGTGGGGCGACGAACGAGGGAGACTCCCGCATCAGCTACAGATGCCGGGTCAAGCTCTCGGCCGCAGGGAGGCGCGGCGCGTGTGCCGGCGCTGCGCGCGCGTCGGCGTCGAAACCCGTCCGGAACGCATTCAGGCGATGGTGGCGGGTGTTCCCGTCGCGGACGACGAATTTACGGACGTCAATTTCGCGTTGATCGCGACGCAGATCAACCGTGAAAGACGGGCCGCGAAGTTCAAGGGGCTACGCCGCCGGGGCACCCACTCGCTCATCTTCGCGGGCCTGGTGCTCGTCGTGTTGAACTTCCTTTTCTGCATCGCCTACGTCTTGTTGAACCTGACCGAACAGGCGCCCGCATTGTGAAGTCCTCGACGCGGTAGCGGTCAGGCCAGCGGAATAGTGTCGAGTCTGAACACCGCGCATCGGCCTGCGAGCGCCTCGAATTCGTCAGCGGTTCCCTGCTTCACCAGCCCCGAGCGTTTAAAGAAGCCAACGCCTGTCGGGACTTCTTTGGGAAACGCGCGCAGCACCGGGCGAGCGAGCTCGGCGCTGAGTTCGACGAAGCTGACACGCTCCGACTTGCGGCCCCCGGTGACAGTTCCCGTGCCGGCAGCGCGGGCATTGAGCACCCAATCCGCCTTGGGATATCCGCCGACCACGTAGAGCCCGTCATTTAGCGTGAAGGGAGTCGCCGGCGTGCTGCGCGGCTCACCCGACTTTCGGCCGGGCACGGTCAGCACCCGTACCGGCCCAGCGACGATGCCAAGTTTCTGCACGGCCACCAGTACCTTATTTACCGGCCTGAGCCAGGCCGGCGGTTTCGGATCGGTCATCTCGTCGTTTACCTCTCTGGGAGCTGGCTCAGCTCCATTAGTATCAATCTAGCTGATATTCATCCAGGGGGCTGACATTCCCGGACGCAACGACTCACGCGGGGCCGCGCCCATCACCGGCCAGCCTCAGTAAAAGCCGCGTGCCGCCCAGCGGGCTGGCGTCCAGAGACGCCGTGCCACCGTGCAATTCGGCCTGCTGGGCGACTAGCGCCAGTCCTAACCCGGAGCCGGACCGCGATGCCGTAGACCCGCGGGAGAAGCGTTCGAAGACCGCGGTGCGCTCGCCCTCGGGCACGCCGGTGCCGTTGTCGTCGATAGCTATTTCCACGCCTTCGCTGGAGCTGGCTACGTTGAGCTGAATCTTGGTGGCGCCGCCGTGCTTGACGGCGTTGGCAATGGCGTTGTCGATCACCAGCCGCAGCCCCGTGGGCAGCCCCACCATCAGCACCGTGGGCGAGGGCACCAGCGCCACCTCCACACCGGGATAGATACGAGGGGCGTCGTGCGCGGCACGATCCAATAGCTCGGTGATGTCGAACGGAACAAAATCATCGACGGTGGTCAGTTGGCCCTGAGCCAGCCGTTCGAGCGCGGTCAAGGTGGCTTCGATCCGGCTCTGGGTTCGTATGACATCGCCGATCACCTCGTGCCGCTGTTCGGGGGCCAATTCCAAGGTGGACAGCACTTCCAGGTTGGTGCGCATGGCGGTCAACGGGGTACGCAACTCGTGCGAGGCGACGGCCGCGAAGTCGCGGGCCGACTCGAGCGCGGCCTTGGTTCGCTGTTGCTCGTTCCCGATGCGGGCCAGCATTCCCTCTACCGCCTCGGCGATCTCGACGGCCTCACGCACACCGCGGACCTGGACCTCGTCGGGGCTGGACTGGGCATTGATCGCGCGCGCCTGCTGAGCCAGCAGCAGGAAGGGGTTGACCATGATCAGCGAAATCACCCAACCGACCAGGAACGTGCCCCCGATGACGCCGGCACAGATCAACAGGACCCGCAGGTGCAGTTCGTTGATCCGATGTTGCGCTTCAGCCAGTGGTGCCGCGAGCGCAATCGAAGCCGGGCCGGCGCTGAACGTACGGACCCGGTATTGCACTCCGTTGATGGTGGTGTTCGCGTAGCCATTTGCGAATTTGGGCACGACGATGCTGTTGGGCACCGACACGGTCACACCTCCGATGCGTGCGGTTCGCGCCAGGTTGCCGTCCGGTGCGGGCCGATCGGGGTCGGTTTGCTGTGCACTGTTGAGCAGGGTATTGATATCGCCGAGGCTGCTCACGGAATCAAGTCGCCGGTCGAGCTGGCTGTACTGGTCGTTGGTGACGCCAATCCACACCCAGACGCCCAAAATGACGACCAGCGTAATCACCGCCAGCTGCCCGATGATGACGATGGTGCGCAGCGACAGCACGCGCATCGGCAGCCGTATCCACCGAGCCCAGCGACCCTCAGGCTCCACCATTGAGCTCGCGGCGAATTCCACTGTCTTTCCTCCATCGAATCTTCATCGTGGGCTTCCGGCGACTATCCCGGTCAAAGTCTGGACCTCTGTACCTGCGGGCCGCCATCCGCGGCCAAATTCCGATCCGCTCGGGACCAGTTTATTTGCTCTCACGCACAGTGAGTGAATACTCTCTCACTGTGCTCACCTCGGGACGTGATCGGCTCCTGGCCGCCGCGCTCAAGCTCTTCGCCGCGAAGGGATACGCGGCGACGTCGGTCGCCGACATCCAGCGGGCGTCGGGCCTCGCGCCGGGGTCGGGAGCACTCTACAAACACTTCACCTCCAAGCGCGAGTTGTTAGACGCCGCGGTTGCGCACCGAATCGACAGCATCGTGGCCGCGCGAGAGCAGTACGACGCCGGCGAACCCGGCGGCGTCGAACAAGCGGTGCGCACGGCGGGCCAGCTGATTTGGAACAACCTGACCCAGAGCGAGGATGTGCTCAGGGTCATGCTGCGCGAACCCGATGAGGTCGGCGATCTGGACGAGAAGACCTGGCAGGTCATCACTGACAACGCCTATCAGCGATTCGCTGACGAACTGGCTGCGTCGAATCACGCTGGCCACACGTGCATCCCGGATCCTGCGGCGGCCGCGGCCGTCGCGATCGGGTCGCTGTCCTACGCCGCAACATTGCGAGCGCTGACCGGGCGCTCGCCGGGCAATGTCGATGGCGACCGTTACTTCGAGGCGTGGGTCAATCAAACGGTCAGTGTCCTCACGCAGTACACCAACCACAACCGCAATGAAATTCGTTGAACACCAACCTATTTACAGGAGTTAAGCCGTGACGTTTTCACTGGAGCTCAGCGCAGATGTTATCGAGGTCCGCGATTGGGTGCACCAATTCGCGACCGACGTCATCCGCCCCGCCGCGGCGGAATGGGATGAACGAGAGGAAACTCCGTGGCCGGTGATCCAGGAGGCCGCGAAGGTCGGGCTCTACTCCCCCGACTTTTTCGCGCAGCAAGCCGCCGAGCCGACGGGATTGGGCTTTCTCACCTCGTTCGAGGAGATGTTCTGGGGCGACGCCGGCATCGCGTTATCCATCATGGGGACCGGGCTGGCGGCAGCGGCATTGGCGGCCAACGGAACTCCCGAGCAACTAGGGCGTTGGCTCCCGGAGATGTTCGGGACGCCCGGCGACATTAAACTCGGTGCGTTCTGCTCGTCGGAGCCCGAGGCGGGATCCGACGTCGGCGCGATCCGGACTCGTGCGCGTTACGATGAGGCGACCCATGAGTGGGTTCTCAACGGCATCAAGACCTGGGCCACCAACGGCGGAATCGCCAACGTGCACATCGTGGTGGCATCGGTCTATCCCGAACTCGGCACCCGCGGCCAAGCCAGCTTCGTCATCCCGCCGGACACCAAAGGTTTTGCGCAGGGCCAGAAATTCAAGAAGCACGGAATCCGTGCTTCGCACACCGCCGAGGTGGTGCTCGACAATGTCCGTCTGCCCGAGGACACGATTCTCGGCGGCCGCGAGAAGTTCGAAGCGCGCATCGCCCGGGTCAAATCCGGTGCTTCCGCCGGAGGGCAGGCGGCGATGAAGACTTTTGAGCGCACCCGGCCAACCGTGGGTGCGATGGCCGTCGGCGTGGCGCGGGCCGCCTACGAATATGCCCTCGAATATGCCTGCCAGCGTGAACAATTCGGACGGAAGATCGGTGAATTCCAAGCGGTGGCGTTCAAGCTGGCAGACATGAAGAGCCGGATCGACGCGGCCCGCCTGCTGGTCTGGCGGGCCGGCTGGATGGCCCGCAACAACAAGAACTTCGACTGCGCCGAGGGCTCGATGGCCAAGCTGGCAGCTAGTGAAACCGCTGTTTATGTCACCGACGAGGCCATCCAGATCCTGGGCGGCAACGGGTACACCCGCGACTACCCTGTTGAGCGGATGCACCGCGACGCAAAGATTTTCACCATCTTCGAGGGAACCAGCGAGATCCAGCGCCTGGTGATTTCGCGGGCGCTGACCGGCCTGCCCATCCGCTAACGCTTACGCACCGCGGCCGCAACGGTCTGTGGCGCTTCGGATTGCGGGAAGTGGCCGACGCCCTGGAGTTCGGTCACCTCGGCGTGCGGCAGGATCGCGATCGCCTGTTCAAGGACGTGGCGGCCCGACACCGGATCGTCGAGGCCCCACACGAGGTGCAGGGGGCCATCCCAATCAGCCAATGCCTTCTCCCACCGGCCGTGATGGGCGGCGCGTTCGGCGTTGTACCGGATGTGCAGGTGCGCGAGCTTGTGGCCGCCCTGCCGCGCGACGCCGTACCAGAGGTCATCGAACTCGGTGTCAGTGAGCCTTGATCCGCGGACCGCGTCGAGTGCGGAACGGAAGCGGCCCGGAGTAATCCGGCCGGCCAGTAACCTGCCGACGACCGGCAGAATCAACAGCTTCTGCAGGCGCGTCGGCCGGTAGGCGCTGTAGACGATCCCGGAGTTCAATACGAGCAGGCTGTCAATGGTGAACCCGAGTCGGCCGGCCTGTGCTCGGTCGATGAGTTCCTGACCGACGATGCCCCCGTAGTCATGGATGACCAAGCACACCGAGTCCAAGTGCAGCTGGGCTACCAGATCCTCGACCACGTCGGCCGATTCGGCGACGGAGTACTCGTAGGGATTGGGTTTGTCGGAGGCGCCGTAGCCGAGGAAGTCCAGCGTGATCACGTCGTGGTCGGTAGCCAGGTCGTTGGCGACGTCGGCGTAGTCGTAGGACCAGGTGGGGAATCCGTGCAACATCAGCACCGTGGGCCCCTGTCCGCGGCGCCGGTAGGCGATGCGATGTCCACGTCGGCTGATCAGGGTCTCGCATTGGTCGATCCATTCCCGCGCCCGGGGAACGCCGCTCATCGGCGAGCCCACTCCTCGGCAAGCAGCTGATAAGAACGCACCCGGTCTTGGTGGTCGTGCGTGATCGTCGTGATGATCAGCTCGTCGGCCTCCGTCGCATCGCGCAACCGCTCAAGTTGATCGGCCACCTGGATGGCAGATCCCACGAACTGGGTTTCGACCCGATCCGCGACAAGTTCGCGGTCCGCTTCAGTCCAGGGATGGGCCCGCGCTTCGTCCGGGGTGGGAAACGGAATCGCGCCTTCACCGGTTCTGATGCTGCGCACCCAGGGACCATAGCCCGCAGCCAGGTCGCGAGCGGTGGCCTCGTCGTCGGCCACCACAACATCAGCCGAAACAGCGACGTGCGGCCGATCTAGCTCGGCCGAGGGTCTGAAGGCCGCGCGATAACCGTCCGCCGCCTCCAGGACGGTGGCCGGTGCCACGTGGTAGTTGGCGGCGAACCGCAATCCCCTTTCGCCTGCGACGGCCGCGCTCTCCCCACCGCTACTGCCCAGAATCCAGATCTGTAGGTCAGCACCCGCCCCGGGCACGACATGGGCCCGCTCGCCGTCGGCGGAACGATAGGTGTCTGCGATCAGCGCGAGAATGTCATCGACCTGCTCGGTGTAGTCCTGCGATTGCGCGCCGGGCAGCTGCAGAAGAGCCTTGTGCAACGCGAACCGCGGCGATTTCAAAAGCGGCCGGAAATCGAAGCCGGGCGGAATCAACAGCCCATTCGGCGTGTGCCCGTTGGTCAACGCCCGCGACACGGTGGCGGCCGGCACCGAGGATGCCGGCTCGCGCGGCTTACCGCCGGAACGCCCCAGCCCAAGATCGAATCGGCCGGGGTGCAGCGCATCCAGCAGGCCGAACTCCTCCACCGTGGCCAGGGC
>Ga0302196_10000995_pt1 | contig 26956 bp, 23 predicted proteins | sample II_Bog_N1_3_FD_198794 | JGI IMG/M metagenome (GOLD analysis project Ga0302196, IMG submission 198794) | Peat permafrost microbial communities from Stordalen Mire near Abisko, Sweden - II_Bog_N1_3 | ecosystem: Environmental > Terrestrial > Soil > Wetlands > Peat | place: Sweden: Abisko...
ACCCGAATCCACCGACCGCACCGGGCCCGGGACCACGCCGGAGGGCGGGGACCGCTCACCCGAGGACCCCTAGCCCCACGCGGCGGCCGGTCCACACCCGGACCGGGACCCGGAGCCGGCACCCGGACCCAGTGCCCGTGCGGTATCCGCGGCGGCCACCGTGGGGCATCCGTAGCATGGGCCCGTGACCGTCGACGCCCCCTCCGCCCCGATCTTCCGTCACCTGGTCAGCGGCAGTGTCCAGTCGGGGATCGAGACCCTGGGCGGACGACCGGCCATGGTGGTGCGATCGGTGTCGTCCCTGCGTCGTGGCGCGCTGTCGGTGGACGACGGCGAGACCATCCGCAACGCCGCCGAGTACGCCCTCACCCTGCAGATCCCCGTGGTCCTGGTGCTGGCGTCCAGCGGTGCCGACGTGTCCCACGGCGTGGCCTCGCTGCACGGATGGGGACAGGCGGCACGGGCCCTGGTCCGGTGCTCCGGCATCGTCCCGGTGGTGGCCGTGGTGACCGGCCCGGCGCTGTCCGGCCCGGCGCTGCTCCTCGGCATCGCCGACCTGGTGGTGATGACCAGCGACGCCTTCGCGTTCGTATCGGGGCCGGCCCGGGTCGAGGAGTTCACCGGGATCCGGATCGGGATCCATCAGCTCGGGGGCACGGCCATGCACGCCCGGGCCAGCGGCCTGTGCACCATCGAGGCGGCCTCCGAGGAGGACGCCATGGCCCACGTCGACCATCTCCTCGGGCTGCTGCCGGCCAACGCCGACGAGATCCCCCCGCTCGATGCACCCGACGACGTGACCGACGGGCGGGTCGAGTCCCTGCGGGAGATCATCCCGGCCCGGGCCACCAGCTCCTACGATGTCCGCCACGTCGCCGCAGCGCTGGCCGACGCCCACGAGGTGACCGAGCTGTGGGGCCGGTGGTCACCCCAACTGGTGTGCGCCCTCGGCCGGATCGACGGCCGGCCGGTCGGCTTCGTGGCCAACCAGCCCCAGGCCCTGGCCGGCACCCTGGACATCGCCGCCTCGCAGAAGGGGGCGCGGTTCGTGCGCTTCTGCGACTCGTTCAACCTTCCCCTGGTGACCCTGGTCGACACGCCGGGCTTCCTGCCCGGCAAGGACCTCGAGTGGCGCGGCATGATCCGCCACGGCGCCGAGCTGGCCTTCGCCTACGCCGAGGCCACCGTGCCGCGGGTGTGCGTGATCCTGCGCAAGGCCTTCGGCGGGGCCTACATCGTCATGGACTCGAAGGGCCTGGGGAACGACCTGTGCTTCGCCTGGCCCGGTGCGGAGATCGCCGTCATGGGAGCCGAGGGCGCCGTCCAGATCCTCCACCGGCGGATCGAGCCCGAGGACCGCCGGGCGCTGCAGGACGAGTACTCGGCGCGGTTCCTCACCCCGTGGCAGGCGGCCGAGCGCGGCTTCGTCGACTCCGTGATCGACCCGGCCGACACCCGGTGGGTGGTGGCCGACGCCCTGAGGGCGCTGGCCACGGCGCGTGAGGTGCTCCCGGGCCGCAAGCACACCGTCGGACCGCTGTAGCCGGCACCGCCGTGGGTCAGTGGCAGAGCTCCTGCACGGCGTTGTTGGCGTCGGGGCTGAACGTCATCGACGTGTAGCTGAAGGCGTGGAGGACGTTCGACAGCGCCTGCGAGAACGTCAACGGTGTGGTGATGGCGCCCAGATAGGAATGGAGCGGGGCGCAGGCCAGAGCCTGCCTGGCCGCAGCTACCTCCTGCTTCAGCCCGAGGTAGCTGATGTCGGGCAGCCTGCCCCCGGGTATCCCGAAGCGGGCGATCATCCATTCGGGACCGATCGACTTCTCGTGCCCGGGAATGCCCCGGACCGCGACGGTCGTGTGCGACCCGATGGGATTGGCCAGGGACAAGGAGTCGTAGACGTAGACGTGCGGGCCGGCGATGTAGCCGATCACACCGATACTCGACAGATTGATGGCCATCCGAAACGGCACGCTCGAACGGGCCGGGAGGTCATGGGACGTGATGAACGAGCGCAATCGTCGCGTGAGGGGCGCTGCGCTCCCCGGATTCTCCGACGGCGGGAACCACACGAGTCCGGGATTCTCGATCACCACCATCCTGTGCTGCCCCGGTGGCACTCTCGCCGCAGTCGACTTGAGGGCGACGCCCAGCGAGATCATCTTGATGTACGACGACGCGTTGATCGGGTGCTGTTCGCCGGTGTCGGCGATCCATTGGGCGCGTTCATCGTGCATGTTGTTGACCCACGCCGTCACGTGGTCGTAGCGGAGGGAGCTGCCACAGACGACGGCCCAGACGGCGATGCCCACCAGCGGGACGACCATGAGCGTCCGGATCTGGGAGGCGTCCACGAAGACGACGAGGCAGAGGCAGAGGAACCCCGGGAGCAGGAGGCGGGCTTCCATGTAGTCCCCACCCAGGCGGAGCACGTAGAGCCAATCGAGGACTCCGGCCACCAGTGGCGTGAGCAGCACCACCGTGCCGGTGTGGTCGCCCTCGCCCCACCAGTGCCGGATCCGGGGGACGAGAACCGGAAGGGCCAGGAGCAGCGGGATCCACAGTGCATAGGTGGAGATGAAGCTCCGGACGTAGACGATGCCCTGGGGCAGGTCGGAGCCTCCACCGGACTTCGCCAACTCGCTGTTGGAGACGACCATGGCGAAGTAGGCCATCCTCCACAGCTCGTAGGCCACCGGAAGACCGAGTGCAGCCACGAGGGGGAGGACCCACCGGCGCCAGATGCCTCGCGGCCCCTGCCACCCGGGTGCCGCGATCACGTAGGCCAATCCGGCCAGGAACACGGCGGACATCAGTGCCAGCTCCGGTCGGAGCAATGGGCCGAGCCCCATCACCAGTGCACATCGCACCACCGACCTCCGGCGTGCCTCGGTCCGGACGAGGAGCCAGAACGAGAGCCCGATCCAGCCGAACACCATCCCCATCTCCAGGCCCGAGGTGGCGAACTCCCACACGCCGGCCACCACCGAGAAGATCAGGAGACCGACCGGAACGATCACCCCGTCCGACCGCCTCGACCCGAGCCGCTGGATCCCGCGGCCACAGAGGATGACCCCCGTGGCGGTACCGGCCAGGCCGAGGACGACGGACAGCCATTCGAGGGAGACGAAGGGCACGATCTCGTGCGTCACGGCCAGCAGGCCCACCCAGAGGGGGTCCGAGTACACCTCCACCCGCTCACCGACGTTGAAGACAGGCCCGTACCCGGCCAGGAGATTGCCCACCACCCGGAAGTCGATGAAGGCGTCCTCCTGAACCCACCGGTAGCTCCAGGCCCCCACCAGGGTGATGGCCAGAGGGACCGCCAGGACGAGCCAGGACAGTGTCCGCGTGTGCGATCCCGGCCCTCGGTCGGCCCCCGGCCCCGTCGCCTCCGGATCGGCGCCGTGCCGAGGGTCGTCCCTGGTGTCGACAGCGGTCGGTCGCTCGGTCGCCAGAGTCACCCCGTAGTCATCGTCCGTTTGCCCAGGTGACTTGACCCCCGGGGACGCTCCGGCCGGCCAGGAAGGGGACCGCCGGGGCGGTCAGGAAAGCACGGGTTCGCCGACCCGGCCGGTGCTCCGTCGCTCCACCGGTTCCCGCGTCCCGACCGGCACGGGATCGGCCGGTCGCTCGGAATCACCCGGCACCCAGACGTCCTCATCCGACGTACCGGAGCCCCCCGTCGTCGTGGCGAGGTCAGTCGGGTAGCCGAGCGCCAGGACGGCCCCGGCACCGAGGGCCACGGGCAGCCACCAGACCCACGGGCTCAGGTGGTGATAGGCGAACACGGTGACCTCGAGGGCGATGACTGCGGCCGACCAGAACCGCGTGCCCCGCTGACGCGAGGCCATGACCAGGCACAGCAAAAGAGGAGGAGCCAGATAGTAGGGGGTCATCACCGGCTCGAAGAAGATCCTCGACACCAGTACGGCGGCGGCCAGCCAGAGGATCCGGAGTGGTGGCTGGGGGTGACGCCACACGTAGAACCCGAGGAGGACGGCGAGGATGACGTCGATCATGCGGCCCGGTCCACCGGACACCTCCACCACCTGGGCCCCTCGAGCCGTCGCCGCCGTGATGGCCGGATGGCCGAGCCCGGGGACGAGCGCGACCCCGTGGATGGTCCTCACCGCACCGGAGGTGAGCTTGGGCGCCAGGGCGGCCCACGGTGTGGCGTGGTTGACCGAGGGAGGGGTGGGTTGCTGCACCACCTGGCGATAGGTGTCGGCGGCGTCGCCCAGGAAGGCGATCCCGACCAGCACGACCGACAGGACAGCCGATCGGACGGCCAGCACGAGCCGCTGCCCGGCCGGGCTCGCTCCGATGAGGAGGGGAATCATCAGTCCGACCAGAGGCTGCATGAGGATGCCCAGTCCGAGCAACCAGCCCATGGCGGCCCACCGCTTGTTCAGCATGGCCACCATGGCGTAGACGGCGAAGGTCAGCGCCACCAGGTCTTCGGCGTGTCCCCACACCGCGACCGTCGGCCACGCGATGACCCCGACCACGACGCACAGCTCGATACGACGTCGCCTGGTCACCTGCAATTTCTGCGCCAGGGCATCACTGGCGAAGACGATGGTCGAACCCAGGACCAGCTCGATCGGCTGGAGGACCAGGGCCACCGAGGGATGAGCCAAGGTGAATGGCAGGAACGACTCGGTCATGTGGAGATGCCAGGTGATCAGCGCCACCGGCGCCAGAAGCACCTCCATGCCCGGAAAGGCGACCACTCCGGTCCCATTGGTGTAGAGGCCACCGAGCGACCCCCAGCCGACGTAATGGGCCCCTCGGTAGATTCCCCAGAGGTCACCCCCGACCGCCCACGAATGGGAGTGATGCACCAGCAGATTCCACGTGAACATGTAGACCATCCCCACGGCGATGAAGATGACCGAGACGACGGCGGGCCAGGTCCGGGACCTGAGACGGTCCCGCAGGGGAGGTGACGCGGCGCTACCGGCAGCACCGTCCGATGCGGAGGTGGGTGGGCAGTCGTCGGGGCAGGGTGGGCGGGCACGCATCATGTCGTTGGTATCGGCACCCTCGCCACCCGAGTTGAACGCGTGTCTCCGTGCCGGCCGACAGACGCGAAAGTGCCCCCCTCCACACGGGAGGGGGGCACTCTCGACTGTCAAGCCGATCCTCCTCGCCCCAGAGGGCACAGAGGACGTCAGCTCAGGTCAAGCTCAGGAGCCGAAGCCGCTGGCCTGAACCGTCATCGTCGACAGCGGGGTGGTCGAGCACGAGGTGTTCGGCCCCGGCACCTTGCCGTACCAGGTACCGGCAGCCAGTGCGGCAGCCGATCCGGTCGTACCGGTGCCGGTGAAGTTGGCATACGGGGTGCCGGCCGTGGCCGACTCAGCGACAGCGTTGTCGATGATGTACCAGCAGTTACCGGTGCCCTTGGCCTGCTCCACCAGGATCACGCCGTTGCCGTCAGAGGCAACCGCAACGCCGACCGCCGGGTTCCCCGTCCCACCATTGGTCACCGAACTGGTGGTAAACGACAGGTTGGGCTCTGCCGAGCTCAGCGACGCCTGCAGCGACGCAGCGTTGGCCGTCACACTGGCAGTACCGGTGGCACCGGCCAGAGCGTAGGACTGGCTGTTGTTCTGGAAGATCGACTTGGCGTTCACCAAGGCGGTGTTCAGGTTGGACTGCGCAGCCCGGTCGTTCGCCGACTTCGTCACACCCAGGAACGTGGGGATGGCGATAGCCAGCAGAATGGCCAGGATCAACAGGACAACCATGAGCTCGATCAGGGTGAAACCGGCGTCCTCGCCGATCTCCTCCGCCGAGTCACGCCTGTCCTGCAGGCGCTTGATCGTGGATGAAATCATTTACTGCCTCCTCGTCAATTGATGCATCAATGTGAAGGACCCCGGGGTGGGAATCCGCTAGGACTATCGACGCCCCCAAAGTGCACCTTTAGGAGATATTTAGGAGAATTTCCCGGTCGGGTGCGGGTCATGAAAGCACCTGGCGACCAGGACATTCCTACCGGCGGCGCGGCCCATCTGGTCCTGGCCCCGACGGCTGGGACACCGGGCATAGACCCTGTCCCGCTCTGCTGCGACCTGCGGCTACAGGTTCGGGAAGTTCGAGGCCTGATAGAGCACGGTCGGCGGCGTGTTCGAGGTCGGCACGGCGATCGGGGCCGAGGCGTTGCACGTCGGCGCCGTCCCGGTGTTCTTGGCCTCCCCGTAGTACGTGCCCGCCCCGTCGGGGAATCCGGTCGTGCTCCAGGCCCCGTTGGACGTGGCCGATTCGGTCGCCGTGTTGTCGACCACATACCAGCAGTTGCCGGTTCCCTTGGCCTGCGCCGCCATCACGGCGGCGTTGCCGTCGGCAGCCACCGACACGCTGATGGTGACGGGCGAGAGCGTGCTCGACACGGTACCCGTGACGTAGGACACGGCGGGATTGGCGCCGGCCATGGCGGACGCCAGGCTGGTCGAGAAGCTGGTGACGGTGGCACCCAGCGCGTACGACTGGCCGTTGGTCTGATAGGTCGACTTGGCCGCCACCAGCGAGGTGTTGAGATTCGACTGCGCAGCCCGGTCGTTGGCATTCTTCGTGACGCCCAGGAAGGTGGGGATGGCGATGGCCAGCAAGATGGCCAGGATCAACAGCACCACCATGAGCTCGATGAGCGTGAATCCGTGATCGTCCGCGGCTCGTGGCGCACGGCTCCGCTCGGCTCGCCGTTGCCTTCCCTGCCCACGGCATCGAACGTGCTGGCGCGAGCACGGCCTACCGGGACACACGCCCTCGGAGGACGATGGGCCGTGCCGCGCTCCTCCACGTCGATCCAACCTGAAATTGGCAATCATGCCCGAGTAATCGGCACGGGTCTGGAAGTCCTGAAGCGAAATATCCCCAGGTCAGAAGCTTGGAATACCCTTGGAATTCATGGGAGGACCCGAAACCTCATGAAATGTGGCGGAGCCACACGATCTGACCGCCCCACTCCCCCGCCACCGGCGACTCACTGCTGGTTGGGAACCAGCTTGATGTAGTCGAACATCGGGAGGTACAGGCAGATGACCATGGCTCCGACCATGGCGCCCATGACCACGGTCAGCAGCGGCTCGAGGAGGGCGGTCAGGTTGTTCACCGTGACCTCCACCTCCTGGTCGTAGAACTCACCGACCTTGCGCAGCATGCCATCGAGCGCACCGGTCTGCTCACCGACCTCGATCATCTGGACCACCAACGGCGGGATCACGTCCTCGTGCTCCCGGAGGGGATCGGCGAGGGGACGGCCCTCACGGACCCCGTTCTTCGCCTCCAGTAGCACGTCACCGACCGTCCGGTTGCCCGACACGTCGGCGCAGATGTCCAGGGACTCGAGGATGGGGACGCCCGACCCGATGAGCGACGCCAGTGAGCCGGTCATCCGGGCCAGGGCCACCTTGTGGAAGAGTGGGCCGAAGATCGGCGGCTTCAGCATCATCTTGTCCCAGCGCCGCCGCCCCTCGTCGGTGGCGATCCACTTCCGGATGGCCACGATGATCCCGATGATCACGGCGATGACCACGAAGGCCCACAGGCTGGTGAGGATGGAGGAGATCTTGATCAGGATCAGCGTGGGGAAGGGGAGCTTCCCGCCGAGCGACGCGAAGAGGTTCTTGAACACCGGGACGATGAACACGAGCATGGCCGTGAAGATGAGCAGCATCACGCACAGGACCACGGCGGGATAGGTCATGGCCGACTTGATGGTGCGATTCAGGTTGGCCTGCTTCTCCATGGTGGTGGCCAGGCTGTCGAGCACCTCGTCCAGGTTCCCGCCGATCTCGCCGGCGGCCACCAGTGTGCAGAACAGGTGGGAGAAGACGCGGGGGTACTTGGTGCAGGCCGCCGAGAGCGACGACCCGTGCTCGAGGTCCAACCGCACCTCGTTGAGCACCCGGGCCAGTTCCTTGTTCTCGACCTGTGAGGCCAGGATGCTGAGCGAGCGCACCACCGACAGGCCCGAGTCGACCATGGTCGAGAGCTGCCGGGTCATGACGGCGACCTCACGCAGCTTGACCCGGTCGGAGATACCGGGGATCTTGATCTCGGTCTTGAGGTTGACCTGCGACTTCGGGGTCACCGAGATGGGCATGTACCCCATCTCGCGCAGTCGCCGGATGACCAGCGCCATGCTGTCGCCCTCGAGCTGGCCCTCGACGAGGCTGCCGGAACGGTCCCGGACCTTGTAATCGAATGTCAGTGCCACAATTCCCCGTTTCGTCGGTCAGTCAGCGTTTGGTACTCAGGAGTTGAGATGGTTGCGGAGGTCTTCCTCGTTGGAGGAGCGGTCGTAGGCGATGGATTCGCTGATCTTCCCCTCCTTGACCAGCCGGGCCAGGCCCTGGTCCATGGTCTGCATGCCGAACGACGCACCCACCTGCATGAGGGAGTAGATCTGGTGGCTCTTGGACTGGCGGATCAGGTTGCGGATGGCCGACGTGCAGACCAGTACCTCCGAGCAGGGGATGCGGCCGGTGCCGTCGGCGTTCACGATCAGCTGCTGGGTCACCACGCCCTCGAGCGTGGAGGCCAGCATGACTCGGATCTGCTCCTGCTGGTTGGTGGGGAACACGTCGATGACGCGGTCGATGGTCTGGGGGGCATCCTGGGTGTGGAGGGTGCCGAAGACCAGGTGGCCCGTCTCGGCGGCCGTCAGCGCCATCGAGATGGTCTCGAGGTCCCGGAGCTCACCGACCAGGATCACGTCGGGGTCCTGGCGCAGCACACGGCGCAGGGCCTCGGCGAAGGACTTGGTGTCCTCGCCGATCTCCCGTTGGGTGATGATCGACTTCTTGTGGTCGTGGAGGAACTCGATGGGATCCTCCACGGTCACGATGTGGAGCGGTTTGGTCCGGTTGATGATGTCGATCAGAGAGGCGAGGGTGGTCGACTTCCCCGAGCCGGTGGGCCCGGTGACCAGGACCAGTCCCCGACGGAGGTCGGTGAAGGCCTTGACGGAGTCGGGAATGCCCAATGAGTCGAACTCCGGCATGTCGTGCGGGATCGGCCGCAGGGCGGCCGCCACCGTCCCCCGCTGGAGGGAGACGTTGACCCGGAAGCGACCCACGCCGGCGATGGAGTGGGAGGTGTCGAGCTCGTTCTCCTCCTCGAACCGCTCACGCTGGGACGCCGGCAGGATGCCGAACACCATCTCCCGGATGGTCTCGTTGTCCAGCATGGGGCAGCCCTCGATGGAGCGGATGGCGCCGTGCAGGCGGATGGACCCCGGCATGTTGGCCGTGAGATGGAGGTCGGACGCGCCCACCGCCACCGCGTAGCGGAGGAGGTCGTCGATGTGCAGCGGCATGCTCCCGTTGGACGCCGGGAGCTGGATCCCCTGCTCGAGCAGATGGGCCACCTGGGGCCGGTCGGTGGCGTAGGCGGCCGCCGACCCCTCCTCCTCGTCGTCCGTGCCGTCATCGACCAGCGGTGAGCTGGGCGCGGGCCCCGGAGCCGGAGGCGCGGCTGCCGCCAGTCCCCGGGCGATCAGCGTGGGGTCGGCCAGCACCGGGTTGATCCGGTAGCCCACCTTGGCCGCCAGCGCATCCACGTCCTGGGGCGACGGTGGCTCGGAGAAGGCCACCGAGAGCACCCGGCCGTCGAACTGGAGGGCCATGGCCTCGTACTCCTGGGCCACGGCCGGCGGCAGGCAGGCCACCGCCTCAGGGGCGGGCACCATGGCGGCGATGTCGACCGCCGGCAGGTGGGAGAGGTGGGCCAACGCGCCGACCACCACACCGGGCAGGGCCAGGTTCCTCGTGATCAGCAGGCTGGCCAGTGACTGCCCCGTGGCTCTGGACTCGGCCAGCAGCGGGGTCAGGTTGGCCTCGGTCTCGTAGCCGCTCTGGACCAGTGCCTGGGCCAGACGGTCGGACCACTCGATGCGCGTCTCGGTCGTGACCGGGCTCATGCCACCACCCGGAGCACTTCCTCGAGGGTGGTCTCGCCCTCGATCGCCTTGCGCAACCCGCTCTGTCGGAGGGTGCTCATGCCTTGGGTCACACCGACCCTGTGAATCTCTTCCACCGATCCTCCTTCAATGATCACTCGTTCGATCTCTTCGGTTATCGGCAAGAGTTCTGCCAAAGCTTTACGACCTCGATAGCCGGTGTTGGAACAGGCCGAGCAGCCGACGGCCCGGAAGACCTTGTCCAAACCGCCCATGGCCTGGACTTCTTCCATCTTCCAGCCGGCCGAAATGATGTCCGCCTCGGTCGGCTCGAACGCCTCTTTGCAGTGCACGCAGAGGCGTCGGGCGAGCCGCTGGGCCAGAACGCCCGACACGGCCGAGGTCACCAGGAAGGGCTCGAGGCCCATCTCGATGAGCCGCATCGGCGTCGATGCCGCACTGTTGGTGTGGAGGGTCGAGAGCACCATGTGGCCGGTGAGGGCGGCCTCGATGGAGATGACGGCGGTCTCCTTGTCCCGGATCTCCCCCACCAGCACGATGTCGGGGTCGGAACGGAGAATGGAGCGCAGGGCGGCGGCGAAGTCCAGGCCGGCCTTGGGGTTCAACTGGACCTGGTTCACACCCTTCAGGGGCAGCTCGACCGGGTCCTCGACGGTGATGATGTTCTTCTCCGGCGAGTTGAGCGCGGACAGCGTGGTGTAGAGCGTGGTGGACTTTCCCGAGCCCGTCGGTCCGGTCACCAGGATGGTCCCGTAGGGCTTGGTGTAGAGCCCTTCGTAGGTGCGCAGCAGCTCCTCGTCGAACCCGAGGTCGGCGAAGCCCAGGACCACGCTGGACTTGTCCAGGACCCGCATGACGATCTTCTCGCCGTAGATGGTGGGCAGGGTGGCCATCCGCAGGTCGATGCCCTTGGCCCCGACGTTCAGCGAGATGCGGCCGTCCTGGGGCACGCGGTGCTCGGCGATGTTCATGTCGGCCATGACCTTGAGGCGGGTGGTGACGGCGGGTGCGATGGACCTCGGCGCCGTCGACACGTCGTGGAGCACTCCGTCGATGCGGTAGCGGATCCGCAGCTCGGTGGCCGTGGGCTCGATGTGGATGTCCGAGGCCCGCTCATTCAGCGCCTGCAGGATGAGCAGGTTCACATAGCGGACGATCGGGGCCTCTTCGGTGACGGCCCCGATGTCCTCGACCGGCCCGCTGTCGGTGTGCTCGATCTCGAGGGACGCCTCCATGGCCATGTCGGCGGCATCGCCCCCGCTGTTGAAGGCCCGGCCGATATAGGCGCTGATCTGGGATCTCGTCGCCACCACCACGATGAAGTTGCGTCCCATGATGGTGCGCAGGTCGTCCATGGCGAACACATCGGTGGGGTTGGACGCCGCCACCACCGGGGTGCCGTTGTCGTTGGCGATGACCATCACGTTGTGGTGACGGGCGGTGGCCTCGGGGATCGTCCCGGCCTCGGCCAGGTCGATCCCCACCGTGTCGAGGTCGACGAACTCGAGGCCCATCTCCTGGGCCATGCCCCACATGAGATCGGCCTCGGTCACCAGTTTCCGGGCCGTGAGGATGCGGGCGATGCTCTGGCCCGTCTCGTAGTGCTCGTCGAGCACGGTCTCCATGTCCTCGAGCGACACCCGCTCCCCGTCGACGAGGGCCTTGGCCAGCGGTGGGAACATGGCCGTGCCGCTCGGCACCTCGAATTCGTCGACGTCGGTCCGCTGGTCCTCGCTCAGCTGTTCCTGGTACGTGGCCACCGCCTCGTCGACCAGGTCGGCGGCGATGACCGCCTCGTCCCCGGTGGCCGGCGGCCCGGTCGACTGCAGCGAGCGGGCCAGTTCGGCCAGGTGGTCCACGCTCGGGGTCAGGGCCGACGGGCCGTGGTCCGGGTGGGGCCCGGCTTCGGACGGTTCCGAGCCGAAGGTGGGCAGCAGGCTGGTGGAGGGCTCCAACGAGTCGAAGTCGAAGTCCTCGACGGCGTCCATGGTGGGTTCGGTGGGCTCACCGAGTGCCGAAAGGCTCACCGTGGGCTGTACGAACGCGTCGAGAGCGTCCGGCACGCCGTCAGCGACGGCAGGCTGGTCCCAGACCGGCTCGGCCAGACCTGCCACCGGCTCGATGATCGGTCCGTCGGCCGGTGGGGTACCGGGCTGATCAGAGGTGTCGACGGCCCCTCCCGGGGCGGTGGCCTCAGGTCCCGACTCCGGCTCGGGCACAGCGTCCTTGGACTTCTTCCGCTTGCGCTCCTCTTTTCCCCGACGACCCTGGCCACCCGCGGACCCGTGCGCATCCGACTCGTCGGGCAGTGGTGTGACCCCGTCCTCCTCGACGGCGAGCACGCCACCCTGCCCCGCGGTGTGGTCGATTCCCGACGGGAGCGCCTCACCGTCACGCGCCTCCGCCACCGAGGGCTCCTCCGGCTGAGCCTCGTAGGTGCCCACCGACGGCTCGGCCACCGCGGCCGAGGCGACCGGTTCGGACGGGAGCTCGGCGATGGCCGCGGCCACGTCGTCGGCGGCACTGGCACTGTCCTGGTCGGTCCACGCCTCGCGGGGCTCGGCTCCATCGACCGTGTCAACCACTTCGGCCGATTCGACCGGTTCGGCCGATTCGACCGGTTCGGCCTGGTCGGAGGGGTCCTGTCGGCCCACCGCCGCGGGGTCGGCACCGAACAGCCGCTCGATGTACGCGTCGATCTGATCCGGCGACGCCACCACCGAGATGAAGTCGCGACCGATGGAGGCCCGCACCGAGTCCTGGGCGTAGAGGTCGTCGGGATTGGAGGTGGCGATCACCGGTGTGCCGAATTTCCGCTTGATGGCCACCATGCGGTGCCGACGCGCCAGATCCGCCGAGAGAATTTCCCCCGCGGCAGGATCGACCCCGTAGTTGTCCAGGTCGACGAACTCGAGGTCATGCTCGCTGGCCATCCAGCGAATGGTGTCGACGTCAGTCATCTCCCCTCCATCGGCAGAGTGCGGTCGGAGATTGACCGTCAATCCAAACGTTTCTCCTGCCCGCGGGGTACGTCGCCACAGGCGGGGGTGCGGCCGGGCACTGCGGTATCGACGACGGGGATCCGGTCCACCACCATCCTCGGGTGACCTGCTCTTTCGTCACCGCGCCGATTCGGGCGCCTTGGCTGTGACCGGCCGGTCGGCGGGCCACCGGAGATCGGGCCGCGGTGTGCACCCCATCGCGCCACGGAGCGGGTTGAATACAGCCATGGGTTCCGACCACATCCCGCTTCTGGCCGTGGTCCTCCCCGTGGCCGGACTGGTCGGCCTGTTCGTCGGCTCGTTCCTCAACGTGGTCGTCTACCGGACCCCGCTCGGGTTGTCGGTGTCGAGACCACGGTCGTTCTGCCCCACGTGCGACCGCCAGCTTCACTGGTGGGAGAATGTCCCGCTGGTGTCCTGGCTGGCGCTCCGGGGTCGGTGCCACACCTGTCACCAGCCCATCTCCATCCGCTATCCCCTGGTCGAGCTGTCCACCGCCGTGTCCTTCGTCCTCATCACCTGGGCGTGGCACGGCACGTTCATCGCCACCGGCTACTGCGTCCTCGCCGCCGGGATGATCTCGGTGGGGCTGATCGAGTACGGCGGCCGGCGGGCCCCGTTGTCGGTGGCCGCCATCGCCACCGGGTCGGGGGCCGTGCTGGTCGTGGTGGGCGCGGGCTGGCTCCACCACTGGTCGACGCTGGCCGGCTGCCTGATCGGGACCGTAGCCGCCCTCGTCGTCTTCGGTGCGCTGCGGGCCGCCGATCCCGGGTGCACCGACCCGCGTGGCCACGGGAGGAGTTCACTGCTGATCGCCGGATGCTGGGTCGGTGGGCTCGGTCCGGTCCCGCTCGCCGTCGGTGCGGCCGCCTGGGTCCTCACCTACTTCTGCTGCATGGTGGGCGCGTGGTCGACGGCCCGTCGCTACGCCGGCACCGCTGAGGGCCCCACTCCCGCGACGAGCCTCCATCCGATCCTGGCTGCTCCGCTGGTGTCGGCCCTCGGTGTGGCCCTGGTGGCGTCCCTCATCGCGGGGGGTTGACGACCCTACGATGGTGCCATGAGCATCGTTCGACCCCACGATCCTCACACCGACGCCGACATGGGCACCGAATCCCGGCCGCCGCGCCGCGTCCTGGTGGTGGACGACCATGAGCTGCTCCGGGCCGGCACCCGTCAGATCCTCGACGACGCCGACGATCTGACCGCGGTCGGCGAAGCCGCCGACGGCGAGCAGGCCCTGCAGGCCGTGGCCGAGCTCCGTCCCGACGTCGTGCTGGTGGACATCCGCCTGCCGACCATCAACGGGATCGAACTGGCTCGGCGCATCACCACGGATTTCCCCGAGGTCACGGTCCTGATCCTCAGCGCCTACGACGACGAGAACTACGTCCGGGCCGCCCTGGCGGCCGGCGTGACCGGCTACCTGCTCAAGACCACCCCGAGCGAGGAGCTGGTCCGGTCCATCCGGGCCGCCTGCGACGGATCGCCCCTGTGGGAGCGCGGGCCCACCGGCACCGGCGAAAAGGCCGAGGAGGTGGCGGTTCCGGGCGCGCCCCGCCTCACGGCGCGCGAACAAGAGGTGGTGCGACTGGTGGCACGCGGCATGTCCAACAAGGCCATCGCCCGCCAGCTGGGCATCAGCCCGCGCACCGTCGAAGGCCACCTCAACCACGTCTTCGACAAGCTCGGGACCACCTCCCGCACCGAGCTGGTGCACTTCGCCCTGGCCAACAGCCTCTTCGTCCGGGAGCCGCCGGACGGGGCCCCGCCCCGGTGAACCGGACGGCACCGGCATCGGACAGCCCGGCTCTGGCCGACGACAGCACCCGGCCCGGGGTGGCCGGACCCGAGCCGGTCCCCGAGCTCCCCCTCCCGCTGTTCGAGCTGGCAGCCGGGGACGCTCCGGTGGCCCGGTCAGAGCCGGCCGGGCCGGCACCCACCTCGGCCGACGACCGTCCCTGGGCCCATTCGCCGTTCTGGATCATCCAGTTGGTGGTCCTGGCCCTGTATCTGGTGCGGCTGGCCGCCACCGTCGACTTCCACCTCAGCGCGTCCTCGGTGGTCCTCGAACTGTCGACGTTCGTGCTCTTCGTGGTGCCCGTGGTCTATGCCGCCCTCACCTACGGCTTCCGGGGGGCGCTCCTCACCTCGGGATGGGTGACCCTGCTGGCCGTGCCTCGCGTCATCGTCGCCGTCGGTGACAAGCAGTTCGATGCGGCCTGGGCCGAGGTGACCCAGGTGCTGGTGCTGGATGCGCTGGCCCTTCTGGCCGGGCAGCACGTGTCGGGTGAGCGGGACGCGCACCGACGCGAGGAGGAGTCCCGGGCCGCCCACCAGAGTGCCGAGGCGCTCTACCGCGACCTGTTCGACTCGAACCAGGCACCCATCCTGATCGTGGACGGCAACGGCGCCGTGGTGGAGGCCAACGCGTCGGCCCAGCACGCCTTCGGCCCGACCACGGTGCCGGCGCGGCCGGGGACGTCGGGCCAGCCCTCGGCCATCCGGCTGGTGGACATGATCGGCCCCGGGGCCGCGGCCCAGATCCTCACCCGCCTCATCAGTGAGCAGGTACCCGACCCCGACCCGACCTCCGACTCGGCCCCCACCGACGACCGGGTGGAGCCGGTGGCCTTCGACATCGAGGGTCAGGTGGTGCTGTTCCGTCCGAGTGGCACGATGCTGAGCCGCACGGAGCGGGGCACCCGGATGCAGGTCGTGTTCGAGGACGTCACCGCCGAGACCCGGCGCCACGACCAGATCGAGGCCTACGCCTCACGGGTGGTGCTGGGGCAGGAAGAGGAGCGCCGGCACCTGGCCCAGGAGCTGCACGACGGCCCGGTCCAGTCGCTGATCCACCTGTGCCGACAGTTGGATGCCGCCGAGCGCGCCGCACCGTTGTCACCGGACCGCGCGGGGATGCTCGGTGACCTCCGGGTCATCGCCGAGGGGACGGTGGCCGAACTGCGGTCCATCGCCCGGGGCCTGCGACCGTCGGTGCTCGACGACCTCGGACTGGTGGCCTCCATCAACCAGCTGGTGACCGAGGCCGGGGGGCGCCAGCAGTTCGAGACCAGCTTCGGGGTCACCGGAGCCGAGCGGCGGCTCCCGCCCGCCGTGGAGTCCTCGCTGTTCCGGATCGCCCAGGAGGCCGTCACCAATGTGGAGCGCCATGCCGCGGCGGGACGCCTGTCGGTGGGCCTCGCCTTTGAGCCCGGCGGGCTGCGGCTGCTGGTCAGCGACGACGGCGTGGGCTTTCCCGCCGCGGAGCGTTCGACGACGGTCGAGGGGGAGTCGCTCGGCCTGCCCGGGATGACCGAGCGGGCCCATCTGATCGGGTCCCGGCTGGTCATCCACTCGGCACCCGGCGCCGGCACCACCGTCGAGGTATGGGTCCCGGCCACGATTATCGAGGCCGAACCGGTAGTGGGCCAGGGAAATGAGCGCTGATCAGGCCTCAGCGCACTGATTGCCGCGGGTAGCACGCACCCCGGGGCGACCACTGGCCGTGGTCAACTGTCACTCAACCGACATGTAATCGAAGTTTCGATCTCATCAATTCGTGGGATACTGCTGGTGTGGATGAAATAGTCATCGAGTCCTGCCACAGCACGTGGATCATCGACATGGAGCACTCGCGGTTCCGGCGCCTCGTCAAGGGGTCCAACCTCCATTCCGGTCCGGCCTCCACGGAGTGGCAGCCGTGCTACGGCGTCGAGATCGATCCGCTGTCGGAGTCGTTCGTGGTGCTGTTGAACCCCGAGGGCACCCGGCTCCTGCGGAGCTGGCGCCACGTCGAGCACTGCACCCAGTGCGGTGGTGAGGCCACGTCGGAGCTCTCGCTCCGGGACCTCCGCTCAGCCGTCCGCGGCTGAGCCACGCTGCGCATACTTTTTTCAGAATTCCCCTTTCTGAAAATCACTCTCCGCCGGTACTGTTGATGGGTGATGACGTGCACTCGATCTTCCTTGCCGGTTCCGACCGCCACCCCGCCGACACGGATGGCCTGACATGACCATCGACTCCGTGCGACCAGACGATGCTGCCGTGACCCCGCTGCAGGCGGCCGCGCCGCCCCCGCCGCCGTCGCGTGCGGTCCCCGATCCGAGGGCCACGCCGGTGACCGACTATGCCTCGACGGCGCGGCTGGTCAACGACATCCTCTCGCTGGGATCGGACCAGTCGGCACCGGTGGCGACCGTCGCATCGATCGCAGCGTCCGCACCGGTGGCGTCGGACGCACCGGTGGCGTCGGCCGTGCCGGACGCATCGGCCGTGCCGGACGCTTCAGACCCGTCCGGACGTGAGCAGGCTCCACCACCCCACCGGTCGACCCGGCCCCGCCCCGTGCCCGAGGCTCCCCAGCCGACCTTGGTGTTCCCGGGATCACCGGTCTTCGCCGAAGGCATGGTGAGTCCCGACTTCTTCCCGTCGACCCAGCCGAAGAAGCGCTTCCGCCTCACGCGCTAGGCCGGCACTCAGCCGAGCGGGTCCCGCTTCCAGACCCCGGAGCTGCCTCCGGTCTTCTCCCACAGCATGAGCTGCCCGATGCTCATGGTCCGGTCGGCGGTCTTGCACATGTCGTAAACGGTGAGGGCGGCGATGGCGCAGGCCGTCATGGCCTCCATCTCCACGCCGGTACGGTCGATGGCCTCCACCTTGGCCTCGACCTCGACGAAGTCGTCGCCGATGGTGAAGTCGACGTGGACCGCCCCGACCAGCAGGGGATGGCACATGGGCACCAGGTCGGCGGTGCGCTTGGCCGCCTGGATGCCCGCCACCCGGGCTGCGGCCAGCACGTCGCCCTTGGTGATGGCGTTGTTGGCCACCTGCGCCGTCGTTTCCGGCTTCATCGCCACCTTGCAGCGGGCCAGGGCCCTCCGGTGGGTCGCCTCCTTGGGCGACACGTCCACCATCCGGGTACCGCTGAATGGGTCGAGATGGCTCAGGCTTCGATCGCTCATACGCCCGACAGTCTACGGGACACCAGCCTGTGGGGTTGGTATTGGCACTCTCTGAAGTAGACTGCCAACGGAGTGAGTCCCGGATCGAGAGGTCCCGGATCGAGAGGAAGAACCGGCTTGCCCACCTACGAGTACCGCTGCGACAGCTGCGACAAGAACTTCGATGTCGTCCAGTCCTTCCACGACGACCCCATCACCGCCTGCCCCACCTGCGGCTCACCGGTGCGCAAGGTGTTCGGGAACGTGGGCATCGTGTTCAAGGGCAGTGGTTTCTACAAGACCGACAGCCGTTCCGGCGCGTCGAAGGGCTCGGGTGCGGACGGATCCTCCACGGGCTCGTCGGAGACCTCGGGTTCCGACTCCGGATCGACCTCGGGTGACACGGCCACGGACGCCTCGTCGTCCGGGACGCCGGCCAAGGAGTCGGCTCCGTCGTCCACGCCGGCCACGCCCTCCCCCGCCTCGACGCCGTCGTCGAACGGCAGCGCCGCATCGACGCCGAAGAAGGCCCCGGCGTAGCCAGGAACCGACCTGGTCCACGGCGTGCGGATGGCGTCGAGTGCGTCCGGCATTTCGTGCCTAGGTGAAAATACCCATCGCCAACGCGCGCGCACCGCTCGTACACTGGGCGGCATGGACAGGACCGACCTGGATCGCATCCTGAGGCTCCTCGACGAGCTCGATGGCTCCGACCTGCACATCAAGGCCGGGGCGCCGCCGCGCGTGCGCGTGGCCGGCGGCCTGCGCACGCTGGACGACGAGCCCGCGTTCACCGCCGACGAGACGCTGGCCATCGCCCAGGCCATCATGCCGGCCCCGGTGGTCTCTACCTTCGAAGATCACCACGAGGCCGACTTCGCCTACTCACTGCCCGGAACGGGCCGGTTCCGTGTCAACGCCTTCTACCAGCGGGGATCGGTGGCCCTGGCCATGCGCCGGGTCCGGGCCAGTGCCGCCACCGTGGCCGAGCTCGGACTCCCCGAGGTCGTCACCCGACTGGCCAATGAGCTGCGCGGCCTGGTGCTGGTGACCGGGCCCACGGGCTCGGGCAAGACCACGACGCTGGCCGCCATGGTCGACCACATCAACCACACCCGGTCGTGCCACGTGGTGACCATCGAGGATCCGGTGGAGTACCTGCACACCGACCACCTGGCCGCCATCGACCAGCGCGAGGTCGGCTTCGACACCGACTCGTTCGGCTCGGCCATGCGGGTGGTCCTGCGCCAGGACCCCGATGTCATCCTGGTGGGCGAGATGCGTGACACCGAGACGGTGTCGGCCGCCCTGACCGCAGCGGAGACCGGGCACATGGTCATGTCCACCCTCCACACCATCAACGCCACCGAGACCATCAACCGGATCGTGGACTTCTTCCCCCCCTTCCAGCAGTCACAGATCCGGGTCAGCCTGGCCGGTTCCCTGAAGGGCATCATCTGCCAGCGACTCATCCCCACCGCCGACGGCAAGGGCCGGGTCCCGGCCCTGGAGATCCTGGTCGTCAACGGCCGGATCCAGCAGGCCATCATCGACCCGCTCCTCACCGCCGACCTCGACGCCATCATCGCCGACGGCGAGTACTACGGGATGATCACCTTCGACCAGTCCCTCGTCTCGCTCATCTCGTCGGGATCCATCGATCTGGCCGAGGCCATGAGCACGGCCTCCAATCCTCACGATCTCAAGGTCATGCTGGAGCGCAAGGGGATCCTCGGCACCGGCCAGTTCGCCGCCGCCAGCTTCTCCTGATCCCACCGCCCGCGCCGTGCTGCCGGGCGTCACCACCCTGAGCTGGCCCTTTGGGCTGCCATCCCTCCGCCGCGCCGGAACCACCGGGGTCGACACAGCGCCTCAAGGTGCGCCCGGATCCGTCCGATAGATCTTCGTACAGTCCGGTGCAGTCTCATGACCGCACCGGTGGGGATGTCGATCGCTCTGCGATCGCCTAGGGACGGAGAGTCACCTTGAGCATCGTGACGGAACGGCGAGCCTTCACTCCCGACGTCCGGGTTGCCGACGCGGCCCGGGGGGACTTCCTGTCGTCATCGGATGTGCGGCCCCGTGGGGCCGGCGTGTGCAGAGAGGTGCAGTCATGGAGTTGAAGCTGTCCGTCCGTCCGAAGTTCGTGGTCGGCCTCGACATCGGGACCAGCGCCGTCCGCGCCGCTGAGCTCGACGTCAGCCGGTCGACCCCGGTCCTCCACACCTACGGTCAGGTGGGCCTGCCACCCGGCTCGCTGGTCGACGGTGAGATCCGCGACAGCGCGGCGGTGTCCGAAGCCATCACCAAGCTGTGGAAGAACGGGCAGTTCTCCAGCAACTCGGTCATCGTGGGCATCGCCGGCCTGCGAGCCATCACCCGTGAGATCGACCTCCCCTACGTTCCCGACAACGAGGTCGACAGCGCGGTGCGGTTCCAGTCCGAAGAGGTCATCCCCTTCCCTCCGGACCAGACCATCCTGTCGTCGCAGGTGCTGGCCGACTACACGTCGCCCGACGGGGCCAAGATGCGCCGGGTCCTGGTGGCCGCGGCCCATGTCGACCTGGTCAACGGGGTCATCGACGTGGTCGAGAAGGCGGGCCTGACCGTCGAGGGCGTGGACCTCGTGTCCTCGGCCCTGGTCCGTGCCATCGGTGGCCAGGACACGTCCGAGCAGCCCGAGGCCATCGTGTCGGTGGGCGCCGGTCTGACCGTGGTCGTGGTCCACCAGCAGGGCCGGCCCCAGTTCGTCCGGACCATCGGCTCGGGTGGCAACGCCACCACCGCGGCGGTGTCGGCTGCGCTCGACATCCCCATCTCGGACGCCGAGGCAGTCAAGCGCCGCATCGGCGAGCAGACGCTGCAGATGCAGACGGCCGAGCGGGCCAGCCAGGCCAGCATGAACGAGCTGGTCGGCGAGATCAGGAACTCCATCCAGTACTTCGCCTCGCTGCCCGGTCGCCTGCCCGTGTCGCGGGTGCTGGTCACCGGTGGCGGCTCGGACCTCCACGGGTTCATCCCCCTCCTCGAGAGCCAGATCCGGCTGCCGGTGCTCACCGTGACACCACTGGCCCGGGTGGACACGTCCAAGCTCGACCTCAGCGACGACCAGGCCCGCATGGTGAGCCCGGTCCTGGCCACCCCCATCGGCCTGGCCCTGCCCGAGCCGGACAAGGCGGTCAAGAAGTTCAACCTGCTGCCGCCCGAGGTGGCCGGCCGGATCCGGATGAAGCGCATCCAGGAGCGGACCATCCTGGTGGCCGCGGTGATCCTCGTCCTGCTCGTCGGCTTCGGCGGTTGGAAGGTGTACAACGTCCACAAGACCCAGAACCAGGTGGACGTCCTCCAAGGCCAGATCACCGCGCTGAACGCCCAGGTGCCCAAGTTCGACCTGGTGGTGGCGGCCAACGACGCCTACACGGCCGGTCAGGCCCGCCGGGCCTCGGTGCTCGACACCGCCGTGGACTGGCCGCTGGTGCTCGGCAACCTCATCTCCATCACGCCGTCGACGGCCAAGGTGGAGTCCTTCAGCGGAGCGACCCTGTCGGCATCGTCCGGCTCGGCGTCGTCGGCGTCGTCCACCACCGGGGCGGCCACATCGACCACATCGGCCGCCATCGGCAACATCCAGCTCAACGTGACCGGACCCGGGCCCAGCCTGTCGATCTCCGAAGCCTGGATCAACGCCATCGCCGGATCCCAGTACTTCGCCAACCCGATCCAGGGAGCGACGACGGTCAACAAGGACAGCACCATCTCGTTCCCGTTCGCGATCTCCATCACGCCCACTGCCAGCCTCGACCAGAATGCGAGCCTGAAATGAGTTCCACCGTCAAGGAGTACCGGATGCCCCTGATCATCGGGGGCGTGGCGCTGGTGTTGGCCCTGTTGATCTGGTCCATCCTGGTGTCACCGCAGAATTCCAAGCTGGCCAGCCTCCAGACACAGGAGACGACCCTCCAGTCGCAACAGAGCGGCCTGCAGATCAAGCTGGCGTCGCTCAAGACCGAGCAGCAGAAGCTGTCCGGCAGCTGTGCCGATCTCCAGAAGATCGCCACCCAGATCCCCAGCGTTCAGAACCCGACCGACATCGACGCCGAGGAGTCGTCGTTCGAGAGCCAGTTCAACGCCCTGACCGCCAGTTCGGGAGTGACCCTCACCCAGTTCAGCGGATTCACCCCGGCCTCGGCCACCGCGGGCACGTCGAGCGCCTCCTCGTCGAGCGCGCCGGCGTCGAGCAACGGGGTCGTCCCGGTGCCGACCACCCTCGCCGTGACGGGGAACTACGGCCAGATGACGGCGTTCGTGAACGGACTGGACGCCTTCCCCCGCCTGTTCGTGATCCAGACCTTCGACCTGGCCTACGGGACATCGGCTTCCACCTCCACCAGCACGTCGGGCTCGTCGTCGACGTCCTCGGGGTCCAGCACCACGCCGCTGTGGGTGGGCGGCACGCCGACCGCCGCCGGTGCCGGTCCGTACAGCCTGGCCATCACCGGCTCGATCTACTACACCTCGACGCCCAATCCGCTGGCCGCCTGCACCAAGGCCACGGCCGCCGTCAAGTAGCAGCGTCGGCCAGGTCAGGGGTCCGGCTGGTCCGGCTCCCGGCCTGGTCCCACCCGGCGGGCTGTGCGGCGTCGGGGAACGGGACATACGGACCGTAGGTAATTCTGAATTGTTCCACCACGACGGAGACCTCCGCCTCCGCCCCCGGCCCGACCCCGCCCGACCCCGGGACCAGCCCGGCGGCAGACACACAGCCGCGCTGCGTTACACCCCGCTGATCTGCATATCCCCGACGGCCAGGGTCTGGCCGGCGGCGATGCCGGGCAGCCACTCCACGTCGGCACCCACCGCCACCAGCGACTGGAGCATGCGCTGCAGCGTCGAGGCCACGGTGATCTCACGCACCGGCTCGGCCAGCCGGCCGTCGCGGATCATCAGTCCCTCCGCCCCCACCGAGAAGTCGCCGCTGATGGGATTGACCCCCGAGTGCACGCCGGTCATGGACTGCACGAAGAGGCCCTCGCCCACCGCGGCCAGCACCGCCTCCTCGTCGTAGCCCTCCGGACCGGGGGCCAGGGTGAGGGCCCGACAGCCCGGGCCCGGAGTGCCCGAGAAGCCCCCCCGCACGGCCGAACCGGTCGAGGACACGCCGGCCCGCGACGCCGAGACCGTGTCGTAGAGGAACGCCCGCAGCACCCCCGAATCGATGAGGACGTTCCGACGGCAGGCCAGGCCCTCGGCGTCGTAGGTGGCGGCGGCATAGGCACGCGGGTCGGTGGGGTCGTCGACCAGCGTCAGCGAGTGATCCCCCACCACCTCCCCGATGCGGCCGGCGAAGAAGGAGCGGCCCTTGGCCACGGCCTCCCCCGACAGCGCCGAGGACACCACCGACAACAAGGTGGTGGCCACCCGGCGGTCGAACACCACCGTCTGGCGGCCCGACGGGCCCTTGGTGGCGCCCAGGAGACGCACCGCCCGCAGGACGGCGTCGGCGGTGGCCTTGCCGGGATCGAGGCCCTCGAAGCCGCGGCCCACGCTGTATCCCCCCCCGGTCTGACTGGCGTCGCCGTCGCCGGCGATCACCCCGACCGACAGGAAGCCGGACGTCTTGCGGCTGGAGGCACGGATGCCGGTCGTCGAGACCAGGGCCATCTCCACCGACCCGTCCCCGTAGTCGGCGTGGTCGACCTGGCGGATCCGCCGGTCGGCGCCACGGGCCTGGGCCTCGAGGGCCAGCGCCAGCTCCACTTTGGCCGTGGTGGGCACCGAGGCGAGGCCCTCGTCCCACAGGTCCACCGGAATGGCGGCCACGCCGTCGGGGACGGCCAGCTGCACGTGCTCGTCCGGAGTGGCGAAGGTGGCGTTGTCGCGGGCCTCGGCCAGGGTCTCCCCGAGGACCGAGTCGTCGAGCGAGCCGGCCCAGGCGAATCCCAGCCGGTGGTCGACGACCACCCGGATGCCGATGCCGGCCGAGGTGGCCGACGTCAGGGACTCGACCTCGCCGGCATAGGCGCGGATCTCGGTCTCGTCGCCGCGGGCCACGTACACCTCGATGTCCTCGCCCGTCCGGGCCCAGCCGGCCACCCGCTCGGCCAGGGCCAGCAGGTCCTCGGGCGCGCCCGGAGGCGTCGGATCGCCGGCATCGGTGCCGGTACGACCGGGGTCCAGGGTCGTGCTCATTCGGCTGTCCCCCCGATGGTCACGCCGGTCAGCCGCATGGTGGCCTGGCCGCACCCGACCGGCACGCTCTGCCCGTCCTTGCCGCAGGTCCCCGGAGTCATGGAGAAGTCGGTGGCCACCGCGTCGATGCGCGTGAGGATCTCCGGGCCGTTGCCGATGAGGTTGGCATCACGCAGCGGCTCGGTGATCTTGCCCCCCTCGATGAGGTAGGCCTCGGTGGTGCCGAAGACGAAGTCGCCGGTGGTGGTGTTGACCTGGCCGCCCCCCAGCTTGGCCACGTAGACCCCACGGGGGGTCTGGGCCACGATCTCGTCGGGGTCCTCGTCACCGGGCAGGAGGAACGTGTTGGTCATCCTGACCATGGGGAGGTGCTGGTAGGTCTGGCGCCGTCCGTTCCCCGACGACACCCGGCCCTCCTTGCGGGCCCGGAGGTAGTCCCACAGGTAGTCGGTGAGGACCCCGTGGTCGATGAGCACGTTGCGTTGGGCCGGACGGCCCTCGTCGTCGACGGCGAAGGTCCCCCACTCGGAGCCCACCGTGCCGTCGTCCACCAGGGTGACCATGGGGCTGGCCACCTGCTGGCCGACCCGGCCGGTGTAGACGGAGGCGTCCTTGACGATGTGGTCGGCCTCGAGCCCGTGGCCGCACGCCTCGTGGAAGAGGATGCCTCCGCTGCCGCCGGCCAGGACCACGGGGAGTTCCCCCGACGGCGCCGGTCGTGCCGCGAGCTTGGAGAGGGCCCGGCCGGCGGCCAGGCGGGCCAGCTCCTCGACCGACACCTCGTCGAAGAGCTCGAAGCCCAGGGTGCGGGCGGCCGACTCGAACCCGGTCTGGAGCCCGGTGTCACCCGTGGCCACGCACGACACCGAGAAGCGGGTCCGGGCCTGCTCGTCCCGGGCCAGGAGGCCCTCGGAGTTGGCGATGAGCACCTGGCGACGCGAGCTGCCACAACCGGCCTGGACCTGGGTGACAGCGTCCCCCGTGGCCCGGGCGGCCTCGTCCGCCCTGGTCAGGAGCTCGAGGGTCTCGGCCTTGGTGCCCGACCCGGCCGGGCGGTTCGAACCTCCCCCGGCTCCGGCCGAGCGCAGCGGCACGACCTCCACCGTCCTGGTGCCCCCACCACCGGTCCGGGCCACGGCCGAGGCGGCTTCGGCCGCCCTGAGCAGGCCCGACTCGGACAGATCGGCGGTGTGGGCGAATCCCGTGGTCTCGCCGGACACCACCCGGATGCCGGCGCCCCGCTCGCGCCCGGACGAGAGCTCCTCCACCCGCCCGTCGTCGAGCAGGGCCGACGAGGTGGAGCGGTCCTCGGCGAACACCTCGGCGAAGTCGCCACCGTGGCGCAGGGCCTCGGACAGCACCTTGTCGAGCACCGGTGTATCGATCACGTCAGCCTCCTCGTTGGACCGCTCGGCACTCGATGGTGGCCGACGCCTGCTGGGTCACCTATCGTACCGGCGTGGCTCCGCACACTGGACTGTCCGCACGCATCGAGCTCACGGTGACCGAGGCCGACACGGCCGAGGCCTTCCGCTCGGGGTCGGTGCCGGTGCTCGCCACCCCCCGGCTGATGGCCCTGTGCGAGGAGGCCAGCTGCAAGGCGGTCGAGGGCCACCTGCCCGAATCGTCCACCTCGGTGGCCAAACGGCTGCAGTTCGACCACCTGGTCCCGGTGGGCGTGGGCGGGGTGGTATGGGCCGAGGCCACCCTGGACCGGATCGAGGGTCGCCGGCTGGTCTTCACCCTCTCGGTGTCGGAGAGTGCCGGCCTGGTGGCGGCGGGCAAGCTCATCCGGGTCATCGTGGACCGCGAAGCCTTCCTGGCCAACGTCCGCTGATCGGCCGGGTCCCGAGACTCCCCCGGTAGACCGGCGCCCCACACCCGGGCCCGGTAGACCGGCGCCCCACACCCGGGCCCGGCAGACCGGCGGCCTACACCTCTCCCCAGTAGACACCGTCCAGCATGCGGGCCAGGTGGGCGTGGTGCAGGATGGCATGGTCGGGGTCCTCGGGCATCTCGGCCTCACCGAATCGGATCGAGCGGCGGGTGATCCGGAACATCACGATCCCGTGCCGCAGCGCGGCATAGGCGGTGTAGAAGTCGAGGTCCCTCGGGGTGTAGCCGGTCGCCGACTCGTAGAGGGAGGCGACGGTGTCCCGCTGGAGGATGTGGGGCATGCCGGGCAGGCCGAGGTCCTCCACCAGGTCCTGGAAGAACCGGTGGATGTAGATCATCCACCCGAGGTCGATCTCGCGTGGGCCGACCGAGGCCATCTCCCAGTCGAGCACGGCCACCGGGGCGAAGTCCTGGAACATCATGTTGCCGATGCGGGCGTCGCCCCAGCTGAACACGGCGTCGTCGGCGTTGTCGGGCCAGTGGTCCTCGAGCCAGGTGAAGCCTCGCTCGATCAGCGGGGAGCGCACGCCGTCGGCGGCCACCCACTCGTAGTAGGCCTGCTGCTCCCGGACGTGGTGGCGCAGCGGACTGTCCCCGTCGTCGGGCCAGCCCAGGAAGGCGGCCGGGCCGTCCGCCGTCAGCTGGTGCAGTGCGGCCAGGGCCAGGACGGCGTTGCGCTCGAGGCGCTGCTGATCGTCCACGTCCGCATCGAAGAACCAGTTGTCGCCGAAGGTGTAGGGCAGTACGTCGGGAGGGACGATGCCCTCGATCCGCTCCATGACGAAGAACGGCGCGCCGATGGGATCGGTCCCGGTCTCCAGCCACAGCACCCGGGGCACCGGCACCGCCGTGTGCTCGGCCACCATCTGCATGGTCCGGAACTGGCGCTCCATGTCGTAGGTGGAAAAGACCGGGTCGGCGGCGGGATCCGGGGCGATGCGGGCCACCAGGCGCCGTGGCTCGGGCTCCCCGGGCACGGCCAGGTCGAACAG
>Ga0302196_10001004_pt1 | contig 26868 bp, 19 predicted proteins | sample II_Bog_N1_3_FD_198794 | JGI IMG/M metagenome (GOLD analysis project Ga0302196, IMG submission 198794) | Peat permafrost microbial communities from Stordalen Mire near Abisko, Sweden - II_Bog_N1_3 | ecosystem: Environmental > Terrestrial > Soil > Wetlands > Peat | place: Sweden: Abisko...
CAGGCGCGGACGTGGGGGGAGCTTGGCCTTGGCACCCTGGGGCCGCTGGACGAGCTTCTACCCGAGATGCCGAGGAAGCGCCGTGGAGCGGCTCCGGGGGCCGCACGGGGGGATGCAGGGACAACGGCAACACGTGCTGCTCGGCGACGGAGCACCCACGCTGACCCCGTCGCCATTGTGCAGGAACGTGCAGCGAAAAGCGCCCGCGGCAAGAGTCGAACTTGCGGCCAACGCTTTAGGAAAGCGCTGCTCTATCCACTGAGCTACGCGGGCGAGCTCGACGCACGTCTTAGCGGATTCGCGGCTCGCCGGCCACCTCCCGCGTATACTCCAGGCCCAGCCGGCCACGATCCCGAGGACAACCGCATGCGCGTTCACCTCGTCGCACCGTCCAATGAGGACTCGACGCACATCAAGCCCCTCTGGGTGGCGACCCTCGCGGCCCACACGCCGCCCGACGTCGAGGTCACCTTCCGGGACGACGGCCTCGACCCGATCGACCTCGACAAGGAGAGCGACACGCCCGAGCTCGTCGGCATCAGCGTCAACTCGAAGACGGCCGCGCGCGCCTACGCCATCGCCGACGCCTACCGCGCCCGCGGGTCGAAGGTGGTCCTCGGCGGCATCCACGTGACGGCCTTGCCGGAGGAGGGCCTCATCCACGCCGACGCCGTCGTGTCCGGCGAGGCCGAGTGGCTCTGGGAGGACGTCATCGAGGACGCGAAGCGCGGCCGGCTGGGCAAGACGCGCTCGCTCCTCGCGCGCTCGATCTACAAGCACGAGAAGATGCCCGAGCTCGTGAACCTGCCGATGCCCAAGCGCGAGCTCCTCCGGTCGAGGAAGTACGTCCCGTTCGACGTCGTGCAGACGACGCGCGGCTGCCCGTTCCCGTGCGAGTTTTGCAGCGTGTCGACCTACAACGGGACGACCTTCCGCTTCCGCCCCGTGCGCGAGGTCGTCGCCGAGATGGAGCAGCTCGGGCCGCGCATCCTCCTCGGCGACGACAACGTGATGATCCACGCGAAGTACAGCCACGACCTCTTCGAGGCGATGGTCCCGCTCAGGAAGCACTGGGTGGCGCAGGCGTCGCTCGCCGCGCTCCACCGCGTCGAGAACATCGAGGTCATGGCGCGCGCCGGGTGCAAGGCGCTCTTCATCGGCTTCGAGTCGGTGGACGACGAGACGGTGCGCAACGCCGGCAAGCGCCAGAACAAGCCCCGCAAGTACACCGAGATCGTGAAGATGCTCTCCGACCACGGCATCGCCGTCTGGGGCAGCTTCATCTTCGGCCTCGACGAGGACCAGGCCCCCTCGTTCGAGCGCACGGTCGACTTCTGCATCGAGGCCAAGCTGACGATGGCGCTCTTCGCGCTGCTCACTCCGTACCCGGGCACCCAGCTCTACAAGCGCCTCCTCGCCGAGGACCGGCTGACGCGCGACAAGTGGTGGCTGTCCTCGGACCACGACACGGACGCGCCGTTCTACCGGCCGCTCCAGATCTCGCGCGAGGAGCTGCGCGAAGGCTGGGTCAAGGCCTGGACGCGGATGTACTCACTCCCCGCGATCTACAAGCGCTTCGACTTCGGGCTCGACCACTCGTGGATCCAGAACGTCGCCTACTGGCCGATCAACCTGATGATGCACGAGCTCGCGGACAAGAAGATCGCAGGCGGCAACCGCGCGTGGCGCAAGCACCGCGCGCTCGAGGTGCCCTTCGGGCTCTGAGCCGGAATCGACGCAGCTGGAGCGCAAAATCGCCACGCCCCAGCTCGCATCCCATCCGGGCCGGGCGTATGAGCCGAGGTGGAGGCTGGTTCATGGACACTCAGGGACAACGGTGGTCGCGGAGCATCCTGCTCGTCGAGGACGACGAGGACTTCCGCGTCGGGCTCGCCGAGCTGTTGCGGAGCGAGGGCTACCTTGTGACGACCGCCGGCAACGGCCTCGAGGCGCTCGAGTACCTCCGCCGCGGCGCGAAGCCGAACCTCATCCTGCTCGATCTGATGATGCCCGTCATGAGCGGGTGGGACTTTCGCGAGAAGATGCTCGAGGAGTCGGCGCTCGCGTCGATCCCGGTCATCCTCCTCAGCGCGGCCATCGAGGACACGGAGGCCGCGGCGCTCAACGCGTCCGCCTACCTGCACAAGCCCTTCGCGTTGCCTCAGCTGCTCGAGATGATCGACGGCACGCTGCTCGACCGGTGCGCCGCGTGTGGCTCGCGGGTGGGGGTGGGCAGGAAGACGCTCACGGTCCAGGGGGCTCTGGCGGCCGTCCTCTGCAAGGACTGCGAGCCGCACGAGGGCGCGCTGTCGCGCGATCTCCAGGAGGTGCTCGGCAAGGTCCGCCGCTCCCACGCGCGGATCCACGCGTCGAGCTGAGCGGCCCACGTCGGGGCCGGAACGAGGTAGCCTCGGGCGCCATGAAGATCGTTCTTTACGGCTACTGGAGGTCGTCGTCGTCGCACCGCGTTCGCCTGGCCCTGGCGGTGAAGAAAGTCCCGCACGAGACGGTCACGGTGAACCTGCTCAAGGGCGAGCAGCGGGCGCCCGAGCACCAGGCGAAGAGCCCGATGGGCGTCGTTCCGTGCCTCGTCATCGACGGCAAGCCGTTCGTGGAGTCGGTCGCGATCGTGGAGCTCCTCGACGAGCTCTTCCCGTCGCCCGCGCTCTACCCGCGCGATCCGTTCGCGCGCGCGCGCATCCGGGCGCTCGTCGAGATCGTGAACGCCGGGGTCCAGCCGCTCCAGAACCTCCTCGTGCTCGATCGGGTGTCCAGGGAGAGCGAGCCACGCAAGGAGTGGCTGCGCTTCTTCATCGGGCGCGGGCTGCGCTCGTTCGAGGCGCTCATGGCCGAGAACGAGAAGGAGGGCGTGGGCGGGCCGTTCGCGTTCGGCAGCGAGGTCTCGGCGGCGGACGTCTTTCTCCTGCCGCAGCTCTACGCAGCCCGGCGCTTCGACGTGGACCTGTCGGCGTGCCCGAGGATCCTCCGCGCGGAGGCAGCGCTCCTCGCGACCGACGCCGCGAAGGCCGCGGCGCCGGAGAACCAGCCCGACGCCGTCCTGGACAAGAAGTAACTTCCGTCACGAAGGGTACCACCCGGTCACCGGGAAGAGCGGTGATCTGGTAGCGTCGCGGTGTGGCGGTGGGTCACCGAAGGTGCCTGGCGTGGGCGGCGATGGTCGCCGCGGTCATGGTGTCTGGGATCGCGACCGTCGCGAGCGCGCAGCCCGTTCGCACGTGGGGCGGGGAGACCACGCCGCCCCAGACGTCGTCACCGGCGCCGTCGGCCGCTCCTTCGGCGGTCCTGCTCCCTCCGGCGCCGCCGCCACCGCCGGCCACGATCGGCACGCCCGTGGACGGCCCTGCGCTGCCGCCCCGCCTCTCGCTTCCGACCATGGCGCCGCCCGCGCTCCTCGGTCGGCCGCCGTCCGACGGCTTCGAGGACGATGGCGGGCCGAGCGGCGTCGTCCGGGCCCCCGGAAAGGTCGGCCTCCGGTACCTCCTCGAGGGGGTCGAGGTCCGCGGCAACACGTCGACCCTCGCGCGCGTCGTCCTCCGCTACGTGCCCTTTCAGGCGGGCGACACGCTCGACGTGGACGACAAGGAGCTCGAGCTCACGCGCTTTCGCCTCCTCGGTACGGGCTTCTTCAAGAACGTCGGCCTCTCGCTCCGCCGTGGCTCGCGCCGCGGCTCCGCGGTGCTCGTCGTCAACGTGGTCGAGCGCAACACCATCGTCCTGAACGGCCTCTGGCTCGGTCTCGCCACGGACGCCGACCCGAGCGGGAACACGCGGCCCCTCACGGCGTACGGCGGCCTCGACGTCGCGGAGACCAACCTCGCGGGTACGGGCATCACGCTCGGCGGGGCGGTCGCCGTCGCCGACAACCAGCTCGGCCTGCGCGCGCGCTTCGCGGACCCCGAGTTCTTCCGCTCGAAATGGACCGTCGAGGCGCAGGTCCTCTACAACAGCGCCCTCGATTTCTTCGGTAACAAGAACGTCCTCGTCTCGGACCCGACGCAGCTCGTCGCGCAGGACTACGCCATCGTCTCGTACCGGCGCTTCGGCGGGCTCATCGGCGCGGGCCACGACCTCGGCGTCTCCACGCAGGTCTACCTCGACTACCGGCTCGAGAACATCGACGCCACCGTGCCGCTCGCGGCCAGCGACTACCGCGGCCTCGACGTCGCGCCGATCAACTTCTACATCCACCCCGGCTCGTCGATCCTCTCGTCGCTCCGGGCCACGCTCGTCCACGACACGCGGGACGATCCGGTCCTGCCCACCAAGGGCAACTACTTCCTCCTCGAGGGCGACGTCTCCCTCACGCCGCTCGGCAGCGACTACCCCTTCGCCAAGCTCGTGGCGCACGCCTCCCACTGGATGGCCCTCCCGTGGGGAGGTCACGTGCTTCGTCTCGACGGCTTCGCCGGCGTCCTCGTCGGTGACGCTCCGATGTTCGAGATGTTCTACGTGGGCGACCTCTCCGATCTGCTCCCCGACCGCGTCCTCGATCTGGCGTTCGATCGCCGCGCAGCGCCCAACTTCTTCGGCACGGACGTGGTCCTCACGCGGTACGGATCGCTCGCCGCCAAGGTCGACGCCGAGTACCGGATCCCCGTCTACCGGGGCCGCCGCTCGATCTACGGGATCGATCTCTTCGGGTCCGCCGGCATCTACGGCCTCTGCAACCAGGAGGATCTCACCGATCCCGCGCGCGGCTACTCGGGACTCGCGACGCTCCCCATCGACTTCACGTTCAACCTCGGTCTCAAGATCGACACGTCCGCGGGAGGCTTCTCCTTCGGAATCTCGAACTTCCTGGGCTTCATCCCGGTGCGCGGGGGCTCGCAATGAAGCGCGCGCGCGCCCTCGTTCTATGCCTCGTCGCGGCGGCGGCCGTGTCGCTCGCGCCGTCGCGGGACGCGATCGCACAGGAGCACGAGCCCCCCGCGCCGGCGGCCTTGCCGGAGCAGCGCGCCAACTTCGCGTGGGACAAGTCGCTCCTCCGCGCGAGCTTCTCCTTCCGCAACGTCATCGCCGCGCCCGCGCCGCTGGCGACCAAGCTCACCGACGGCCTGCCGCACACCATCGCGATGCGCGCCTACGTGTGGCGGGACGGAGACTCGACGCCGACCGATCTCGTCGCGCGCAGCTGCCGCATCGTCTACGACCTCTGGGACGAGGTCTACCGCATCGAGATCACCGACCGGACTGGACAGCGCAACACCGCCGCCATCAACGCAGACGGTGTCGGTCGCGTCTGCGCCGAGGCCCGGGACATGCCCGTCATCGATCGCGCCGCCCTCGTCACCGGGCAGAAGTACTTCCTCGCGGTCATCGTGGACGTCGACCCCGTGAACCCCGCGATGCTCGCGCAGCTCCGCGCGTGGGTGAGCCACCCGACGAGCTCGACCACGGTCTCGCAGGGGAGCGCGATCTTCGGCTCGTTCGCTTCGCTCTTCGTCCGCAGCATCGGGACGAGCCTCCAGACGCTGCAGTTTCGCACGCAGGTGTTCGTTCCGTAGCAAACGCGGCTCGCCGCGTTATCTTCACGCACTGCATGCTCCCCGCGGCGATCCTCGAGAAGCTCGACGGTCTACCCGTCCAGCCCGGCGTCTACCTCTTCAAGGACAAGAAGGGGGAGGTCGTCTACGTCGGCAAGGCCAAGAGCCTGCGCAGCCGCGTGCGGAGCTACTTCCAGAGCGGCACGAGCGACGTCCGCTACTTCATCCCGATCCTCCAGCGGACGATCGGCGATCTGGACACGATCGTCACAGGTAGCGAGAAAGAGGCGACGATCCTCGAGAACACGCTCATCAAGGAGCACAAGCCTCGCTACAACGTGAAGCTCCGGGACGACAAGGACTACATCGTCCTCCGGCTGTCGCTCGATCACACCTGGCCGCGGCTCGAGGTCGTCCGCGCGCGATCGGCGGTGCACGACGGCGCCCGGTACTTCGGTCCTTACCACTCGGCGACGGCAGCCCGCCGGACGCTCCACCTCATCAACAAGCACTTCCAGCTCCGCACCTGCGGAGATCTGGAGCTCGCGGGCCGGCGGCGGCCGTGCCTCCAGTACCAGATCAAGCGCTGCCCGGCGCCGTGCGTCTACGAGGTCGACAAGCGCTGGTACGACGAGCAGGTCGACGCGGTGGCGAAGTTTCTGGACGGGCGCCACGACGAGCTGTCGCAGGAGCTCGCCCAGCGGATGAAGGAGTCCTCGCGCCACATGCGCTTCGAGCTGGCGGCGGTGTACCGCGATCAGCTCCGCGCGATCGACAAGGTGCGGGAGGAGCAGCGGGTCGTCACGGTCGACCGCGCCGATCGAGACGTGCTCGGGATCTACCGGGAGGGGGACCTCGCGGAGCTGGCGCTCCTCTACGTGCGGGGGGGCAAGCTCGCGGACGTGGCGACCTTCTCCCTGCGCCAGGCGGAGATCCCCGACGAGGAGATCGTGTCGGCGTTCCTCGCGCAGCACTACGGGGGCGTGAGGGTCGGGGAGAAGCGGGCCGAGCCTTCGAAGAGCGGCGAGGGCGAGCCCGGGAGCGAGAAGGCGACGGGGACCGACGCTGCGCTCCCGGCGGAGAAGGAGCCCGAGGAGCGGGCGGTGGTCAACGTGCCGGTGGAGATCCTCCTGCCGTGCACACCGGAAGGCGTGGCCGGCATCGAGGAGTGGCTGGCGGAGCAGGCGGGCCACCGCGTCGAGCTCCTCTGGCCGAAGCGGGGCCATCGGGCGCACCTGCTCGAGCTCGCGAACGAGAACGCGAAGCATGCGTTCGCCGAGAAGCGGCGCCAATCGGACGACGTGCAGGAGCGGCTCACGCAGCTCCAGGAGCGGCTCCGCCTCCCCACGGTGCCCCACAGGATCGAGTGCTGTGACATCTCGCACCTCGGCGGCGGCGACACCGTCGGCGCGGTCGTCGCCATGAAGGAGGGAGCCCCCGACAAGAAGCGCTACCGCACCTTCCACGTGCGCGGCGTCGGAGGCGCCGGGTCGGGGGACGACTACGCCGCGATGTACGAGGTCCTCGCGCGACGCTTCCGGCGAGGGCGCGCCGTGGCCGAGAGCCAGTCGCCCGCCCACACGGACGAGGAAGGTCCGCTGACGGAGCTCCAGGCGGAGGACGCGCGCGACCGCATCGACTGGGAGCTGCCCGATCTCTTCGTGGTCGACGGAGGGCGCGGCCAGCTCGGCGTCGCCCTCGCCGCGGCGCGCGATCTGGGGCTGCACGAGCTGCCGATCGTGGCCCTCGCGAAGGAGAAGGAGAACGTCGCAGGGGACACGATGGTCGATCGCGTGTACTTGCCCGGCCAGAAGAACCCCATCGCGCTCCGGAGCCACTCGGCGTCGCTGTTCTTTCTCGCGCGTCTGCGGGACGAGGCGCACCGCTTCTCGAACCGCGCCCGCGAGCGGCTCGGAAAGACGCAGCGCTTCCGGAGCGAGCTCGACGGCATCCCCGGGATCGGGCCCGCCACGAAGAAGGCGCTCCTGAAGCACCTCGGGACCGTGCAGGCCGTGAAGGGCGCGACGGACGACGCGCTGCTCGCGGTCCCCGGCGTGAGCACGCGGCACCTGCGGGCGCTGCGAAAGGCCTTCGGAGCGGTCGTGGAGCCCTCGCAGGAGCCCGTGCCGGAGCGCTGAGGGGAGCGCGTTCACTGCATCGTTGCTTGCGTGTTGGCGGAACGTCCGCAAATATGTGCGCCATGCGTCGCTTGCTTGCGCTGGTCCTCCTGTCCTCGGTCGCGGCGTGCACCTCTTCGAAGGGCGCGCCGAGCGACGCTCCGGCGGACGGAGGCACCGACTCCGGGCTTCCCGACAACGCGCCCGCGGCCTGGAACCGCCCGGTCACTCCGCCTGCCGATACGACGGCGGCGGCCCAGCGCACCTCCTGTGGGTACATGGCCGGCGCCCTGCCCGGAGAGACGCAGGGCGCCTCGACGCCGGACGGCACCACGATCCCCATCGACACGATCGTCGTCGTGATGATGGAGAATCGCTCGTTCGATCACTACTTCCAGGACCTCCCCAACGCAGGCCAGCCCAACGCTGAGGTGGCGCCGGCCGGGGCCTCGAACCCGGGGGTCGATGGCACACCCATCCCGTTCGTGCATGGCACGCAGCTCTGCTTCGCGGACCCGAACCACGAGTGGGCGGGCACGCACCAGGAGATCGACAACGGCAAGATGGACGGCTTCGCCATCGCGAGCGACGGCACCCACGAGGCGCCCATGATCGGCCCGCCAGGCTTTCTCAGCGGCGCGCGCGTGATGACGTACTACACGGCCCAGGATCTGCCGCTCATGTACTGGGCGGCCCAGAACTACGCGATCGGAGACCACTACTTCAGCGCGCTCCCGGGGCCGACGTGGCCGAACCGGATGTACCTCTACGCGGCGACGTCGTTCGGCGTGACGACGAACGTGGTGCCGGACAACGTGACCGACGCGACGAACACGATCTTCGACTACCTGAACCTGCGCGGCGTCAGCTGGAACATCTACGCGTCGGGCACGCCGGGGCTCGGGGTCCTGATCGACAAGTCGCTCCAGTTCTCCAAGCACATCCTCCCGTTCGATCGCTTCGCCAAGGACGCGGCCTCCGGGGCTCTCCCCCAGGTCGTCTTCGTCGACCCGTCTCTCGGGATGGAGAACTACGAGGGCAACGACGAGCACCCGCCCGCGGTGATGCAGGTGGGGCAGAGCTGGCTTGCAGGCGTGATGACGACGCTCATGGGGAGCTCGTACTGGGCCCACGCCGCCATGTTCCTGAACTACGACGAGCATGGCGGCCTCTACGACCACGTCGTACCCCCGAAGGCCTGCCCCCCCGACTCCTTCACGCCCGAGAGCGACGCCGGCACCTTCGGCGGGTTCGATCAGTACGGGGTCCGCGTGCCCTTCGTCGCGCTCTCGCCGTACGCGAAGAAGAACTACGTCAGTCACAACGTCTACGACCACACCTCCGTCGTTCGCTTCATCGAGGCCCGCTACCGCATCCCTGCGCTCACCAACCGCGACGCGAACGCGCTCGCGCCGTGGGACATGTTCGATTTCGACTCCCCGCCGAACCTGACCCCGCCGGTGGTCCCGTCCGTGCAGCCCGACCAGGCGACCGTCCAGGCATGTGGCACCCTCTTCTCGAACATCCCATCGCCGTACAACGGCAACTAGTACGGGCGCTCGCCGCGGCCTCTTGCTGCTGGCTCGCCGTCTCGGCGTGCTCGCGGGGTGAGCGGTCGCCCGCCGCCGACGCTTCTCCACGCGTCGCGGAGGCGGGCGTCGTCGCGGAGGATGGTCCGGCCGGTGTCCTTCGGTCGTTCGCCGAGGAGGGCATCCAGGCGACGCGTGCCCTCGGCGAAAAGTGCTCCGACCGCGGCTCGTACCTCACCATCCGCCGCGACGTCCTCGCGTCGATGGAAGCCTGGCGTCGCGCCATCGCCATCTCGGCGGAGGTCGCCCTCGGTCCGGAGATCTCGTTCGACGAGCGGGGCGGCGCCCTCGGGGCGCTCGACCGCGCGATGGGCACGAGCGACTGCGCCGCCGTGCAGCAGCAGACGCACCAGATCGAGCGGGCCTTGCGCCTCGCGGACATGGAGCTGGGCCGACGCGGAATCCCGGTCCATCTCTTCGCGCAGGCGGTGTCGAACAGCGCCTACGACCTCGGACAGGCCCTCCTCGAGTCGACGGTCTTCGTCCCGGACGGGGACGACGCGGCGCTCGCGGACGTGCGCGGGCTGCTCGCGTTCGTGGAAGCAGGGGCGCAGGCGCTCGGCCTCGACGCGGGCGACGCCTTGGCTCCGTTCGCGCGCATCGAGGAAGCGAGGACCCTGGCCGACGTGCGGGATCGCGCCGCCCTCGTTCGCGCGACGGGCGTCCTCGGCGCGCGGCTGCGGGCGCAGGCGCACGCGCGCGGCGTCGACGTCTATCCCCGCTTTCCGGTGAAGACCAGGACCGACGAGGTCAGCGCCTTCACGCTGCCTCGCCCCGCCGCGCCCGCCGATCCTGCCCGCGCCGCGCTCGGCGAGAAGCTCTTCGGCGACCCGCGCCTCTCCCGCGGCCACGCGCGCTCGTGCGCGACCTGCCACGTCCCTGCGCGTGCCTTCGCCGACGGTCTCGTCGCCCCGGCCTCGCTGGATCCGCACGTCACCCTCGTCCGCAACACTCCGTCGTTGTTCTACGCGCCGCTCGCCGCGAGCCTCACGTGGGATGGCCGCGTGCGGACCGCCGATCGCCAGGCGCTGGAGGTCATCCACACGCGCGCGGAGATGGGCCTCGGCAACGCCGAGCTCGCCCGCGAGGTCGCGAGCGCCTACGGCGACGACTTCCGGCGCGCGTTCGGGGAGGAGGTCACCCCGGGCGATATCGGCCTGGCGCTCTCGGCCTTCGAGGCGCAGAAGCTCGTGCCGGACCAGGCGCCGATCGATCGCTTCGGCCGCGGCGACGACGCCGCGCTCTCGAGCGACTCGAGGGCCGGGCTCGACGTCTTCGCAGGGAAGGGGAGGTGCGCGCGTTGCCACATCCCTCCGGTCTTCGGCGGGAGCCGGCCGCCGGACTTCACCGTGCCGGTCTTCTCGGTCCTCGGCGTCCCCGCGGCGCCGGGCGAGCACGTGCTCGACGCCGATCGCGGCCGCGCTGTCGTCACCGGCCGCGCCCAGGACGAGGGCGCCTTCAAGGTCCCCACGGTGCGCGACACCGGCAAGACCGCCCCGTACTTTCATCACGGGCGTTACGCGACGCTGGAGCAGGTCGTCGATTTCTACGATCAAGGCGGAGGACGCGGCCTCGGGATGACTGTCGACAACCAGGACCCGGAGGTGCGGCCCCTGCACCTGTCGGCCGAGGAGAAGCGCGTCTTGCTCGTCTTCCTGCGCGAGGCCTTGGACGACGGGCGGTGACGCGCCGACGCCCCCCCGGGGAGTCAGCCGGCCGTGCTCCACAGCTCCCGGAGCGGAATCGTCAGTCCCTCGAACGTGGCGGGCTGGAACGACTCGTCGTCGAGGAGCGACGTCGCGATGACGTACGCACCTTGCTGGAGGAGGAGCTGCTCGAGGGTCCGCGATTCCGGATCGATGATCCAGTACTCCGGCACGCCTACCTCCGCGTACCAGCGGAGCTTGGTGACGCGGTCGTAGCGACGACTCGAGGGGGACACGATCTCGACCACGAGGTCCGGGTGTCCCTCCACCAGTCCTGCGTCCTGGTGCAGCGTGGCGAGGTTCTCTCGCCGATAGAACTGCAGGTCCGGCATCACGCCACGGCGCTCGGAGATCCGGACCTTGTAGCCGGACGCGGTCGCACGACCGCCGTGTCCGGCCTTCGCCCAGGCGGTCAGGTGGTAGCCCAGCAACACCACGATGTCCTCGTGCTTCCGCGTCGGCACCTCGATCTCCACGAGCTCGCCGTCGATGAGCTCGCGTCGATCGTCGTCGCCGAGGGCGACGAAGTCCGTCCACGTATGCGGGGCCTGCGTGGCGAGATCGGGCATCCCCGGAGTATGGCTCACGGAGGTTCGGATTGCAGCGGATGGGCCAGTCGGGGCCGCAAGCGATGCCGCGGAGTTAGGGCGTGGGGAGGGGTGGCTCGGACAGGGCGAAGGGTGACCGGGACAGGGCGCGGCGCAGGCTCGCCGGTCAGCTCACCGCACGTACACGAGGCGGAAGAACTCGGCCCGGCTGCTCACGCCGCACTTGGCGTAGATCTGCGTGACGTGCTGGCGGATGGTCTTCGGGCTGTTCTTCTCGAGGTCGGCGATCTCGCTGCTCGAGAGGCCGTTCAGGAGGTGACGCGCCACGGTCCGCTCCTTCTCCGTGAGGTGCGCGCGGGACAGGATCTGCTCGACGGCCCCCGAGACGCCTTCCTGCGAGCGAACGCGGTCGATGGCCTCCAGGAGCTCCGCCGCGCGGAAGGGCTTCTCGAGGAGGTACGCCGCCCCCTCGTTGAGCGCGATCTTGACCTTCTCGACGTCCGCGTACGCCGTGATGACCACGACGGGGGCCCGGATGTCCCGCGCCCGCAGCTCCGTCATCAGCCGGAGCCCGCCCCGGTCGTCGTTGCCGAGCACCACGTCCGTCACCACGAGGTCGACCGATCGGCTCTCGACGGCGCGCTCGACGCCCTCCCGCGCATCCCGCGCCGCGAGGACCCTGTAGCCGGCGCGCTCGAGCGCGCGACCCAGCAGCTCGCGTGTATCCGCCTCGTCCTCCACGAGCAGGATCGTCCCCTTCATGGCGCCTCCCGCGGCGTGATCGGCGATCGGTCGAGGGGCAGCTCGAGGCGGAAGGCCTTCGCGTCTCCGTCGTCGAGCACCAGATCGCCGCGCATGGCCCGCGCGAGCGCGCGCGCGATGGGTAGCCCGAGGCCGAGGCCTTGCGTCTTGGTGGTCCGGAGCGGCTCGAAGAGCGTCGCCCGCACGCCGGCGTCGAGCGGGGGCCCATCGTCGAGGACGCGCACGATCGCGCGGCCGTCCTCGACGCCGACCCGGATGGTGACCTCGCCGCGCCCGGCCGCGCTCGTCGCCGTTTGGTCCTCGGCCCCGCGGACCTGCGACTTGATCGAGTGCATGCTGTTGTCGAGCAGGTTCTCGAGGATGGTGCGCACGTAGCTCGGGTCCGCGCTCGCCTGCACCGGGTGCTCGCACTCGAGGCGCACGACGAGGCCGTCCTCGCGCGCGAGCGACCCCATGTCGCCGGCGAGCGCGCGGGCGACCCGGTCGAGAGCCACCCGTTGAAGATCGGGCTCGCCGAGGCTGTGCATCGAACGGAGGGTCTTCAGGTGCGTCAGCGCCCGATCGGTCTGCGCCCGCGCGCGCTGCACGAGGCCCTCGCGCCCCTCGAGCCGAGCTGCCTCGGAGGCGCCGTCGGCCAGCTCGTCGAGGAGGAGGCCGAGCGCGTGCAGCGGGTTGTTGAGCTCGTGGAGCACGGCGGCGGCGAGCACCCACACGGCCTGGTCTCGCTCCACCTTCTGGAGGCGGGTTCGCAAGGCCTCCGCGCGGCTCGCGGCCTCCTCGGCGGCGGAGAGCTGTCTGCGCAGCTGGAAGTAGTGGGCGAAGACGCCCAGGAGGGCACCGGCGAGGACGGGGAAGGTGTGGTCGACGACCGCGTGCAGGCTGGCGAGCGCTCCCGTCAGAGTCCCGTGCTGGAGCTTGTCCTCCGAGAGGATGTCGAAGATCACGACGAGCCCGCCGCCCAGGACGCCGAGCGCCACGTACGCGAAGAGCCGCAGGTCTCTCGGGTGGGGCTTCGTCGTGGCGTCCGTCATCGGCTCCTCATCGTAGCCGAGGAAGCGCAGGTTTCGACGTGCGCCGCCATCATGGGTACGCCTCGGACCATCCGGCAGTTGCCGGATACGTAGCGCTGAGGTTGCCCATACGCTGCTGGCATGACACGCCGTCACGCGCTCCGCGCGTCCCTCGTCCTCGCGTGCGCGTCGCTCGTGCAGTGCAGCAGCTCGCCCGGCGGCACGACGTTCGGCGCCGGCGCAACGTGCGCCGATCTGGGCGACGCGGGAGACTACTCGGACGACGCGGGCGCCTGCTATCCCGACGGCGACGGCCTGAACGGCGGCTCCTACACCTTCGACTTGACGGTCGATGACACGGGGTTCTCCAAGAACATCCTCGCGACGCAGAACGACGCGCAGGTCACCGTCACGCTGAAGAACCTCGGCACGAAGCCGCATGGCTTCGTGGTGGGGTGCGCGAACGTCTGCCAGGTCTACCCCAACCTGCCCGCGGGGTGCTCGCCGACCGCTTGCTTTCCGTCGAACGCGACCATCGCGCCGCTCGCGCCGGGCGCGAGCGCGACCATCACCTTCGATACGCCGACCCCGGACGGCATCATCTACCCGTTCAAGTCGAGCGCACCCGGCGACAGCACGGTTCCTGGCCTGAGTGACAGCCAGGGGACGTTGCAGTGGACCTTGATGTGACCCGTCGTCCTCGCCTCGCCAGCCTGGCGACGCTCGTGGCCGCCTCGCTGTGCGTCCGGGTCGCGGTCGCGCAGCTCGTGCAGGCGGAGCCGTCGGCGCCGATCGTCGCGACGTTTCCCCCGGGTGCCCCCGCCGTCGAGACGCAGGTGGCGTTGCAGGTCGTCGTCGACGCGGCCGGCGACGTCGAGTCGGCCGTCGAGGTCTCGCGCGTGCCTGCCGACGCGCCCGACGCGTTCGTGCGGGCCGCAACCGACGCCATCAAGGCGTCCAAGTTCACCCCGTCCTCACGGGACGGTCGCCCCATCCGCGCCCGCATCGAATACGTCGTCGTCTTCCACCCCCCTCCCTCCGCCCCCCCTCCAACCCCTCCCGCCCCCCCTCCACCGGCTCCCGCCCCCGCTCCCGCTCCCGCTCTCGCTCCCGCTCCCGCTCCCGCTCCCGCTCCCACCCCCGCCGACGACACCATCCGCGTCCGCGGCATCGCCTGGTCCTCCCCGCGCGGCCTCGGCGACATCCGCGTCGACCGCGAGACCCTCACCGCCTCTCCCCGCCAGCAGACGAGCGAGATGCTGTCCGCGGCCCCCGGCTTCTTCGTCGACCACGAGGACGGCGAGGGTCTCGGCAACGACGTCTACCTCCGCGGCTTCGACCTCGACAACGGCTCGGGCATCGAGATGAAGGTGGGCGAGATCCCGATCAACGTCCCGCTCCACATCCACGGCCAGGGATACGCCGACGTCAACTTCATCATCCCGGAGGTGGTCCGCAGCATCCGCGTGCTCGAGGGGCCCTACGATCCGCGGCAGGGAGACTCCGCGATCGTGGGCAGCGCGCTCTTCGACCTCGGCGTCCCCGAGCGTGGCTACCAGGTGAAGACCAGCTACGGCTCCTTCGGCCAGGCGCGGATCGTCGGCATCGCCGCGCCCAGGGAGGCCAACGACGAGACCTTCGCGGCGTTCTCGCTCCGCGAGACCCAGGGCTTCGGCCAGGACCGCGCGTCGAAGTCCGCCTCCGTCAACACGCAGTACGGCGTCGACCTGGGCGATCACGATCACCTTCGCATCCTGGCGACCGCGTACGCGGCGAGCGGTGCCCTGCCGGGCGTCGTGCGGCAGGACGACGTGAGCGCAGGGCGCATCGGCTACTACGATGCGTACCCGAGCTTCAATTCGTACTACCCCTCCAACTGCGGCTCGGCCTCGTGCTCGCAGCCCGCGCAGGGCGTCCAGGCGGCGCGTGTCATCGTCGGCGCGGAGCTCGATCACGCGACCGATCGAGGCGCCCACTTCGAAGTCGCTCCCTGGGTCATGTGGACGAGCTTCCTCTCGCGCCAGAACTACACGGGGGACCTCGACAGCTCGAACCTCCAGCCGATGCTCGCGAGCCTGGGCGACCTCTGGCAGCTCACGAACGTCGAGACCGCCGCCGGCGTCACCGCGCGGTTTCACGCCGCGCCCATCCGGGTCGGTAACTTCCTGGAGGTCGTGACCGAGCCCGGGGTCTCGCTGCGGGCCGGTCACACCGATCAGTCGAAGAGCCTCGTGAACCCGGCCGACCTGGCGCCCTGGGACTACCGGGAGAATTATGGGCTCGACACGATCGACATCGCTGCCTACCTCGACCTCGACGTCCGGCTCTGGAAGAAGCTCCGCATCTCGGGCGGCGCGCGCGCGGACTTCCTCGACGTCTCCATCAACGACAACCTGGCAGGCGTGATCCCGCCCATCCCGACGGGCGCCCTCCAGGGCGCGTCCACCAACGTCGCCGGCGTGGCGCCCGGGCCGCGGGCGACGGTCTCGTACGAGATCATCCCCGAGCTCACGCCGGTCGTGTCGGCGGGGGAGGGCTTCCGCTCGCTCGACGCCGGGAGCCTGACCCTGTGCAACGGCCCTGCGATCAAGCTGACGGGCAGCTCTCAGGTGCCTCCCTGCGTGCCGGGTTCGCCGTACTCGGAGGTGACGAGCTACGAGGCGGGCCTCCGCTCGGACATCGCCAAGGGACGCTTCACGACCACCCTCACTGCGTTCGAGACGCGCGTGGCCAACGAGCTGGTCTTCGAGGCGGCTGCGGGGGGGCTCACCACGGAGAACGCGAGCACGCGGCGCGGCATCGTCGGCTCGTTCCTGGCTCGCCCCACGTCGTGGCTCCTCGCATCGACGGCGCTCTCTTTTCAGGGCGCCACGTTCAACACGCTGGTCTCGGGGAGCTCGCACTTCGTGCCGAACGTTCCGGCTTACCTGTGGCGCGTCGACGTCAACGCGCACGGCCAGCTCCTACGGATCAAGGACGCCCCGCTCACGGGACGCATCGGCGTCGGATACACGCTCATCGGGGGCCGCCACATCACGGACGCCATGGTCGGTCCGACGAACAACGTCCTTAACGGCCTCGCCTCGGTTCGCTACCGCTTCGCCGAGATCGGGTTCGACATGTACAACGTGCTGGGCCTCAAGTACGCCGACGACGAGGAGTACTACGTGTCCAACTGGAGCATGAAATCAGGGCAGCAGCCCGCGTCGAGCGCGGTCCACATCGTTGCCGCACCCCCGCGCACGGCGCTGGGGACCGTCTCGCTCTACTTCTGAGGAGGGGTGCCCGTCGCAGGAGAGTGGATCAGTCGCCGATGGGCTGGGGCGGCGGCAACGGGTAGAGCGCCGGCCGGTTCACAGGCACGACTGTCTCGGTGTGCTCGACCTCCTCGATGGCGCCGTTCTTCCATAGGAGGACGACGCGCCTCTCGAGGAGGCGGTCTGGATGCCCGAGGAGGCTCAGGTCCTCGACGTGTCCCTCCTTGTCGAGCGCCACGACGTCGTACAGGCGAAACACCGTCCCCTTGGGCGTGATCTCGAGGAAAGGGGTGCCGCGCCGGTACGCCGCGAGCGGGTGGGTCGGCTGACCGCCGTCGCGCATGACCTTCGCGAGGGCCCCGTGAAGGTCGAGATCACGGAGCGAGTCGCCGTCGGCGTCGTAGACGCTCGTGAGCTCGTTGGCGTTCTCGGCCATGCCGCTCTCGGAGACGAGGACGAAGTCGAGCGTCCCGTCGTTGTCGATGTCCGTGACGTAGAGCGACGCACGGTCGGGAACGCCGCGGTCCGCGAGGGGCTGCGGCGCGCCGGGAGTCGTGGGCACGACGAACCGGTCGCCTCCCTGGATGGTGTCCAGCTCGGCCTGGGTGAGCGGCGTCTTCTTGAGGAAGCGCCCGTACCGGGCGAGAAATCCGAGGTAGACTTTCCGCGGCGCCGGCGACACGCCTCTCGGGGCGAGGGCGACGGGGAGCTTCTTCGCGCCCCTGGCGTCCGTCCACGTCCCGTTGAGGCCGCCCTTACCGTCGCGCTGAAGCTCGAAGGTGCCGGTCGCGACAGGCGGCTCCGACGCCTTCTCGACGTGTCGCTCGTGGAGGACGAGCGCGCCTCCGTCCCCCACCTGTCCATCGAGAGTGGAGCCGCGGCCTTGCCCGTAGTTGCAGGTCCCCTCGAGCCGCGCCCCATCCCTCGTCAGGGCGACATCGAACGGTGCCGTCCCCCGCGTCCCACGGTACAGGCGCGTCGCCCCCGCGGGATCCTCGGTGGCGAGCTCCTCCGGCGTCGGCATGGGCGGCGCTGCGACGGGCGGCGCGGGCGCATGCGAGGGCCCCGCAGCGTCGACCGGTTGCCAGCGCACGCGTGCCGGCCGCGGCCGCGCGGGACGCCCCGCGTCGTCCGTCGCCGGAGACGGCGCGGGCTCGGCGGACGACGTGGTGCACGACGCCACGAAGAGGGGAAGCAGTGAGGCTAGGAGGAGGCGCATGCGGCGAGGCTTTTCTACCGGCATCTCCGTGGGACGTCGAACGTCTTGGCACGAAGCGCGCGCCTCGTCGATCCGCGGTGTGCCAGGCGCCCCGTCCGCTCGCCTTGGCTCAGTGCCTGTTCGAGCTCTCGCGGGGCAGGGCGAGACGGAAGGTCGTCGGCCACTCGGCGTCGCTTCGAAGGGTCAAGGTGCCGCCGTGCGAGCGGGCGATCTCGCGGGCGATGTAGAGGCCGAGACCCAGGCCTGCGCGCGGCGCGTGGGGATGGGCGCCCCTGCGAAACGGGTCGAAGATGCGCGTCGCGAGGTCGGGCGGGATGGCCTGGCCGCCGTTGCTCACCTCGAGCGCCACCTCGGAGGCAGCGCTGCCGTCGAGAAAGATCCGGACAGGCGCGTCTCCGGGGCTGTAGCTGCATGCGTTGTTCAAGAGGTTCGTGATGGCCTCCGCGAGCCGCTCTCCGTCCCACGTCCCCGTCGTGTCCCCCCGCGAGCCGAGATCGAAGGTCCGCTCCGCGAAGACGACCCCGACCTCGTCGACGGCGCGCTGGCAGGTCACGCGAAGGTCCATGCAGGCAGGTCGCACGGGGATCCCTCCGCCGAGGCGCCCCCGCGCGAAGTCGAGGAGATCCCGGATCATCGCGTTCATCCGCTGGCCGCTCCGGGCGATGCGCTCGAGCCTGAGCGCGTCCTCGCCCTCGCCTCGCCGGGCGAGGAGCTCCGCCCCGAGGACGATCGAGTCGAGGGGCTGCCGCAGGTCGTGGCCGAGGATGCCTATGAAGCGCTCGCGCATGACGGCCTCCTCGCGCAGCCGCTCCTCGAGCGAAAGGATGCGCTCCCCCGCGCGGAGCCTCGCCGCGAGCGCGGTCCGGTCGAAGGGCTTTGGTATGAAGTCGTCCGCGCCCGCCTCGAACGCCGCCGTGACGTCCGATTCGGCGCGCTTGCCCGTCATGAGCACCGTGTACACGTACGATGAGTGGCACTCCTCGCGGATCCGGCGGCACACGGCGAGGCCATCGGCGGACGGGAGCACCCAGTCGAGCAGGAGCATCCGCGGGGCGCCGTCCGTGCGCAGCACCTGGAGCGCGGCCTCGCCGGTGTCGACGACGATGGGCTCGTGCCCGAGGGCCAGGAGCGCGGCCTTCGCGACCTGCTGGTCGAACGGCGTGTCGTCGCAGACGAGAATCTTCATGGGCATCCCCGGGCGCCCTGGCGAAGATCGCGTTCGAGGGCGGCCTTCACCCTCGCGAACTCGCTGCCGATGGCGGCGACGATCGGCTGGCAGAACGGTGGACCATGGCGGAGCGACGCCTGCTCGAGCTCGCCCAGGAGGGAGCAAAGCCGCGCCGCCCCGAAGTACGCGCTGCTGCTCTTGAGCGAGTGCGCGGTGCGCCGGAGGACCTCGGGATCCTCGGCGCATCGAAGGGCCTCGAGGCGGGCGGGCGTGTCGGTCAGGAAGGTGTCGACGAGGTCGGAGACCGAGCCGGGGGTTCCGCCGGTCAGCGCCCGCAGATTCGCCAGGGCGTCGCGGTCGAGCGATGCCGCGTGCAGGTCTGGAGCCGGCTGGACCTCGCGGGCCTTCGGGACCGCGGTCCCTCGCGTCGGGCACCGGAGGAGGGCGCGCAGCAGCTCGTCCGCCCGGAGGGGCTTGGCAACGTAGTCGTTGGCCCCCGCGGCGAGGCACGACTCGCGATCGCGCCGAAACGCGCTGGCGGTGAGGGCAATGATGTACGGGCCGGCAGCGTGGCCGCAGCTCGCGCGGATGCGCCGGCTCGCGGCCAGGCCGTCGAGCACCGGCATCTGAACGTCCATGAGGACGAGGTCGTAGGCGGTCCGCTCCACGGCCTCGACGGCCGCGAGGCCGTTGTCCACGAGATCCGCCGAGTACCCGAAGCGCGCGAGCGTGCCGAGGGTCACCCGCTGGTTGGTGGGGTTGTCCTCGGCGAGGAGCACCGACAGGGGATGGCGAGCGGCGGCGGCGCCGTCGTCGGGGAGCTGCTCCTCGGCAGGGGAGGGACCTGCCGAGGGCGCCGACCTGATGCCGACGTGGACGCGGAACGTCGAGCCGCGCCCGGGCTCGCTCTCCACCTCGATGCGCCCGCCCATCCGATCGACGAGGCGCGCGCTGATGGCGAGGCCGAGGCCGGTGCCGCCGTACTCCCGCGTCGTGGAGACGTCCGCCTGCGTGAACGCCTCGAAGAGTCGACCGCGCGCGGTCGCTGCGATGCCGATGCCCGTGTCCTCCACTGCGAAGACGAACGCGTGCGACCCCGCGGACGAGGGCGCTCCTGCCGAGACCGCGAGCCGCACGCCGCCGTGGGACGTGAACTTCACTGCGTTGCTCAGCAGGTTGAGGAGCACCTGCCGGAGGCGAAAGGCGTCGGCGACGACCGTGCCCGGCACGTCCGGGTCGACGACTAGGCTTATCGGCAGGCTCTTCGCGTCGGCCTGGGCACGCGCGAGGGCGATCACGTCCCGGAGCAGGCGCGAGAGGTCGAACGGCTGAGCCTCGAGCTCGACCCGGTTCGCCTCGAGCTTGGAGAAGTCGAGCACGTCGTTCACGAGGGCGAGCAACGTCTCGCCGGTCGTCCGGAGGGTCCGGGCCATCTCCCGCTGCTCGCGGGTCATCCTGGTCGTGAGCAGGAGGTCGGTCATGCCGATGACGCCGTTCAACGGGGTCCGGATCTCGTGGCTCATGTTCGCGAGGAAGGCGGACTTGAACCGGTCGGCCTCGATGGCGGCGTCGCGGGCGGCGCGCATCTCCTCGCGGGCGCGCCGGGACTGGCGCGCCGCGCGGGCGACGAGCAGGGCGACGCCCAGGAGCAGGATCGCGTTGATGCCCGTCGCGAGCAGGACCACGTCCGACGCGAAGCGGGTGCTCGCCACGAGCGCCGCAAGGCGCGCCGCCGACACTGTCCGCTGCCTCTCGCGCATCGTACGGAGGACCGCCCGCAAGCTCTCCGCCGTGCGCCTTCGCTCGTCGTCGTTGCTCCGCTGAGCCTCGGTGTCCGCGTCCACGCGCCGAAGCTCGAGCGCGCTCGTCGACTGCGCGACTTCCTGCTCGAGGAGGAGCTCGACCTCGCGCAGCTTCAAGGTCTGCTCGGGGTCGTCCCCCAGGTCCGCGGCGAGGCTCGCGATGCTCTCCTTCGCGGAGGCCTGGCCCGATACGAACGGCGCGAGCGCGTCGGACCCACCCGACAGCAGAAAGGCGCTCACTCCTTCCTGCATCTCGTCGAGCGAGACGAAGAGCGCGTCGAACTCGTGCGCGATCGTCCGACCGCGGGCGACCGTCTCCGAGTGGGTAACCACCCTCGACGAGCTCCACAGCCAGGTCGCACCGAGCGCCACGGAGAGCACGAATGCGACGAGGAGCGCGGAGAGGACTCGACGGTTGGGGTCTTTCATGGGGCCGGCGCGCGGTGGGGCGCTGCAGGTGCCTAACACCCGGACCCTCCGACCGGCCTTACGGTCCGTCCGCCGCCGCCCGGGGGCTCGTCGGATCTTCTGGGCCGAAACGAACGAGACGCGGGGGGTCCTCGACGGTGATCCGCCTTCGGGAGGCCGCTCGGACCCGCCACCCCAGTCCTCTCCTCGCCAACGCAGTTGGCTGTTTGGGCCCGAGATAGGGTCAATTGCTCGGCGTTTTTATTCCCTTTTTTCGGCACAACTCGTGCTTTGCACGGTAAGGTCCGACAAGTGCCGGATGCGACGTTGATCCCTCTCGCCGCGCCCCGTCAGGCTTGCTACGCAGGCTTGGTAGGCACGACCCGCCTTCGTACAAAGCTGTAACCGACGCTGTAACCGCACTAGCACGTCACGCAGATCTCCCAGATCAGGAGCAACGCAATGGCCACCATCGTACCGGTCGCAACGAGCCCAGGCCGCAGCTGGTCCCGAAATCTTCTGCGCGGCGCTCTCGTCGCCAGCGTCGTCGGTGGCCTTGGCGCGGTGGGGGCCGGGTGTCTGTCCCGTCCTGTGAGCACGCTGCAGCCGGTCACGAAGACGAACTTCACGGCCAGCGTGAAGCAGTCGGCGGTCGACAAGGTCGACATCCTCTTCATGATCGACAACTCCCAGTCGATGGGTGACAAGCAGGAAATCCTGATCGCGGCCGTCCCGGACCTCGTCACCGCGCTCGTGCAACCGAGCTGCGTGGACGACACGACCGGGAACGTGATCGGCAACTGCACGCCTGACGCGATGGGCGACTGCACCTGCACGACGGGCAAGATCGAGTTCCCGCCCGTCCACGACATGCACATCGGCATCGTCACGTCGTCGCTCGGTGGTCGCGCGTCCGACGCCTGCCCCGAGCCGACGCCCAACCCGGTCAACGGGTCGGTCGACACGCACAACAACGACAACGGCGAGCTCATCAACCGCTCCGACCCGATGAACACGCAGGCGGAGAGCGCCGTCAGCGACGCGAACGGGAACTGCGGAAGCGCTTCCTGCAACTTCCTCGCGTGGATCCCGCCCGTCGCCGCAAACACGGGGAAGGCGATGCCGCCGGTGGCGGCGATAGCGTCCTCCACGACGCTCATCTCGGACTTCCAGGACCTCGTGAGCGGCGTCCACCAGTACGGCTGCGGCTTCGAGGCCCAGGACGAGGCGTGGTACCGCTTCCTCGTCCAGCCCGATCCCTACGACCACGTCTCGCGCGATCAGGGCGAGTGCATGGGCGGGGCCGCGACCGGGATGATCACGAACTCGGCGTGCCTCGTGGGCGTCGACACGACGATCCTGCAGCAGCGCGCGGACTTCCTCCGTCCCGACTCGCTCCTCGCCGTCATCGTCGTGAGCGACGAGAACTCGGGTGAGGTCGTCGACCCGCTGTCGATCGGCGGCCAGGGCTGGGCCTACATGGACGACCACTTCCCCGGAGGCCCGGGTAGCGCGGCCATGGGAACGAGCGCGTGCGGTCCCACGCCGGTCGCCGGCACCGGGCTCGCGATGAACGCGGCCGGCAACTCCTACTACACGGGCTCGGGCGTCAACGCGGGCCCGCTCAGCCCGAACTGCACGTCGTGCGGCTTCAGCAACAGCGCGGCCGTCGTCGCCGACAAGGCGGCCAACGGCAACTGCTCGATGAACGGCGGATACTACACGCAGGCCCAGGACCAGCTGAACACCCGCGGCGTCTACGACAAGCAGCGCTTCGGCGTGGATCCGCGCTTCCCCGTGCAGCGGTACATCAACGGTCTCAGCGCGAACAAGGTCCCCGACCGCAACGGCGAGCACTCGGGTGGCAACTACGTGGGTACCCCGGATTGCTCGAACCCAATCTTCTCGACCAACCTGCCGACGAGCTCCTCGGCGGACCTCTGCAACCTCACGAAGGGCCCGCGCACCTCGGACCTCGTGTTCCTCGCGGTCATCACCGGCGTCCCCCACCAGCTCCTCCAGGCTGTGGCCGGCAAGGATCCGGAGTGCTCGCCCCCGAACGTGCCCGCCGGCACGGCGCAGAAGGACTGCCCGCAGAAGGCTTCGCTCACGGCCGCCGACTGGACGCTGATGCTGGGCAACGATCCGGAGAACTACGACTTCACGGGCATCTCTCCGTACATGTTCGTGTCGATCAACCCGCGCATGGGCCTCCAGCCGCCGGGAGCCGGCGACGGAACGGACCCCGTCAACGGGCGCGAGTGGAACACCAACGCCGCCGACCAGCAGTACGCGTGCACGTTCCCGCTGGCGGCTCCGCGTGACTGCACGATGATCACGCAGGCCTGCGACTGCACCATGGGCCGGTGCGACTCCTGCGCCGGCAACGCCAACTGCGTTTGCCCCCCGCTCTGCGGCGACGGCAGCAGCGCCCCTCTGACGACGCAGGTTCGCGCGAAGGCCTACCCTAGCCCGCGCGAGCTCGAAGAGGCCAAGGGTCTCGGCACCCAGGGGATCGTCTCCTCCCTCTGCCCGATCCACACGTCCGACAACGCGACGATGAACGACCCCCTCTACGGGTACCGGCCGGCCGTCGCCGCCATCGTCGACCGCCTGAAGAACGCGCTGGCGAGCCAGTGCTTGCCCCAGCAGCTCACGCCGGACCCGACCTGCGGCGACGTGCAGTGCCTCATCCTCGAGACGCTCGCCACCGGATCGCAGTCGGACTGCTCGTCCGGCAAGTACGCCGGTCTGAGCTCGCCCGATCCGGACGTCCTCTCGAAGTTCCAGGCGTCCCAGAGCGCGGCGTGGGCCGCCAACGGCGGAGCCGATGCAGGCCTCGGCCCCGATCCCTCGACCCTGCCCACATGCCAGGTCACGCAGCTCGTGCCCCAGTCGTTCATGGCGAACGCTGCGAGCTGCACGAACACGACGACTCCGCCGTCCTACACAGTCACGAACAACGGCGTCACGACGACCGAGTACGCTTACGATGCGTTCCAGGGTGGAACGTGCGCTGCGTCCACCCAGGCCGGGTGGTGCTACGTCTCGGGCTCGGCGGCGGGCGGCTCCTGCCCCCAGGCCATCTTGGTCTCGCCCGGCGGCAACCCGCAGGTCGGCGCGCAGATCAACCTCGAGTGCATCGTCGCGGCTCCCCAGCCCAGCGTGAACGGTGGCGCGGGCGAAGACGGCGGCACCTGATAGCGCAGCACTGGCGCGGACAGCCGAATCGGGATAGGAGGCAACCTTAGCCTCCTATGCCGCCGGCCAAGAAGACGATCCTCATCATCGAGGACGAGCCGCAGATCGTGATGGGCCTCCGCGACGCCCTCGAGTTCGAGGGCTTTCGCGTGGTGGCCACGGGGAAGGGGAAGGATGGGCTGGCGCTCGCCCGCTCCGACTCCCCCGACGCCGTCCTGCTCGACCTGATGCTGCCCGACATGAACGGGTACACGGTCTGCGAGGAGATCCGCCGCTGGAGCGCGTTCGTTCCGATCATCATGCTCACCGCCCGCTCGCAGGAGACGGACAAGATCCGGGGGCTGGACGCCGGGGCGGACGACTACGTCACGAAGCCCTTCAGCGTGAACGAGCTCATCGCCCGGATCCGCGCCATCTTCCGCCGCGCGGCGCGCGGGGGCGGCGTGCCGGAGGTCCTCGACGTCGGAGGGTCCCAGGTGAACTTCTCGGCGCACACGCTGACCGTGCGGGGGGACAAGCAGCCGCTCTCGTTCTACGAGGTCGAGCTGCTCCGCTTGCTCGCCGAGCGCGCCGGGCAGCCCGTGAGCCGCGAGGAGATCTTGTCGAAGATCTGGGGACTCGAAGCGGGGCCGTCCAACCGGACGGTGGACAACTTCATCGTGAAGCTACGCAAGAAGATCGAGAAGTACCCGGACAGACCCCAGCACATCCTCACGGTGTACGGGTTCGGCTACAAGCTGGCCGTCAATTGAAGCGCACAAGTTCGCAGTAAAGCTCAGTAGTTCCTGGTAGCCTCACGCCAGTGCTCGCAGCCGACGACCTTGGCCTGAGCGGGAGGGTGATCGACGGCCGCTTCCGCGTCGAGAAGTTCATCGGCCGTGGTGACCTGAGCGTCGTCTACAAGGGCACGGATGTGCTCGACGGAAGCCCCGTCGCCATCAAGTGCCTTGCCCCGCCGCCGGGGATGGATCCATCGCTGCTCGCGATGTTCCTCGAGACGTTCAAGGCGGGGAGCGAGGCGCACCGGAAGCTCGCGGAGGGATGCCCTCACATCGCTCCCATCTTCGAGATCGGATCGACGTTTGCGGCGAAGATCTCTGCCGAGGTGCCGTACCTCGTGCGCGAGTGGTTCGACGGGACGTCCCTGGGGCACGAGCTCTTGCTCCGCCGCTCGGAGGAGAAGACGGGCCGATCGCTCCGCGCCGCCATCCAGCTCCTCGACCCTGTGGCCGAGGCGCTCGCGTTTGCCCACGCCCAGGACCTCGTCCACGAGCGGGTGAATCCCCAGAACTTCTTCGTGACGAGCGGCAAGGGCGTCAAGGTGCTGGATTTCGGCACCGCCCGCGCGCTCTACCCCACGGCCCGTGACGGCGAAGGGTCGGGGCTGCTCGCCATCAGCGCGGCGCTCCTCGCCTACGCCGCGCCCGAGCAGATCGACGCGGCCCTCGGCCCCATCGGCCCCCCGACGGATGTCTACGGGCTCGCGCTCCTCGTGCTCGAGGTGCTGCGCGATCGGCCGGCGCTGTCCGTCGCCTCGGGCTCGGACATCGTGCCGAGGATCCTCGACCCGAACGCGCGGCCGACGCCCAAGGCGCTCGGTATCACCATCGGCTCGGAGACCGAAGCCGTGCTCGCGCGCGCCGTGAAGCTCGAGCCTTCGGGACGCCAGCGCACGGCGCGGGAGTTCTGGGAGGCGCTCAAGGAGTCGGCCGTCGCCACCGAGACGCTTCCCCGGATGGCGCCGGCCGCTCCCCCGGCGAAGGCCTCGGGCCCCTCGAGCGCGCGCGGGCGACCGGCGCAGCGGCCGCCGCCCCAGCCCGAGGAGGTCGAGCCCGACTCCATGGAGGGCGAGCCCGTCCGCAAGGCGGTCGGCCCGCTCTTGCCTCCCACGCCGACTCCCTTCACGCAGGAGGCGTCGAAGATCATCGTCGCGCCGGAGCCACCTCCAAAGCCGGCCCCGCCCGTCTCGCGACGCGCGCCGACGATACGGGTCCCGCGCGCGCCGGCGCCCACGGTCGTGGTTGCACGGCTGCAGGCGCTGCCGCCGTCACCCCCCGCGGTCAGCGTGTGGAGGTACGTCATCGCGGTGGTCGGCACGGCTGCGGTCGTGGTCTCCGGGGCCGTCGGCGTGAGCCGGCTCGTCGCGTGGAGGGCAGAGACGAACCTGGCGCAGACCCCCGATGTCGCCCCAGTGGTGACGACCTCGACGGAGGCAGGAGCCGTCCCGGCCCCGGACCCTGACGCGGCGCAGGAGCCGAAGCCCTTCGACCGCGAAGCGGCCCGCCTCGCGCTGGAGGCGCTCGCTCCGACGCTCCTCGACTGCAAGCTGTCGAGGAACCACCCGCCGCACGTGAAGATCACGTTCACCCCGGATGGCGCCGCCTCGGTCGCGGCGGTGAGCCCGCCACCGAACACGACCCAGGGCACCTGCGTGGCCGGCCACTACGGGACCGCCCGCGTGGCCCCTTTCAAGGGACCGGCAGTCACGCTCACGTATCCCTTCGGAGCGCCGGGGCATTAGTCGGCGAGCGGGATCCTCGAACGCCCTCGTGGCCCCCTCCCAGCCTCCCCCCGACA
>Ga0302196_10001006_pt1 | contig 26852 bp, 21 predicted proteins | sample II_Bog_N1_3_FD_198794 | JGI IMG/M metagenome (GOLD analysis project Ga0302196, IMG submission 198794) | Peat permafrost microbial communities from Stordalen Mire near Abisko, Sweden - II_Bog_N1_3 | ecosystem: Environmental > Terrestrial > Soil > Wetlands > Peat | place: Sweden: Abisko...
TGAGGGCGTCCGACGCCTGGCGTCCGCTGGCGCGCCTGAGGTTGACATTGCAGCCTCAGGGTTTATCGCGGCGGAGCCGATTCTTTCCGCCGCAGGTCGCCATGGAGTCCACGCCCACAAGTCCGCTTCCCGTCAGCGCGACGGGTCCGCAAGCGGAGGGCGAGGAGCATCGCCTGGGGCTGTTGGCTTTATGCGCCCTGGCATTGTTGGTCGGCGTGGCGACCGGCTTTGGCGCCGTCGTGCTGCGCGACCTGATCGGGCTCGTCCACAACGCTTCCTACAACGGAATCCTGTCGTATCATTACGACGCCAATCTGCTCGAGGCGCCGAGCCGCTTCGGCGTCTTTGTCGCGCTGTCGCCGATCGTCGGCGGGCTCATCGTCGTGTTCCTCGTGCTGCGCTTTGCGCCGGAGGCCAAGGGCCACGGCGTTCCCGAGGTCATGGATTCGATCTTCTACGATCGCGGCAACATTCGCGGCGTGGTGGCGGTCATCAAGTCGCTCGCCTCGGCGCTGTCGATCGGCACTGGCGCGGCGGTCGGCCGCGAGGGACCGATCATCCAGATCGGCGCCGCGCTCGGTTCGACCTTCGCTCGCGCGATCGGGCTGTCGACTTGGCAGAAAATCACGCTGATCGCCGCCGGCGCCGGGGCGGGCATCGCCGCGACCTTCAATACGCCGCTCGGCGGCGTGATGTTCGCGCTGGAGATCCTGCTGCCGGAAGTGTCCAACCGCACCTTCCTGCCGGTCGTTGTCGCCACCGGCGCAGCGACGACGATTGGCCGCTGGCTGATCGGCCCGGCGCCGGCCTTCTCCGTCCCCGAGTTCTCGTTCACTTTCGCCCAGGCGTTCCAGGCCGAGGACGCGATCGTCTTCGTCGTGCTCGGGCTGCTGTGCGGCGTCGCCGCCTGGGCCTTCATCCGCCTGCTGGTCGTCATGGAAGACGGCTTCCCCAAGCTGCCGGGCGGGCCCTATGTGCAGAACTTCGTCGGCATGGCCGGCGTTGGCGTGGCGATGGTCGTGCTGACGCGCCTGTTCGGCCACTCCTACATCGACGGCGTCGGCTACGGCGTCATCCAGTCGATCCTCGACGGCGGCATGAGCACGGTCGGGCTGATGGCGATGCTGTTCGGGCTGAAGCTGCTGGCGACGACCGTCAGCCTCGGCTGCGGCGCCTCGGGCGGCATCTTTTCGCCGTCGCTCTATCTCGGCGCGACGCTCGGCGGCGGCTTCGTTGCGCTCGCCCATCTCGCCTTTCCCCACATCAGCTTGGACATTCCGGCGGCGGCGACCGTCGGCATGGCGGCGATGGTCGGCGCCGGCACCGGCGGCGTGATGACGGCGATCGTGATGATCTTCGAAATGACGCGCAACTACGCGATCATCGTCCCGGTGATCGTCGTCGTCGCGATCGCCGCCGGCGTCCGCCGCGCGCTGATCAACGAGACGATCTATACCGTCAAGCTGCGCCACCGCGGCCACCGCATCCCCAAGGAGCGGCACATCAACCTCTATCTCGTCAAGCAGGCGCAGGACGTGATGGAGCGCGCCTTCCTGGTGGTCACGGCCGGAACGCCGATCGGCCACGCCTTCGGCGACGAGATCGCCGACGAGATCGCCGACGATCTGCGGCCGATCGTCGTCGAGCGCGACGGGCGGGTGGTCGGGCTGGTCCCGCCGCGCTCCGGCCTTTGGGTCGCGGCGAAGAAGGACCCGGAGGCGCCGATCGAGCGCTTCATCGAATCGCGCATGGTCGTGTGCCGCGACGTCGATCTGCTGAGCCTGGTGTTCGCCCGCCTGCGCCGCCACCGCGCCAGCGCGGCGATCGTCTTCGCCGGCGAAGCGCGGCCGCGGACGCGCAACGTGGTCGGCGTCGTCACCAAGCGCGCGATCGCCGACACGGTGATCGAAAATTTCGAGGACTGAGAAGAGGCGCGGCGGCGCCGATCGCAATCGGTGCTGTCGCAATCGGTGCTGTCGCAATCGGTGCTGTCGCAATCGGTGCCTTCCGAAATTCAGAATTTCTGCTATCGTTGGCGCCAGTCCTTCGCACGGGAGTCGCCTGGATCGCCAAGGCTGGCTGAGCTTGACGAATGCCCGAGCCGCCCCTTGACGCGCGGCCAAGCGCCTGGAATCGCGAAGGAACCGCCCGAGGCGTCAAGCCGCCGCTTGACAAAACTCGACAAAACTTGACGCGACTTGACGAAACGCGACGCGGCGCTTGACGGCGCCGCGCGCGGCCGCCCGATTGCCGCCGCCGCCGTCTCCCCGCTACAGTCCCGCCCAAAATGGGAGCCTGCGCCTGATGATCCTGACCGTCGCCACGAAGCCGTTCGCCGACCAGAAGCCCGGCACCTCGGGTCTGCGCAAGAAGACGACGGTCTTCCAGCAGCCGAACTATGTCGAGAACTACCTCCAGTCGATCTTCGATTCGCTCGACGGCTTCGCCGGCAGGACGCTGGTGATCGGCGGCGACGGCCGCTACTTCAATCGCGAGGCGATCCAGAAGGCGATCCGCATTGCGCTCGCCAACGGCTTCGGCCGCCTCGTCGTCGGCCGCGGCGGCCTGTTGTCGACGCCGGCCGCCTCGGCGCTGATCCGCAGCCTTTCCGCCTACGGCGGCATCATCCTTTCCGCCTCGCACAATCCCGGCGGCCCGGACGGCGATTTCGGCATCAAATACAACGTCGGCAACGGCGGCCCGGCGCCGGAGAAGCTGACCGACCGGATCTTCGCTGGCGCCCAGACGATCGCCATCATCAAGACGCTCGATACGCCCGACGTCGACCTCGACGCCCTGGGGACGACGCGCCTTGGCGGCGGGACGGTCGAGATCGTCGATCCGGTGATCAACTACAAAGCGCTGATGGAGACGCTGTTCGACTTCGACGCCATCCGCGCCTTGTTCGCCTCCGGCTTCTCCATGCGTTTCGACGCGATGCACGCGATCACCGGGCCCTACGCCCATGCGATCCTCGAGGGCGAACTCGGCGCGCCGGCGGGCACGGTGGTCAACGGCGCGCCGCTGCCCGACTTCGGCGGCCACCATCCCGACCCCAACCTGACCTACGCCAAGGCGCTCTACGACGAGATGATGTCGCCGGCGGCGCCCGATTTCGGCGCCGCCTCCGATGGCGACGGCGACCGCAACCTGATCATCGGCCGCGGCCAGTTCGTCACCCCGTCCGATTCGCTCGCCATGCTCGCCGCCAACGCGCAGCTCGCGCCCGCCTATTCCAAGGGGCTGAAGGGCGTCGCGCGGTCGATGCCGACCAGCGCCGCCGCCGACCGCGTCGCCGCCAAACTCGGCATTCCCTATTACGAGACGCCGACCGGGTGGAAATTCTTCGGCAATCTGCTCGACGCCGGGCTGGCGACGATCTGCGGCGAGGAGAGCGCCGGCACCGGCTCCGACCACGTGCGCGAGAAGGACGGCCTGTGGGCGGTGCTGCTGTGGCTCAACATCCTCGCCAGGCGCCGCATTTCCGTGGCCGCGCTGGCGCGCGAGCATTGGGCGACCTACGGCCGCAACTACTATACCCGCCACGACTTCGAGGAGGTCGATCTCGCCGCGGCGAACGGACTGATGGACGCGCTGCGGGGGCAGTTCGCCAGTCTTCCCGGCAAGCGCTTCGGCGCGCTGACGGTCGAGGCCGCCGACGACTTCGAATATCACGATCCGGTCGACGGTTCCGACACCAAGGCCCAGGGCGTGCGGGTGATGTTTACCGGCGGCTCGCGCATCGTCTATCGCCTGTCCGGCACCGGCACGGTCGGGGCGACGTTGCGGGTCTATATCGAGCGCTACGAGCCGCCGAGCGGCGATCTCGGCCAGGACGCACAAGCCGCGCTCGCCGACCTGATCGCGCTTTCGCGCTCGATCGCAGAAATCGAGAAGCGCACCGGACGCAAGGCGCCGAGCGTCGTCACCTGACGCCGCCCGGCCGCGCGCGTCGACGCGCTTTGACTCGGCGCGGCTACAAGCGGGCCGACGACTCCGCGATCACAACGTAGTGGCGGACGCGTTGGTCGAAGTCGACCAGCGCGGCGACGGCGCCCGGCTCGACGACCGCCCGCTCGGCGTCGGGGCCGGGGAACGCTCGAACCGCCACCATCGACTCCCAGCGGGTAAGGACGAGAAACTCCACCCGATCGCCCACTTCGCGGCGGCAGAGCTCAGCGCCGCGAAAGCCGGCGACGCTCTGCAATTCGGGGAGGACGCGCTCGCTGAAGTGCTTCGGATAAGCGTCCGATCGCCCTGAGGCCGCGCGGCCGCGCCATTCGCGTATCACCATGTGGCCTCCAATCGCCGCCTCAGCGCGGTCGCGGGGAAATCCTAGGTCGACGGCGACGACCCGGGCAAGCCTGAGCCGGCGGCGGCCTCGAACCCAGGCGCGGGCGGCCATAGCGACGCTCGCCCCTGTCGCTCCTCGCGCCGGCGCCCGGCCCCGCCGGCTGAGCGCCGGGGGGCGCCCCGGCCGAACACGCGATCGTGATGGGCCGCGGCTTTGCATTGGCGCGCCGTCCTCGCGATGATTTCGACCGACCCTTTCCGTTTTTCGGGGGTTGTGGGACTGCCTGGTCAATGATCGCCCTTGTCCGCATTGCGCTCTCGCGGCCCTACACCTTCGTCGTGCTGGCGCTGTTGATCCTGATCCTCGGCCCGCTCGCGGCGCTGCGCACGCCCACCGACATCTTTCCCGACATCCGCATCCCGGTCGTCAGCGTCGTCTGGCAATACACCGGCTTGGCGCCCGACGGCATGGCGGGGCGCATCACCACCCAGTTCCAGCGCGCGCTGACGACGACGGTCAACGACATCGAGCACATCGAGGCGACCTCCTACTCCGGCGTCGGCGTGATCAAGGTTTTCTTTCAGCCCTACGCCGACATCCGCACCGCCAACGCTCAGGTCACCGCGATTTCGCAAACCCTGATCAAGGCGATGCCGCCCGGCGCGACGCCGCCGCTGATCCTCAATTACAGCGCGGCGACCGTGCCGATCCTGTTCGTCGCGCTTTCCGGCGAGGGCTTCACCGAGCAGCGGCTCGCCGACCTCGCCATCAACCAGATCCGCACGCCGTTGGTGACGGTGCCGGGAGCGGCGATCGCCTGGCCGTTTGGCGGCAAGCTGCGCCAGATCCAAATCGATCTCGATCCGATCGCCTTGCAGGCGCGCGGGTTGTCGGGACAGGATGTCGCCAACGCGCTCGCCGCGCAGAACCTGATCACCCCGATCGGCACGCAGAAGATCGGACCGTTCGAGTACGCGCTCGAGCTCAACGACGCGCCCTCGCGGCTCTCCGATCTCGGCGACCTGCCGATCAAGACCGTCAACGGCGCCATGGTCTACGTGCGCGACGTCGCCCAGGTGCGCGACGGCAACGCGCCGCAGACCAACATCGTTCATGTCAACGGCGACCGCTCGGTGCTGTTGCAAGTCTTGAAGAACGGCTCCGCTTCGACGCTGGCGATCATTTCGGGCATCAAGCAGAAGCTCGCCGAAATGGCCGACGCGTTGCCGCCCGGCCTGCGCATCAGCCTGCTCAGCGACCAGTCGGTGTTCGTGCGCGCCGCCATCACAGGGGTCGCGCGCGAGGGCGCCATCGCCGCGGCGTTGACCAGTCTGATGATCCTGCTGTTCCTGGGGAGCTGGCGATCGACCGTCATCATCGCGACCTCGATCCCGCTCGCCGTGCTCGGTTCGATCATCGGCTTGTCGGCGATCGGCGAGACGCTCAACATCATGACGCTCGGCGGCCTGGCGCTCGCGGTCGGCATCCTGGTCGACGACGCGACCGTGACGATCGAGAACATCAACTGGCATCTCGAGCACGGCAAGGCGGTCGAGACGGCGATCATGGACGGCGCTCGCCAGATCGTCACGCCGGCCTTCGTCTCGCTGCTGTGCATCTGCATCGTCTTCGTGCCGATGTTCTTCCTCGAGGGCGTGGCGCGCTATCTGTTCGTGCCGATGGCCGAGGCGGTCGTGTTCGCCATGGTCAGCTCGTTCTTCCTGTCGCGCACGCTGGTGCCGACGATGGCCAACTACCTTCTGCGGCCGCATGCGCCGCACGCCGACGATCGCGGGCGCGCCGCGTCGCGCAATCCCCTTGTCGCGCTGCAGCGCGCCTTCGAGGCCGGCTTCGATCGGGTTCGCGGCTTCTATCGCGAGGTCCTGGCCCTGGCGATGGAGCGCCGCATCGCCTTCGCCGTCTGCTTTCTCGCGGCGATCGGGTCGACCTTTCTGCTGACGCCCTATCTCGGACGAAACTTCTTTCCTTCAGTCGACGCCGGCCAGATTCTCATGCATGTGCGGCTGCGCGTCGGCACGCGCGTCGAAGAGAGCGCGGGGCAGTTCTCGCGAATCGAGGCGGCGATCCGGTCGATCATTCCGCACGATCAGCTCGACGCCTTGGTCGACAATATCGGCATGCCGGTCAGCGGCATCAATCTTTCGTACAACAACACCGGCGTGATCGGTTCGCAAGACGGCGACATCCAGATCAAGCTTTCCGAGAACCATCGGCCGACCGCCGAGTATGTCCGGACGATGCGCGAACAGCTGCCGCGGCAATTTCCCGGCGTGACCTTCGCCTTCCTGCCGTCGGACATCATCAGCCAGATCCTCAATTTCGGCGCTCCGGCGCCGATCGACGTGCAAATCGCCGGCGCCGATCTCGCGGCGAACTTCGACTACGCCGATCTGCTGCTGCGCCGGCTGCGTCATATCCCCGGCCTGGTCGACGCGCGCATCCAGCAGTCGCGCGCCCTTCCCGTGCTCGACGTCGACGTCGACCGCACCCGCGCGCAGTACCTCGGCCTGACCGAACGCGACGTCGCCAACAGCCTGGTGGTCAATTTCGCCGGCAGCGGCCAAGTGTCGCCGACCTACTGGCTCGACCCGAGGAGCGGCGTATCCTACTCCGTCGTGATGCAGACGCCGCAGTACCGGCTCGACTCGTTGAGCGCCCTGAACAGCATTCCGGTGACCGCCGCGGGCGGGACGAACCTGCCGATTCTCGGCGGCGTCGCCACGGTCTCGCGCACGACCGGGGACGCGGTCGTCTCGCAGTACAACATCGTGCCGGTCGTGCAGATCTTCGCGACGACCCAGGGTCGCGACCTGGGCGGGACGGCGGCCGACATCGCCAAGGTCATCGACGAAACGCACGGCGCGGTCCCGAAGGGCAGCACGGTGCAGATGCTCGGGCAGGTGGAGACGATGAACAGCGCCTTCGTCGGCCTGCTGCTGGGCCTGGTGGCGGCGATCGCCCTCATCTACCTGCTGATCGTCGTCAACTTCCAGTCGTGGGCCGATCCGGCGGTGATCATTTCGGCGCTGCCCGCCGGCCTCGCCGGCATCGTCTGCATGCTGTTCGTCAGCCGCACGACGCTGTCGGTTCCGGCGCTGACCGGCGCGATCATGTGCATGGGGGTGGCGACGGCGAACAGCGTGCTGGTCATCAGCTTTGCGCGCGAGCGCTACGCGGCGCTCGGCGATCCGATCGCGGCGGCGATCGAGGCCGGCTTCGTGCGGTTCCGCCCGGTGGTCATGACCGCGCTCGCCATGATGATCGGCATGGCGCCGCTGGCGCTCGGCCTCGGCGAGGGCGGCGAGCAGAACGCGCCGCTCGGGCGCGCGGTGATCGGCGGGCTGATGTTCGCCACCGTCGCGACGCTGGTGTTCGTGCCCGTCGTCTTCTCGCTTGCCCACAAGCGGGCGCCGGGCCAGGATCCGGCCGCTTCAGAGGTCGCCTGACATGACCGCCGCTCCCCACCGCAAGGGTCTCCTGCGCAAGCTCGGTCTGGCGGGGGTCGTCGCCGCGGCGCTGGTCGTCGGGCTGGTCGTCACCGGCATCGGCGACCGCGAAACCGGCAGCGCCCGATTGCGCGATTGGACCGAGGCCCAGGCGATCCCGACCGTCGCGCTGGCGACGCTCAGTCCGCAGCCTGGCTTCGCCAGCCTCGATCTGCCGGGCAGGCTGGAGGCGGCGACCCAGGCGCCGATCTACGCGCGCGTCAGCGGTTACGTGAAGACGCGCAGCGTCGACATCGGCGCCGTCGTCAAGGCGGGCCAGACGCTGGCCGAGATCGAGGCGCCCGATCTCGATCAGCAGTTGCTGCAGGCAAAGGCCGATCTCGCCAGCGCCCAGGCCAACGCCAAGCTTTCACAAGTGACGCTCGACCGCGGCAGGATCCTGCTGAATTCGGCCGCCGTGTCGCAGCAGGACCTCGATCAGCGCGCCGCCGACCTCGGCGCCAAGCAGGCGGCGGTCAGCGCCGCCGAGGCCAATGTCGAGCGGCTGCAGGCGCTCGCCAATTACGAGCGGGTCTCCGCGCCGTTCGATGGCGTCGTCACCGCCCGCTCGACCGACGTCGGCGCGCTGATCAACGCCGGCTCGAGCGCGGCGGCGCCGATGTTCGTCGTCTCCGACCTCAAACGGCTGCGCGTCTATATCAACGTGCCGCAAAACGACGTTCCGTCGATCAAGATCGGCGCGACGGCGGCGGTCAGCGCGCCCGAATATCCCGACCGCTCCTTTCGGGCGACGGTCGAAGCCTCCGCCCACTCGGTCGACGCCGCCTCGGGCGCGACCCTGATGCAACTCGACATCGACAATTCCGACGGCGCGCTGATGCCAGGCGCCTATGCCAGCGTCCATTTCGAGCTTCCGGGCGCACCCGGCGTGTTTCGCCTGCCGGTCGCCGCGCTGATCTTCGACCGCCGCGGGTTGCGCGTGGCTACGGTCGACGTGCAGAACCGGGTCGCGATGAAGACGGTGACGATCGCGCGCGATCTCGGGACCGAGATCGAGATCGGCTCTGGCCTCAGCGCCGGCGATCGCGTCATCGCCTCGCCGGCCGACGGGCTCGTCGACGGCGACGAAGTGCGCATCCTGGAGCCGCCGCAGCGCAAATCCTGACGCGCGCAGCGCTAGGCGCGGGCAGGCGGTCCGCGATAACGCAAAGCCTCGACGACGACGGCGAAGGCCGCCGAGTGCTGGCGGCGGCTCGGGTAGTAGAGGTGGTAGCCGGAAAACGACGGGCACCAGTCCTCCAGCACGCTGACCAGGCGGCCGTCGGCGACATAGGGGGCGGCGAGGTCGGCCTGGCAATAACCGAGGCCGAGTCCGTCGAGCGTCGCCCGCAGCCCCATCGCCATCGTGTTGAAGATCAATTGTCCCTCGACCTGGACATTAACTGCGCGGCCGTCCTTTTCGAACTCCCAGGGCAGCAGTCCGCCGAATGTCGGCAAGCGGATCGCGACGCAGCGATGTCCGGTCAGGTCGCGCGGCGTCAGCGGCGGTGGAAAGCGCTCGAAATACGAGGGCGCGCCGACGATCGCCATGCGCATGTCGGGGCCGATGCGCACGGCGATCATGTCTTTCTCGATCTGTTCGCCGATCCGCACCCCGGCGTCGAACCGCTCGGCGACGATGTCGGCGAAGGCGTTGTCGACGCAGAGCTCGATCGTGATGTCGGGATAGTCGCGCGCCAGCCGTGCGATCGCGGGGTAGAGCAGACTGTTGGCCGCGTGCTCGGTGGCGGTCACGCGCACCGCGCCCGCCGGCGTCTCGCGCAACCGGCTGACCGCCGCCAGCGCGTCGGCGACGCTTTCGAGATGCGGGCCGATCGCCCGCATCAGTCGCTCGCCCGCCTCGGTCGCCGCGACGCTGCGGGTCGTGCGCGCCAGCAGCCTCACGCCGAGACTCTCCTCCAGGCCGCGCATCGTCTGGCTCAGCGCCGACTGCGACACGCCGAGTTGCGCCGCGGCGCGGGTGAAGCTCTTCTCGCGCGCGATGGCGAGAAACGCGTTCAGGTCGTTGAGGTCGATGCGCGACATTGATTAGGCAAGCTTATAGCCGATTGCGGCATTGAGCGTCTAATCGAAACGCCTGGCGCCAGCTACATCAGGGCTCGAACCCGCGTCGCGGTCGTTCCCGGCCCGGCGCAACAGGAGAAGCCGATGCAGAAGCGCATTCTCGGCAAGAACGGCCTCGAAGTCTCGGCGATCGGCCTTGGCTGCATGGGCCTCAGCTTCGCCTATGGGCCGGCGATGGACCGCGGCGAGGCGATCCAACTCATCCGCGCCGCGGTCGAGCGCGGCGTGACCTTGTTCGACACCGCCGAATGCTATGGGCCCTTCGTCAACGAACAGCTGGTCGGCGAGGCGTTGGCGCCGGTGCGCGACCAGGTCGTGATCGCGACCAAGTTCGGCTTCCGCAATGGCGACACGCGGCTTGGCCCCGACAGTCGGCCCGAGAACATCCGCGCCGTCGCCGACGCGTCGCTGAAGCGGCTGAAGACCGACCGCATCGACCTCTTCTACCAGCACCGGGTCGACAGGACCGTGCCGATCGAGGACGTCGCCGGGACGGTGAAAGCGCTGATCGCTGCGGGCAAGGTGAAGCATTTCGGCATGTCGGAAGCGAGCGCCGAGACGATCCGCCGCGCCCACGCGGTGCAGCCGGTGACGGCGGTGCAGAGCGAATATTCGCTGTGGTGGCGCGAGCCGGAGACCAAGATCTTTCCGACGCTCGAGGCGCTCGGCGTCGGCTTCGTGCCTTTCAGCCCGCTCGGACGCGGCTTCCTGACCGGCGCGATCGACGAAAAGACGCAATTTGGCGCAGGCGACTTCCGCAGCAGCGCGCCGCGGTTCGCGCCGAGCGCGCTGAAGGCCAATCTGGCCCTGGTCGACCTGCTCGGCCAAATCGCGGCGAAGAAGGGTGCGACCAAGGCCCAGCTCGCGCTCGCCTGGCTCCTGGCTCAGAAGCCGTGGATCGCGCCGATCCCCGGCACGACCAAGCTCCACCGTCTGGAAGAGAACCTCGCCGCCGCCGCCGTGACGCTGACCGCCGAGGATCTCGGCCAGATCGACGCCGCGCTGGCGCGGATCCGGGTCGAGGGCGACCGCTATCCCGCGGCGTCGCAGGCCATGGTCGACCGCTGAGCGGTCGAGCGAGCCCGCGCGCCTGCAGATCATCCCGGACCACAGGCCGCCCCGCCGCTGGCCGCTATGGCCCGCCGGCCAGGGCGCGCCCGACCTGCCGCTCGCCGCCGACGGCGCGGTCTAAAGCTTTGTTCATCGCCCGCGGGCAAGCTCGCGCGCGAACGCAGCCGCATCGAAGGACGCCATGACCGCCGGGGCGGGTCTACAGCCAGCGTCGAACGCCGCAGCCGCCGTCGCCGGATCGACCCGGCTCGGCATCGCCTATGCGGCGCTGGTCGCCGTGATGGCGGTCCCGGTCGCGATCTGGCCGATCCCCCGCAGTTGGGATCTGGTCAATCACTGGGCGCGCCTGACGCTCTACCACATGCCGGCCGGCGACCCGCTCCGGACTCTCTATCAGGCGCGCCTGACGCTGATCCCCAACCTCGCGGTGGACCTCGCCTATCTCGCGCTGTCGCCGCTTCTGTCGGCGGAGAGCGTCATCCGGCTCGCCTGGATCGCCGCCTTCGCGCTACCGACCTGGGGCGCCTGGCGGCTCAACCGGGCGCTCCACGGGGCGCCCCAACCGATCATCCTCGTCGTCCCCGCGCTCTCGTACAATCTCGTCACCACGCTCGGCCTGGTCAATTTCGCGCTCGGCATGGGTCTGGCGATCCACGCCGTCGCATGGTGGCTGACGATCGATCGGAGCCGACCCTGGACGCGCTTCGTGGTCTTCAACCTTATGTCGGCGGCGCTGTTCTTCTGCCACCTCGCGGCCTATGCGGGATTCTGCCTCGTCGTCGGGCTCATCGAAGCCTCGCCGCGCTCGGGCGAGGGGTGGCGCGATTGGTTCGGACGCATCTGGCCGACGCCGCTCTGCGTCGCTGCGGGCGCGGCCCTGTGGCTGTTCTCGGTTCCGCTCGAAACTCGCTTCGGCGGACCGGGGATCAAGGCGGCGAGCCTTGCGGCGCCGATGCTCGAGGGCGATCTGTCGACCGGCTTCGTCGAGACCATGGCGCTGGCCATTGCGCTCTTTGCCGCCTGGAGCCGCCGCCTGCTGACCTTCGCGCCGGCGATGCGGCTGCCGCTCGCCGGGCTTCTCGTCGCGATCGCGGCGTTGCCGCCGGCCAGAGGCGCGGCCGATTACATCGATGCGCGGCTCGCGGTCCTTTTCGCCTATCTTGCCATCGCCTCGTTCGGCGGCCCGGTCGGCGCGGCGGCCAAACGCTGGCTCGCGCTCGCGGCGGCGATCGTCTGCGTCGCCCGGGTCGCGGCGGCGGCGCCCGACTGGGCCGAATATGCGCGCGAGGCGGACGACTTCCGCCAGGCGATTCGCGCCGTCGCGCCCGGCGCCCGCGCGCTGGTCGTCGCGCCGCCGGCCGATGCCTGCGTGACCGGCAACGAGCAGCACTATTTCCGCGGCCTCGCCAATTTTGTCGTCATCGATCGCCGGGCCCTCGTCTCGACCCTGTTCACCGGCAAAGGCATGCAGCCGGTCGCTGAGCTGGACCCGCGGATGGCCGACACGCCCTGGGTGGCGGTGCGGCCGGCCTGGCTCGCTGCGCACGACGGCGCCGGCGGCCCGAGCTGGCGCGGAATTTACGATACCGCGATCCTGCTGCACGGGAGCTGCCAGTGGCGGTTCGACGCGCCGGGCCTGACGCCGATCGCCGAAAGCCGCGTGGCGACCATCTATCGAGTCCGATAGCCGCCGATTTGGCCGAATCGCCGATTCGGAATATGTCGGGGCGTTTTTGTGCCGCGCCGGCCCGATCCCGGCGCGAGGAGTGACGCCTGATGAGACTGCCGCGCGAACTTGGCCCCATCCATTTCGTCGGCATCGGCGGCATCGGCATGTCGGGCATCGCCGAGGTGCTGATCAATCTCGGCTATTCTGTCCAGGGCTCGGACGCCAGCGACAACGCCAACGTCAAGCGGCTGCGCGAACGCGGCGCGTCGGTCTTCGTCGGCCACGACGCCGCCCATCTCGGCGAAGCGGCGGTGGTCGTCGTCTCGACGGCGATCAAACGCGACAATCCCGAACTGACGGCCGCGCGCGTGCGCCGCATTCCAGTGGTGCGGCGCGCCGAGATGCTCGCCGAGCTGATGCGGCTCAAGCAGTGCGTCGCCATCGCCGGCACGCACGGCAAGACGACGACGACCTCGCTGGTGGCGACCCTGCTCGACGCCGGCGGCTTCGATCCCACCGTCATCAATGGCGGCATCATCAACGCCTATGGCGCCAACGCGAAATTGGGCGGCGGCGACTGGATGGTGGTCGAGGCCGACGAGAGCGACGGCACCTTCCTCAAGCTGCCCGCCGACGTCGCCATCGTCACCAACATCGATCCCGAACACCTCGACCATTTCGTCACCTTCGACGCGATCAAGCAGGCGTTTCTCGCCTTCGTCGAGAACCTGCCGTTCTACGGCTTCGCCGTCATGTGCCTCGACCATCAGACCGTGCAGGAGATGGTGGGAAAGATCGAGGACCGCCGGGTCGTCACCTACGGTGAGAACCCGCAGGCGGACGTGCGCCTGCTCGACGTCGATCTCGCCGGCGGCGTGACCAAGTTCAGCGTGCTGATCCGCGACCGCAAGAACGGCGAGGCGACCTTCATCGACGACCTCGCGCTGCCGATGCCGGGTCGCCACAACGCGCTCAACGCCACCGCGGCGATCGCCGTCGCCCACGAGCTGAAGGTCGCGCCGGCGACGATCCGCAAGGCAATCGCCAGCTTCGGCGGCGTCAAGCGGCGCTTCACCCGCACCGGCGAATGGAAGGGCGTGACGATCTTCGACGACTACGGCCACCATCCGGTGGAGATCGCCGCCGTGCTGCGCGCCGCGCGCGACGCCGCCAGCGGCAAGGTGATCGCGGTCGTCCAGCCCCATCGCTACACGCGCCTGCAGTCGCTGTTCGAATCCTTCGCCGGCTGCTTCAACGACGCCGACGCGGTCATCGTCGCCGACGTCTATCCGGCCGGCGAGACGCCGATCGCCGGCGTCGACAAGCAGGCGCTCGCCGCCGCGATCAACGCCCATGGCCACCGCCACGCCGTCGTTCTGCCCGCGCCCGACCAGCTCGCCGGCATCGTGCGCAAGATCGCCAAGCCGGGCGATTATGTCGTCTGCCTCGGCGCCGGCAGCGTCACACAATGGGCCTACGCGCTGCCGGCTGAACTGGCGGCGTTGGAGGCCGCGGCGTGATGCGAAAGGCGGCGCTCGCGCTTCGGCACGTCGCCTTCGAGGATGTCGGCGTGTGGGCCGAGACGCTCGACGCGCAAGGCTACGATCTCGCTTACGCCGAGGTGGGATCGCGCGCGCTGCCGCTCGATCGTGTGGAGGCCTGCAGCCTGCTGATCGTTCTGGGCGCGCCGATCGGCGTCTACGAGACCGAAGCCTATCCGTTCCTGGTCGAGGAGATCGCCGCGATCGAGCGCCGCCTCGCCGCGCGCCGCCCGACGCTCGGCGTCTGTCTCGGCGCGCAACTGATGGCGGCGGCGCTTGGCGCGCGCGTCGCGCCGGGGCCAGGCAAGGAAATCGGCTACGCGCCGGTCGAGCTTCTCTCGTCCGCCGAGGCTTCGCCGCTCGCGGCGATCGACGGCGTCAGCGTGCTGCACTGGCACGGCGACGCCTTCGACCTGCCGGCCGGCGCCGAGCGGCTCGCCGCCACGCCGCTCTGTCCGAATCAGGCGTTCCGCATCGGCGATTGGGCGCTGGCGCTGCAATTCCATGTCGAGGCCGACCCGCAGGCGATCGAATCCTGGCTGATCGGCCACACTGTTGAACTCGGCAAGGCGGGGATTGATCCGCGGACGATTCACGCCGATGCGCGGCGCTGGGGCGCAGGCGTCGCCGCGGCAGGGCGCCGCGTCCTCGAGACTTGGCTGGCGGGATTGCCCACATGACCGCCGCCGCCGCGAGCCTCGCCGAGGATCTGCGCGCGCTCGCGCCCGCGCTGCGCGGCCGGGTTTCCGCCAACGCGCCGCTCGCGCCGTTCACCTGGTTTCGTGTCGGCGGACCGGCCGAGGCGCTCGTCTCGCCGGCCGACGAGGACGATCTCGCCTATCTGCTCGAGCGCCTGCCGCCGACGATTCCGGTCACGGTGATCGGCGTCGGCTCCAACCTGATCGTGCGCGACGGCGGCGTGCGCGGGCTCGTCGTGCGGCTCGGCGGCAAGGGGTTCGGCGCGGTCGAGACGTCGCCCGATTGCCGCGTGATCGCCGGCGCGGCGGCGCTCGATGCCCAGGTCGCGCGCGCCGCGGCGGAAGCCGGCGTCGCCGGCCTCGCCTTCCTGCGCGGCGTACCGGGGTCGATCGGCGGCGCGCTGCGGATGAACGCCGGCGCGCACGGGGGCGAATTGCGCGAGGTCTTCGTCAAGGCGCGCGCCATCGACCGCGCCGGTCAGGTTCGCGTCTTCGGTCCTGCCGACATGGGCTTCGCCTACCGTCACAGCGCTGCGCCCGAGGGCGTGATCTTCACCCGCGCCACGCTGCAGGGGCGGCCCGGCGACCGCGCCGCGATCGTCGACGAAATGGAGCGCATCACCGCCGCGCGCGAGGCGTCCCAGCCGATCCGCGACAAGACCGGCGGCTCGACCTTCAAGAACCCGCCCGGCCACAAGGCCTGGCAATTGATCGACGCCGCCGGCTGCCGCGGCCTCGTCGTCGGCGACGCGCAAGTTTCGACGCTGCACTGCAACTTCCTGATCAACCGCGGCGCGGCGACCGCCGCCGACATCGAGGCGCTCGGCGAAGACGTGCGCCGGCGCGTCAAGGCGGCCAGCGGAGTGGAATTGGAATGGGAGATCAAGCGGCTGGGCGAGGCGAAGTAGCGACTACGGGGTGAACTGGCTGGTCTTGCGCGGCCTGGATATCTTTTGTATATCCTGATTGCGAGACGGCAGGAGCCGAACCCATGCAAGTTCAGCTTTCCAAGTGGGGAAACTCGCTTGGCCTACGACTGCCGCGCTCATTGGCGCGGCAAATCGGCGCCAGCGAGGGTCAGAAGGTCAACATCGTCGCCGACGGCGCGAGACTGATCATCGAACCGGTCGCGCCCGCCCTCACGCTGCAAGATCTGCTCGTCAATGTGACCCCTGAGGCGATGCGCGCGGCGTTCGACTGGGGCGAAGACGCCGGTCGCGAGCGCGTGGATGAGTGAGATCGCTTATGCGCCCGCTGCTGGCGATCTCATTTGGACCGATTTCGATCCGCGAACTGGGCGAGAGCAAAGCGGACGTCGACCGGCTCTCGTCCTTTCGCCGCGCGAATTCTTTCAGGCGTCGGCCTTCGTCATCGTCTGTCCGATCGCCAACACGATCCGTCGTTTCGGCTCGAGCGTCTTGTTGCCGGACGGCCTTCCTCTCGGCGGAGAAATCCTGACCTCGCACGTTCGCAGCATCGACGCGCTGGCGCGGCCCGTGCGCTACGCTGGCGCTGCGGTTCCGCAGCCGACCTTGGCGGAAGTCAGGGCAAAGCTCGCGATCTTGTGCGCAATATCGTAACCGGAACCGCCCGCGCCGCTCACGCCGCCGCGCCGCTTCCCCGCAGCTTCCTGCGCAGGGCGGCGAACGAAATCAGCCGCTGCGCGTCCTCGTCCCACAGCGTGTAGTTCACGCAGCGCAGGCTTTGCCACAGCGTCACGCGGCTGATCGTGCCGAGCTCCGGATAGTCGCGCAGCACTTCGCGCAGGCGATAGAAGGGAATGCGGCTCGACAAGTGATGGACGTGGTGCACGCCGATGTTGGCGCTGAACCAGCGCAAGACCGGCGGCAGATCGTAATAGGAGGAGCCGTGCAGCGCCGCTTCCGGCAGGCTCCACTGCGCCTCGTGCGCCCAGCGGGTGTTTTCGAATTGATGCTGGACATAGAACAGCCAGACGCCGATCGTCGCGGCGAGGACGAAGATCGGTCCGTGAATCAGCAGGAACGGCGCGGGGCCGATCAGCCACATCAGCAGGACGACGACGACCGCCGCCCCCAGGTTGGTCGACATCGTCGACAGCCACGGCTTCCAGCCGGCGCCCATCAGGCCGAGCGGCGCGCGATGCTGCAACAGGAAGAGATAGGTCGGTCCGACGCCGAACATCACCAGCGGATGCCGGTAGAGCCGGTAACGCAGCCGCCTGCGCCAATCGAGCGCCAGATACTCTTCGACCGTCAGCGTCACGATGTCGCCCAGGCCGCGACGGTCGAGATTGCCGGCGGTGGCGTGGTGAGCCGCATGGGTGCGCTTCCAATAATCGTACGGCGTCAGGGTGACGACGCCGCACAGGCGACCGACCCAGTCGTTGATCGCGCGGTGACGGAAAAAGGCGCCGTGGCCGCAGTCGTGCTGGATGAGAAACAGCCGCACCAGAAATCCGGCCGCCGGCAGAGCCAGCGCGAGGGTCAGCCAATAGCTGACGTGCATGAGCGCCCACATCGCCGCCCACAGCGCGACGAGGGGCGCGAGGGTGACGGCGATTTCGGTCAGGCTCCAGGCGAGCTTGGGGTCGCGATAGCGGGCCAGAACGCCCGGGAGCCGTTGGGTTTCCGGCAGGGCGGGCGGCGGAGGCGTCGGCAGGGCGTTGTCGCTCATGGGATCGCGCATGTGCCCCCACCATAGCGGCATTTCGGTGGCGAACCGAGTCGCCGCGACCGCTTTTGCGCGAGATTCGGCGCCTCGGTTCGCCGTCGAAATCGAGCCGCCCGCGGCGGACCTCGAGCCCCGCCCCTGACAGCGTCGTAAGCTTCGCGCAGGCCGGGCGGGTTAACGCAGCCTTAACGGGACCGCATTAATCGTGCCTTAACCGGCTCGCGACCGGCCTCGGAGGGGCGATGAAGCACGTTGCGGTGTTGATGGGCGGCTGGTCGGCCGAGCGTCCGGTTTCGCTCAATTCCGGCAAGGGCTGCGCCGACGCGCTGGAGGCGCGCGGCTATCGCGTCACCTGCGTCGACGTCGACCGCGACATCGCCTCGACCCTCGCCCGCCTCAAACCCGACGTCGCCTTCAACGCGCTGCACGGCCGCGGCGGCGAGGACGGCGCGATCCAGGGCGTGCTGGAGGTGCTGCGCATTCCCTACACCCATTCCGGCGTGCTCGCCTCGGCCCTGGCGATGCAGAAGGACCTCGCCAAGACCGTGCTCGCAGCCGCCGGAATTCCGGTCGCGCCGGGCCGCGTCGTCGATCGCCGCGAAGCGGCGCTGCGCCATGCGCTCGAGCCGCCTTATGTGCTCAAGCCGGTCGACGAGGGTTCGTCGTTTGGCGTGGTGATCGTCAAGCAGGGCCGCGCCCACCCGCCCCAGGAGGTTGGCCGCGCCGACTGGCCCTATGGCGACCGCCTGCTCGCCGAGCATTTCGTCGACGGCAAGGAGCTGACCTGCGCCGTGATGGGCGACCGGGTGTTCGACATCATCGAAATCCAGCCGGTGTCCGAGGCGTTCTACGGTTACGACGCGAAATACGCGAAGGGTGGCTCGGTTCACGTCCTTCCGGCGAAAATTAAACCGAAAATTTACCATGAAGTCCAAGAGTTGACGCTCAGGGCGCATCGCGCTCTCGGCTGCCGCGGAGTCAGCCGGGCCGATTTTCGCTTGGATGAATCGCAGGGGGAATCCGGCGAGCTGGTGTGCCTGGAGGTCAACACGCAGCCGGGGATGACCGAAACGTCGCTGGTGCCGGACATGGCGGCCTACGCCGGCCTGTCGTTCGGCGAGTTGGTGGAATGGATGGTGGAGGACGCTTCGTGCAATCGCTGAGCGGCGCTTACGGCCTCCGGCCGGGGCCCCAACCGGCGCTGGCGTTCGCGCAAGCGCCGGTGGCGCCGGCGCGCGTGCGGCTGCGCGGCGAGCGTGCGCGGCGCGGCGCGGCGCGTTGGACGGCGCGCCTCTCCAAGACGGCGCCGAGCGGCGTGGGGCTGATCCTCGCCATCGCCCTCATCGGCGGCGTCGCCTGGCTCGGCGCGGAGCGCGGAGGGGAATACGAAGCGTTCGTTGCGAGCGAAGGCGGAGTCGGCGACTACGTCGCCCGCGCGCTTGGCTTTGGCGTCGCGGCGGTCACCATTTCCGGCCAATCGCAGATCGGCGCGCGCGAGATCCTGGCGCTTGCCGGCTTGAACGCCAACTCGTCGCTGCCGTTCTTCGATGCGGTCCAGGCGCGCAAGAATCTCGAGGCGCTGCCGCTGATCAAGCAGGCGAGCGTGCGCAAACTCTATCCCAACCGCGTCGTCATCGACATCGTCGAGCGCGCGCCGGTCGCGCTGTGGCAGAAGGACGGCGAGCTCAGCGCGATCGCCGCAGACGGGAAGGCGCTCGACGCTGGCGCCGACGCCGACGCCCGCTACGCCGGACTGCCGTTCGTCGTCGGCGACGGCGCCAACGAGCGGCTCGGCGAATTCATCGGGCTGCTCGACGCCTCGGCCGAGCTGAGGCCGAAGATCGTTGCCGGCATTCTGGTCGGCGACCGACGCTGGAGCCTCAAGATGCGCTCGGGCGTCGAGGTCAAGCTGCCGGAGGACGACCCGCAGGCGGCGATGGCGACCCTGCTGACGCTGCAACGTCAGTCGCGCATCCTTGATCGCGACATTCTCTCGGTCGACCTGCGGGTTCCCGGCAAGGTGTTCGCGCGTCTGTCGGAAGAGGCGGCTGCGGAGCGCGCGGCGGCGCTGAAGCCGAGGAAGGCGGGCTCGACATGACTTTCCGGCCGCTGACCCCGCGCATGCGGCAATTGCCGCCGAAGAAATCAGCCGTCCTGTCGGTGCTGGACGTCGGCGCGTCGAAGGTCGTCAGCCTGATCGCCCGGCTGACGCCGGCCTCGCCGTCCGAGGCGCTGCCCGAGCGCACCCACCGCTGCCGCGTGCTCGGCATCGGACATCAGCGTTCACGCGGCGTCAAGGCGGGCGCGATCGTCGATCTCGACGCCGCCGAGAGCGCGATCCGCTTGGCGATCGACGCCGCCGAACGCATGTCGGGGGTCGAGGTCGACAGCGTCATCGTCAACATGGCGGGCGGCCGGCTGTCGTCGCAATTGTTCGACGCCAAGATCGCGCTGCGCGGCAAGGCGGTCGGCCAGGGTGAAATTCATCGCGTGCTGGAGGCGGCCTCGGCGGCCGGCTCCTACGCCGGCCGCGCGGTGCTGCACGCCGCGCCGACCGGCTTCTGGCTCGACGGCGCCGCCGGCGTGCGCGATCCCAAGGGCATGATCGGCGAGGAGCTCGGCGCCGAGATGCACGTGGCCACGTGCGACGCCGCCGCGGCGCGCAACCTGATGCTGGCGATCGAGCGCTGCCACCTCGACGTCGCCGCGATGGTCGCGACGCCCTACGCCGCCGGGCTGTCGACGCTGGTCGACGACGAGGTCGAAATGGGCGCGGCGCTGGTCGATTTCGGCGCCGGCTCGACGACGATCGGAGTCTTCGCCGGCGGCCGGCTGGTCCACGTCGACGCGGTCGCGGTCGGCGGCGGGCACGTCACGATGGACGTCGCGCGCGGCCTGTCGGTCAGCCTCGCCGACGCCGAACGTTTGAAGACCCTTTACGGCGCCTGCATCGCCTCGCCCTCCGACGAGCGCGATTCGATCGCGGTGCAGCGTGTCGGCGACGACATGGATCATTCGACCCACGTGCCGAAATCCGAGCTCGTGCGCATCATCCGCCCGCGGGTCGAGGAGATTCTCGAATTGACGCGCGACCGGCTGAGGGCGGCCGGCCAAGGCATCCACGCCGGGCGGCGGCTGGTGCTGACCGGCGGCGGCTGCCAGATGACCGGCTTGCCCGAGCTCGCGCGGCAGATCGTCTCGAGTCAGGCGCGCATCGGTCGGCCGCTCGGCGTCGAAGGCCTTCCGGAATCGGCCAAGAGCCCCGCCTTCGCCGCAGCGGTCGGGCTGATGATCTATCCGCAGGTGGCGGGGATCGAACATTTCGAGCCGCGCCGCGCCGATCGCGCGTCGCATGGCGACGACGGCTATGTCGCGCGGGTCGGGCGATGGTTGAAAGAGAGTTTTTGAGGCGTCGCGGCCGCTCGATGCGGCTGGGCGCGCGTAACGGATCAACGCGTTCAAACCGGCGCCGGCGGGCGTCCAAGAGATGAGGCCAGCTATGTCGATCAATCTGAAGGCGCCGGAACTGCGGGAATTGAAGCCGCGCATCATCGTCGTCGGCGTCGGCGGCGCAGGGGGCAACGCGGTCAACAACATGATCGTGTCGGGCCTGACGGGCGTCGACTTCGTCGTCGCCAACACCGACGCGCAGGCCTTGGCCTCCTCGCGCGCCGATCGGGTCATCCAGATGGGCCTTCAGGTGACGGAAGGGCTCGGCGCCGGCTCGAAGCCGGAAGTCGGCCGCGCCGCCGCCGAGGAGGCGATGGAGGAGATCCGCGACCATCTCTCGGGCGCGCATATGGCCTTCGTCACCGCCGGCATGGGCGGCGGCACCGGCACCGGCGCCGCGCCGGTGGTCGCGCGCGTCGCGCGCGAACTCGGCATCCTGACCGTCGGCGTCGTCACCAAGCCGTTCCACTTCGAGGGCGCGCGGCGCATGCGTCTGGCCGACGGCGGCATCGCCGAGCTGCAGAAGTGCGTCGACACGCTGATCGTCATCCCCAACCAGAACCTGTTCCGCGTCGCCAACGAGAAGACGACCTTCGCCGACGCCTTCGCGATGGCCGACCAGGTGCTCTATTCGGGCGTCGCCTGCATCACCGACCTGATGGTCAAGGAAGGCCTGATCAACCTCGACTTCGCCGACGTTCGCTCGATCATGAGCGAGATGGGCAAGGCGATGATGGGCACCGGCGAGGCGAGCGGCGAGCGCCGCGCGGTGCTGGCCGCCGAGGCGGCGATCGCCAACCCGTTGCTCGACGAGACCTCGATGAAGGGGGCGCGCGGCCTGCTGATCTCGATCACCGGCGGCAACGACTTGACCCTCTACGAAGTCGACGAAGCGGCGAGCCGCATCCGCCAGGAGGTCGACGAGGACGCCAACATCATCCTCGGCGCGACCTTCGATTCGGCGCTGGACGGGGTCGTGCGCGTTTCGGTCGTCGCCACCGGCATCGACCAGGCCTCGATCGACAAGATCGAGCCGGTCGCGCCGCCGCCGCTCGCCGAGGCGGCCGCCCGCGCGCGCGTCCTCCCGCCGCGTCCCCTGCCGGTCGCGATTGCGCGGGAGGAGGCGGTCGAGCCGCCCCCGCTCGCCGCCGCCCTGTCCGACGTCGAGATCCGGCCGGTCGCGCCGCGCGCGACCGCCTATGTCGAGCCGGTCGCCCCAGCCGGCCGCGACGAAGAGCCGATCGAGCGCGAATTCATTCCGCCGGCGCCGGAGCAGCCGGCCCTGCGCGCGCCGCGCATGCCGCAGATCGACGAGTTGCCGCCGATCGCCCAGAACCAGTTGCGAGCCCATCGCGGCGAGGCGCCGAACGCCCCCCCGGCGGCCGAGACGCGCCGGCGGTCGCTGCTGGAGAAGCTCGCCGCGTTCGGCATCAGCCGTCACGAGGACGAGGCGCCGCGCGGGACCCCCGCTCCGGCTCAGCTCGCCCCGCCGCGGCCAACCGCCGCCGCGCTGCACGCCGAATATGGGCGTCCGCAGCCCCGCCCGGTCGCGCCGCGGCCAGCCCAGGGCCAGCTCGATCCGCACGGCCGCGCGCCGGTCCGGCCCGCCTCGCTGGAGGACGAGCAGCTCGAGATCCCCGCGTTCCTGCGTCGCCAGTCAAACTGAGCGAATCAGCGAATAGAAACAACGACGGCCGCGGCGGTTGCCGCGGTCGCTTCACGTTACGGCACCCTAGTTTAATGAACATTCACGAAATCTTAGAAGCTGTTGTTTTAATTGTCGTAATTAAGGTTGCTGAGGTGTGTAACTTTCGTACACGAAAGGTGATTTGGCCCTGCGTGGCCTCACGCCTAATGTCCCCGCGGCTGACATTGAGCTGACGGAAACGCTTTAAGCGCAGTTCGGCCGGGGCGAACGACACAACGACGCATCAGACGTCGGCATCGTCGAGCGAACACAACCGGCTGACGGCGCGTGTGGGGACGATTGTTATATGAAATTCGGCTTGCAGACGACGCTTCGCGATCGGGTCGAGATCAGCGGCTTCGGCGTTCATTCAGCGGCCCCTGCCCGCGTCGTCCTCCATCCCGCCGACGTTGATTCCGGTATCGTCATTCTCCGCACCGGTTTGCCCAATTGCCGCGAACGTCTCATCGAAGCGAAATGGAACAACGTCACCCAGACGGCGCTGTGCACCGTGCTCGGCGATTCGACCGGCGCCGCCGTCGCGACAGTTGAGCATCTGATGGCGGCGTTGGCCGGCCTCGGGGTCGACAATGCGCTGATCGAGATCGACGGCCCGGAAATGCCGATCATGGATGGGTCCGCGGCGCCGTTCGTGTCGGCGATCGATTCGGTCGGGCTCGTCCGTCAGGGGCGGCCGCGCCGCGTGATCCGCATCGTCAAGCCGGTGCGGATCGAGAGCGGCAAGGCCTACGCTGAACTGACGCCCGGCGGTCGTGGCCTCAGGCTCGACGTCGAGATCGATTTCGACGCGCCGAGCATCGGTCGCCAGCGCCGCGCCTTCGACGTCGATCCGTCGAGTTTCCGGCGCGAAATCGCGCGCGCGCGCACCTTCGGCTTCGTCAACGACGTCAAAAAGTTGTGGCAGGCCGGGTTCGCCCTCGGCTCGTCGCTGGAGAATTCGATCGCCCTCGACGGCGACGCGATTCTCAATCCCGAAGGCCTGCGTTACGCCGACGAATTCGTCCGCCACAAGGCGCTTGACGCGGTCGGCGATCTCGCGCTGGCCGGCGCGCCGATCGTCGGCTGCTACCGCTCCTATCGCCCTGGCCACAAGATCAACGCGATGATGCTGTCGGCGTTGTTCGCCGACCGCAAGGCCTATGAGGTCGTCGATGGCGAGGCGCGCAAGACTTACGCGCTCGGCGGCGCGATCGGTCGGGTCGCCACCGCCTACGCCGCCAACGCCGATTGAGCGGCGAATCGCGGCGCGTTCGCGGTCGTTGGGCGCCTTGGCGCCATAATCCGTCGCTCTAATGCAGGAAATCGGCCGCCGCCCGAACGGCGGTGGCGCGGCGACGCGCAGTGATGTAAACAGCGCCGCTGGTCCGCCCTTCGCGTCACGAACGTTCGAGTCCGCCGCATGACCCTGGTCGCCCCGAATTTCCGCATGTTCGCCCTCGCGCGCGGGTTGCTGCTCGCTGGCGCGACGGCGGCGCTCGCCTCCTGCTCGATGTTCGACGACTTCAACCCGTTTGGGGCCGAGAAGTACAAGATGGTGATCGAGCCGGACGTTCCGGCCAGCAAGGCCTATGACCAGGGCCTCGCTCAGCTCGCCGACGGGGCGCCGCAGGACGCCGCCAAGAAGTTCACCGACCTCGGCGAGAAGTTCCCGGATTCGGATTGGGCGCGCAAGGGCCTGCTGATGACCACCTATGCGCAATACGAGGCGGGCGATTTCGACAGCACCGAGTCGTCGGCCGAGCGCTACGTGAAGCTCTATCCCAAGTCGCAGGAGGCCGCCTACGCGCTCTATCTCGAGGCGAGCTCCTACTACCGTCAGATCCCCGACATCTCGCGCGACCAGGAGCGCGCCGCCAAGGCGCTCGTCGCCTTCCAGCAGGTGGTGAAGGACTATCCCAAATCCGAGTACGTCGAGGACTCGAAATACAAGATCCAGGTGACGATGGATCAGCTCGCCGGCAAGGAGATGTCGATCGGGCGCTTCTATCTCAACCGCCGCAATTACACGGCGGCGATCAATCGCTTCCGCAACGTGCTGACCGCCTATCAGACCACCCGCCACTCGGAAGAGGCCCTCTATCGCCTGGTCGAATCCTATCTGGGTCTGGGCATCACCGACGAGGCGCAGACCGCCGCCGCGGTGCTCGGCCACAACTTCCCCGACGGCCAGTGGTACAAGGACGCCTACAACCTGCTCAAGAGCGGCGGCCTGTCGCCGCAGGAAAACCAGCAGTCCTGGATCTCCAAGCTTTACCACTCCGTCGTGCCCTCCTGAGGCGCCAAGGCCGAAGCCCATGCTCGCCCGGCTTTCGATCCGCGACATCGTGCTGATCGATCAGTTGGACCTCGAATTCGTCGACGGCCTCACGATTCTCACTGGCGAGACAGGCGCAGGAAAATCGATCCTGCTCGACGCGCTGTCGCTCGCGCTCGGCGCGCGCGGCGACGGCGCGCTGACCCGCCACGGCGAAGCGCAGGGGCAGGTCACGGCGAGTTTCGACCTCGAGCCCGGCCATCCCGCCTTCGCCGCGCTCGCCGAGCAGGGCGTGCGCGCCGACGGCGAGATGATCCTGCGCCGCGTCCAGTTCGCCGACGGCCGCACCCGCGCCTTCGTCAACGACCAAAGCGTCAGCGCCCAAACCCTGCGCCTGGTCGCCGCCGGCCTGGTCGAGATCCATGGCCAGCACGACGAGCGCGCGCTGCTCGACGCCTCGACCCATCGCGCCCTGGTCGACGCCTATGGCGGCCATTCCGACCTGGTCGAGGCGACGCGCTCGACCCACGCCGCGTGGCGCCGGGTCGAGACGGAGCTCGAGGCGGAGCGCGCGCGGGTCGCCGCGGCGCGCGCCGCCGCCGATTACGCGCGCCACGCCCACGAGGAGCTCGCCGCGCTCGACGTTCAGCCTGGCGAGGAAGACGCGCTTGCCGAGCGCCGCCAGCGCATGATGCAGGGGGAGAAGGTCGCCGCCGACATCCGCGAGGCGCACGACAACCTATCCGGCGATTCGGCGATCCTGCCCGTCCTCGCCGCGGTTTCGCGCCGGCTGCAGCGGCGAATGCCGCAGGCGCCGACGTTGATCGAGCCGAGCGTCCAGGCGCTCGACGAGGCGATGCAGGCCTTGGAGGTCGCGACCCAGGCGGTCGAATCGGCGCTCGCCGCCTGCGATTTCGATCCGCGCGAACTGGAGAAATGCGAGGAGCGCCTGTTCGCCTTGCGTGGCATGGCGCGCAAGCATGCGACGACCGTCGACAACGTGCCAGCGCTCGCCCGCCGCTACGCCGAAGAACTCGCCGCGCTCGAGGCGGGCGAGCACCGCGTCGCCGATCTGGAGACCCAAGCGCGCGCCGCCGCCGCCGCCTACGCCGCTGCGGCCGACGCGCTGTCGAAGGCGCGCGTCGCCGCGGCCCGCGCGCTGGAAAGGGCGGTCAACGTCGAATTGCCGGCGCTGAAGCTCGAGCGCGCGCGTTTCGAGGTCGCGCTGAAGCGCGACGAGGGGCAAAGTTCGGCTGACGGCTACGATCGCGCCGAATTCACCGTTCAGACCAATCCCGGCTCGCGTCCGGGACCGCTGATGAGGGTCGCTTCGGGCGGCGAGCTCGCACGCTTCCTGCTGGCGCTGAAGGTTTCGCTCGCCGAGCGCGGCACCGCGCCGACCCTGGTGTTCGACGAGGTCGACAGCGGCGTGGGCGGCGCGGTCGCCGACGCGATCGGCCAGCGGCTCGCCCGCCTCGCCGCCAAGGCGCAGGTGCTCGCGGTCACCCACGCGCCGCAGGTCGCGGCGCGCTCCGACCAGCACTTCCGGATCGTCAAGGCCGACGTCGGCAAGGGCGAGCGCGTCGCCACCCAGGTGGTCGCGTTGGACGCCTCGGCGCGGCGCGAGGAGATCGCGCGCATGCTCGCCGGCGCCGAAGTCACCGGCGCGGCGCGGGCGGCGGCCAAGAGCCTGATCGAGAAGGCGGGATAGGCAGGGCGGTCGGGGCAGGGTTTCGGCTTGCCGGGGGCGCCCGGGGGGCCTATCTACCCCCGGTCGGCGGAGCGGATTGGCGCGGGCGAACGCGGGGGACGAGGATCGCGGGGGACGAGGATCGAAGGCGGCGGCGGGAACGGCTCGCCGCGGCCCTGCGCGAGAACCTGAAGCGCCGCAAGGCGCAGCAACGCGGCCGGCGCGCGACGGCTG
>Ga0302196_10001012_pt1 | contig 26798 bp, 26 predicted proteins | sample II_Bog_N1_3_FD_198794 | JGI IMG/M metagenome (GOLD analysis project Ga0302196, IMG submission 198794) | Peat permafrost microbial communities from Stordalen Mire near Abisko, Sweden - II_Bog_N1_3 | ecosystem: Environmental > Terrestrial > Soil > Wetlands > Peat | place: Sweden: Abisko...
CTCTAGGATGAAAAGTTAGAGCCTTTTTCAACGCTTCAGATGAAGCCATCTGAAGCTAAAAGGCTCTGGGCGAGCTGCTAATTCCTTGACATCAAACGAAACTTCGCCATGGTCCAGGTCGCAGGGGACAGGGGCCACGCATGATTAAGTCGGAGTTGATCGCCAAACTGGCGGGTGAAAATCCGCATTTGACCCACCGCGACGTCGAGCGGGTGGTCGGGGTGATCCTGGATCGCATGACCGCCGCGTTGGAAGCCGGCGGGCGCGTTGAGCTGCGCGGCTTCGGCGCATTTTCGGTACGCTCGCGCCCAGCGCGCGCCGGTCGCAATCCCCGGACCGGCGAAGCGGTCTCGGTCAAGGCCAAACACGTCCCCTTCTTCAAGAGCGGCAAGGAACTGCGCGAGCGTTTGAACGCTGATTCAGAGTAGGCGGTTATTCAATGTTCAAAGAATTCCGAGACTTCATCGCCCGTGGCAACGTCGTCGACCTAGCGGTGGGCGTCATTATCGGCGCGGCCTTCGGCGCCATCGTCAAAAGCCTGGTCGACCAGATCATCATGCCGCCCATCGGCTTGATCACCGGCGGTGTCGACTTCGCTCAGCTTAAATGGGTGCTAAAGCCGGCCGACGTGGCGGCCAAGCACGCCGAGGTGGCCATCGCCTACGGCGCCTTCATCAACACCGTGATCCAGTTCCTGATCGTCGCCTTTGTGATCTTCCTGATCGTCAAGGCCATCAACAGCCTGAAGCGCGAGGAAGCCGTCGCGCCGAGCGTTCCGCCGGCGCCAACGCCCAGCGAAGCCTTGCTGACCGAGATTCGCGACCTGCTGAAGGCGCGATAGCTGGCGACCAACCCCGACCGTGTTTAGGCGCGGTCGCGACGCGTAAGGGCTCTCAACGGTCGGCGTGAACCTGAATCAGCCGAACACAGCCCGCCGATAACGGACTGAATTGCAAGCCGGGCGCCGAATTGGCCAAAATTGGCAACCACTGTGGATCGACGCCATTAGGCGCGGCGGTGCCCTGAGTGGACTTCGCCGGCGGCACATAGCGCGTGAATGACGGGTCGATCCCAGCGGCGCAGGTAGCGGGGGTCGCCTCAACACTTAGCGCAGGTCCAGTGGAAAGCGGCGGCAGCGATGGAAGCGCCACGGTGGCGGCGAACGCGATGACGGCGTGGAGCATGGCGCAACCCTTCGTTACAACCCATTTTAACACGGAAGCCGGAACCACGCACGCCATGATCGACGTCAAGATTTGCGGACTATCGACGCCCGAGGCTGTACGCGCGGCCTTGGACGGACGCGCCGCGTTCATCGGCTTTATGTTCTTCGCCAAGAGTCCGCGCGACATCGCCCCAGACCTGGCCGCCAGGCTGGCGGCGCCTGTGCGCGGTCGGGCCAAGGTGGTCGCGGTCACCGTAGATCCGGACGACGCCGCGCTGGACCGTATCACCGCCATCCTGAAGCCCGACCTGATCCAGCTGCACGGCGGCGAAACACCTCAGCGGGCGGCCCAGATCGCCGCGCGAACGGGAGCCGGGGTGATCAAGGCCCTGCCGGTGTCCGAAAGCCGTGATCTCGACGCCGCGAACGCCTTCGACGGCCTGGTCGATCACCTGATGTTCGACGCCAAACCACCCAAGGACGCCGATCGTCCCGGCGGCGGCGGCGCGGCGTTTGACTGGACCTTGCTGTCCGGCCGCCGCTTCGAGCGGCCGTGGTTCCTGGCCGGCGGGCTGGACCCGTGGAACCTGGCCGAGGCCGTGCGAGCCTCTGGCGCGCCGCTGATCGATGTTTCTTCTGGCGTAGAGCGCGGCGCGGGGCTAAAGGACCCCGGCTTGATTTCTGCCTTTCTCGACGCGGCGCGGCGCGGGTAGCGGCCAACTCACAGCTTGATGCGCGCGGTAGAGTTTTGAACCTTCCAGCCAAACCCAATGACTACAGCGCCTATCCGGACGCGGTCGGACGCTTCGGCGACTATGGCGGCCGCTATGTGGCCGAGACCCTGATGCCGCTGGTGCTGGATCTGGACGCGGCCTATGCGGCGGCCAAGGCCGACGCGGGTTTCCAGGCGCAACTGGCCGGTTATCTGAAGACCTATGTCGGCCGGCCCAGCCCGCTCTATTTCGCCGCCCGCCTGACGGCGCATTTCGGCGGCGCCAAAATCTATCTGAAGCGCGAGGAACTGAACCACACCGGTTCGCACAAGATCAACAACTGCATGGGCCAGATCCTACTGGCCCAACGCATGGGCAAGACCCGGATCATCGCCGAGACCGGCGCGGGTCAGCACGGGGTCGCCACGGCCACGGCCTGCGCCCTCTTCGGCCTGCCCTGCGTGGTCTATATGGGCGCGGTCGACGTAGAACGACAGGCGCCCAACGTGCTGCGCATGAACATGCTGGGCGCGGAAGTCCGCCCGGTGACCAGCGGCTCGGCGACGCTGAAGGACGCCATGAACGAGGCGATGCGCGACTGGGTGACCAATGTGCACGACACCTATTATCTGATCGGCTCGGCGGCGGGTCCACACCCCTATCCGGTGATGGTGCGCGACTTCCAGCGGGTGATCGGGGTCGAGGCGCGGGCGCAGATCCTGGAGGCCGAGGGGCGTTTGCCCGATGCGGTCGTGGCCTGCGTCGGGGGCGGCTCCAACGCCATCGGCCTGTTCCACCCATTTTTGGCCGACGAGGGCGTGCGGCTCTATGGGGTCGAGGCCGCCGGCGACGGCCTGGGCACCGTTCGTCACGCCGCGGCGATCAATGGCGGACGCCCTGGGGTCCTGCACGGCAACAAGACCTATCTGATCCAGGACCCGGAGGGACAGATCCTGGAAGCCCATTCGATTTCGGCGGGCCTGGACTATCCGGGCATCGGTCCTGAGCATTCCTGGCTGCACGACGTCGGCCGAGCCCGCTATTTGTCGGCCACCGACGACGAGGCTGTCGAGGCGCTGCGGCTGTGCACGCGCCTGGAAGGCATTATTCCGGCGCTGGAATCCTCCCACGCCCTGGCCCGGCTACCGCAGATCGCGGCCGAGGTCGGCAAGGACGGGATCGTGGTGCTGAATTTGTCCGGGCGAGGCGACAAGGATCTGGACAGCGTCTCGGCCTATCTGGAGCGCCGTCCTTGAGCGTGCAACGCATCGACGCCCGCTTCGCCGCGCTGAAGGCGCAGAACCGCGCCGCCTTCGTGGCCTATGTGATGGCCGGCGATCCGGACGCAGCGACAGCGTTGAAGATCCTGAAGGGCCTGCCGGCCGCCGGCGCGGACATGATCGAACTGGGCTTTCCCTTTTCCGACCCCATGGCCGAAGGGCCGCCGATCCAACGCGCGGCCCTGCGCGCCTTGACCGCCGGCATGACGCTGGGCGGAACGCTCGATCTGGTGCGATGTTTCCGTGATGGTGATTCGGTCACCCCGATCATCCTGATGGGCTATCTCAATCCGCTGATGACCTACGGCTTTGAAAAATTCGCCGCGGACGCCGCCGGCGCCGGCGTGGACGGCTTGATCGCCGTCGACTGCCCGCCCGAGGAAGAAGGCCCCCTGGCCGACGCCCTCGACGCGGCGGGCGTCGCCCTGGTTCGCTTCGCCACCCCGACCACCGATGAGGCCCGACTGAAGCTGATCGCCCGACGGACCTCCGGGTTTGTCTACTATATCTCCGTGGCCGGCGTGACCGGCGTCAAGGACGCCGACGCCGCGGCGATCGCGCCGGCGGTCGAGCGTGTGCGCCACGCCACCGGCCTGCCGACGGCGGTCGGGTTCGGGATCAAGACGCCGCAAACCGCGGCTGCGGTGGGCCGGATAGCCGACGCCGTGGTCGTCGGCTCGGTGCTGGTCGACGAAATCGCCGCCGCGGTCGCTTCGGGCCAGCCCGCCGCGCCGAAAGTTCTGGAAACCGCCGCGCGGCTGGCCCAGGCTGTGCATACGGCGAGAGCCGGGCAGCCGGCGGTCCAGGCATAGGCATGGCTGACGCGAAGCTCCCCCCAGCGGCGCAAGGCGCCCCGCAGCGGCCGGTTCGCGAGCGCGGCGGCTGGCTGGCCAAGATCGCCCCCGGCGTTCGCAACCTGGTGGCCCGGCGGGACACGCCGGAAAACCTCTGGGTCAAGTGCCCCGACACCGGCGAGATGATCTATCGCCCCGACCTGGAAGCGGCCCTGTGGGTCACCCCGGCCGGACGGCATATGCGCATCGGCCCAGCGCTGCGTTTCGCCTACACCTTCGATGGCGGCGTCTACGAAAAGATCGCCGCCCCCGCGACCCCGGACGACCCGCTGCACTTCAGCGTCGGCAAATCCTATCGCGACAGCCTGGCGGCCGCGCGCAAGGCCACCGGCGAGCGCGAAGCCATCGCCATCGCCGCCGGCCAGATTCGCGGGACCCCGGCCGTGGCGCTGGTCCAGGACTTCGCCTTCATGGGCGGCACCTTGGGATCCGCCGCCGGCGAGGCTTTCATCGCCGCCGCCGCCGAGGCGGTCAAACGCCAAGTCCCCCTGATCGCCTTCACCGCCTCGGGCGGCGCGCGGATGCAGGAAGGCACGCTGGCCCTGATGCAGATGGCGCGCACCACCCTGTCGATCCAGGATCTGAAGCGCGCGCGGCTGCCCTACGTCGTGGTGCTGACCGACCCGACCACCGGCGGCGTCACCGCCTCCTACGCCATGCTGGGCGACATCCAGTTGGCCGAGCCCGGCGCGCTGATCGCCTTCACCGGCGCGCGGGTCAATCCGATCAAGGAAACCCTGCCGCCCGGCTACCAGACCTCGGAATACATGGTCGAGCGCGGCATGGTCGACCGGGTGGTGAGCCGCAAAGATCTGCCGGACGTGCTGGGTTCGGTCCTGAACACCCTGATGACGGGACGCTCGCGCCTTCCCGCCGCCTGATCCGCGAGGCCTGCCCGATGTATGATCCCTTGCGCGCGCAGGACGTGCTGGTGGCGCGGCTGCGCGCTCTGCACCCGTCCCTGATCGACCTGACCACCGGACGGGTCGAGCGGCTGCTGGAGGCGCTGGGCCGGCCGCAGGACCGCCTGCCGCCGGTGATCCATGTCGCCGGCACCAACGGCAAGGGCTCGACCACCGCCTATCTGCGCGCCATTGCCGAGGCGGCGGGGATGCGGGTCCATGTGTTGACCTCGCCGCACCTTGTCCGCTTCGCCGAGCGGATACGCCGGGCCGGCGTCTTGATCACCGAGGCCGAACTGTCCGACCTGATCGACCGGGTCGAGGCGGCCAATCAGGGCCTGCCGATCAGCTTCTTCGAGTTCACCACCGTGATCGCGCTGCAAGCTTTCGCCGAGGTTCCGGCGGACCTGTGCATCATCGAGGTCGGCCTCGGCGGGCGGTTCGACGCGACCAACATCTTCCAGAACCCGGCCGTCACAGTGATCACCCCGGTCGACTACGACCATCTGGAAATGCTCGGGCCGGAACTGAGCAAGATCGCCTGGGAAAAGGCCGGCATCATGCGCCCGGGCCGGCCCTGCGTGACCGCGCGCCAGCCGGAGGAAGCCTTCGCCGTGATCGAGGCGGAAGCCGAAGCTGTCGGGGCGCCCCTGTTCGCCATGGGCCGCGAGTTCGACGCCTTCGAGGATCAAGGACGTCTGCGGGTCCAGACCGAGACAGCGCTCTACGATCTGCCGGCGCCGGGCCTATTTGGCGTCCATCAGTTCGAAAACGCGGGCCTGGCGGTCATGGCGGCCCTTCAGCTCGGCGATCCGCGCATCGATGAGCAGGCCTTGGCCGGAATAGCCCAGGCCGTGTGGCCGGCCCGCTTCCAACGACTGACTTCTGGGCCAATCGCCGAGCGGGTCCGCGCGCGGGGCGGCGATCTATGGCTGGATGGCGGCCACAATCCCCACGCGGGCCGCGCCCTGGCGCGGGCGGTTCGGCGGTTGGTCGCGCGGGACCCGCGCCCGGTCGCGATGATCGTCGGCATGTTCGCCCGCAAGGACGCGCAAGGGTTTTTCCAGCCCTTCGCCGAACTGAAGCCCCAGGTGTTCACCACCAGCTTCGACTCCCCCAACGCCGCGCCAGCCGACTCCCTGGCCTCGGCGGCGCGGGACGCCGGCCTGAGCGCGGAACCCGCGGATAGCATCGAGGCCGCGCTGGAAACCGCCCTGGCCGCGCCCGGCCCGGCGCCGCACGTGCTGATCTGCGGCGGTCTGCATTTCGCCGGCGAGGTGCTGGCGATGAGCGAGGAGACCTGGCCGACCTGAGCCAGCGGTGCGCCCAGCTTGCGACATTGACCAAGTCATGACGATCCGAGCACAGTCCGGCCCCAATCGCCCTCTATCGATTTCCAAGCCTCTTCATCAGGAACCGTGCGCCCTATGAGACCTTCCCCTGTTTTGGCCACCCCCATCCTGGCCTTGCTCCTCGCCTCCGCGCTGACACTGCCCGCCGCCGCCCAGGACGCCAAACCGGCGCCCCCGGCCGCGTCTCCCGCCCTGCCCGACTCCCTCAAGGATCCGCAGGCCCAGGTCAGCTACGCGATCGGCTTGAACATCGGCTCGGGCCTGAAGCGGGATGCGATCACGGTCGATCCGCAGATCGTGGTCCAGGGCGTCAAAGACGCGCTGACGGGCGCCCCGCAAATGACCCCGGACCAGATGCGCGCGGTGCTGATCAAGCTGCAGGCCGACGTCCAGGCCAAGCGCGCGGAAAAGGCCGCGCACGCCGCCGAAACCAACAAGACCGAGGGCGCCGCGTTCCTGAAAGCCAACGGCGCCAAGCCGGGCGTCTTAACGCTGCCCAGCGGCCTGCAATACCAGGTCCTGACCGCCGGGACGGGCAAGAAGCCGAAGGCGGACGACACGGTGCTGTGCAACTACCGCGGAACCCTGCTCGACGGGACCGAGTTCGACAGCTCCTACAAGCGCGGCGCCCCCGACACCTTCCCGGTCGGCGGCGTGATTAAGGGTTGGACCGAGGCGCTGCAGCAGATGCCGGTCGGCTCCAAGTGGCGCATCTACGTCCCCGCCGATATGGCCTATGGCGAAAAAGGCGCGGGCGCGGATATTGGCCCCAACGCGGTGCTGATCTTCGACATCGAACTGCTGTCGATCCAACCGCCGCAATAGCGTCGATCGCGGAGTCGGCGAAGATCGGCCGACTCGGACTCAGCTCACCACGAGCGCCGAGGCCCAGAGTGGGCCGTTGGCCCGGGCGAAGGCGTCGAAATCCATCGGCGGACGACCGGTCAATTCCAGGACCCCGCCGGTCAGCCGGTCCTCCGCGCCAGCGGCGATCATCGTGTCCATCATCCCAAGCATCTGCGCGAGGGGGGCGGGCCGACCGATAGCCCGATACCACGCCGCGAGGTCCTCCGCGCTGACTCGGCGGTGCGCGATCGGCCGGCCGGCGGCCTCGCCGATATGCCGCGCCACCATGTCATAGGAGATCGGCTCGGGGCCGGTCAGGATGAAGTCCCGGTTGAGCGGCGCGGGTCCGGTCAGGGCCGCGACGGCGCAAGCGGCGATGTCCTCGGCGTTGATGAACGGCACGCGGCCGTCCTCGGTCGCCGAATAAATCACCCCCTCGTCGCGGATGGCCGTCAGGTGCTGGCCCTCGCTGAAGTTCTGCATGAACCAGCTTGGCCGCAGCACCGCCCAGTCGGCCGTGTTCTCGCGCAGCCAGTGGTGCGTCTGGCCGACGCCGGGGCCGCCCTCGGGCATCGGCGAGCCGCTGAGCAGGACGAAGCGCCGCGCGCCGCGCGCCATGGCCGCCTGCACGAGGGCGATCATCGCCGCAGAGACATCCCCGCCGGGGGGCGGGACCAGATAGACGGCCGAGACGCCGTCCAGGGCGGTGGCCCAGGTGTCGGGGTCAAGCCAGTCGAACGGCTGCTGGCCACTGCGTGAGGCGATGCGGACGTCTCGCCCGGCCACCGCGAGCTGGTCGGCCACACGCCGCCCGGTCTTGCCCGTACCGCCCGTCACAAGCACCAGATCGTTCACGCGGCGGGCTCCTCGGGAAAGCCGAAGCCCGCGGTCCAGGCGTCGCGACCACCCATGGCGTCGATCGTGGCCAGCGGATTCCAATATTCCCGATAGCGGTGCAACTTGCCGTCCTTGAGCTCGAAGATCATGACAAAGCTTTGATTATAGGGCGCATTATTGGCGATCGCCCGGCCCCTGACCGCTACCTCGACCATGGCGATGTCGGGGTCCAGCATGGGGAAGACCCGCATGGACTCGACGGCGTCGACGGCGACCCTGCCGGTCGCGTGCTTCATGTAGGCGAGGATGTCGGCCTTGCCCTGATAGGCGCGCCGGCGGCCGGCGGGCGCATAGGGGAACTCCAGCACCCCGTCGTCCGCCCAGAGCTCGACCCATTCGTCGAAGCGTTGCTGGGCGAGGAGGGTCTGATAGGCGCCCATCAGCTTCTGCGTCGCGGCGCGGCGCTCGTCATCGTTCGAACTCATGTGCTTCCTGTCCGCGCCTGGCGTCTATACGGTGGGTTCACCGTTCAGTATTTACTATACTGATGAGTGAAGTTCATGCTGTCAAGGCGGCGGAGGGATGATGACGCAGACAGACACCGCGCGCGGCCCGCTGTGGGGCCGGACACGGGCCTCTCAGCAGAGGCGGCGCGACATCCTGCTGGCTGGGAAGAAGGTGTTCTTTCAGAGCGGCTACCAGCTGGCGAGCGTCGACCGCATCGCCGAGGTCGCCAGCACCACCAAGCGGACGGTCTACGACCATTTCGGCTCCAAGGAGGTGCTGTTCGCCGAGGTGATCGCCTTCGCCGGCGACCAATTCGTGGGCCTGCTGCCAAGCGCGGATGACCTGCCGGAGGCGCCGTCAGAGGGGCTGCGCGCCTTCGCGGCGCGGCTCTCGGATCTGGTCGGCGCGCCGGACAGCCTCCGCTTCCAGCGCCTGGTTATCTCGGAGGCTGAACGCCATCCCGCCATGGGCCGCGCGCTCTATGAGACCGCCGTCCTCGGCGCGGAGCGGGTGCTGGCGCGCTACCTTGAGGCCTGCGTCGAACGCGGCGCGCTACGCCCCCACGACGCGGCGGCGACGGCGCGGATCGTGCTCGACGTCGCCACCAGCGGACCGCGGCTGCGCGGCCTGCTAGCGATGACGGACGCCGAGAGCGACGCAATCGGCCAGCGCGCCCTGGACGAGACCATCGCATCGCTGACGAAGCGGCTGGCGCCCGAGAGCGGACGTTCTCCGCGGCAGGGATGAGTCAAAATCGCGCGGCGCTCGTCGCGCGGGCCGGATGCCGGACCAACCCCAGGACGCGGCCGTCTTGCCGACGACCGCCTCCGCGCCTATCCTGCGTCATCCCGCGTGACTGGCGAGTTCGGATGGATCAACCATCGGGAAGCGCGGGACTGAACCGCCGTTCGCCTGGGCAGCCGAGATCGCTCTCGGCCCATCGTTTCGAAGATGGAGCCAGCCCATGCCCACCTCTCTGGACGCCTATCGCCGCCAACTCGCCGCCTATGATCCCGATATAGCAGCCGCCATCGCCGGCGAGGAACGCCGCCAGATCGACGGCGTCGAGATGATCCCCTCGGAAAACTACACCTATCCCGAGGTGCTGGCCGCCCTAGGCTCGGTGCTGACCAACAAGTACGCCGAGGGCTATCCGGGCCGGCGCTACTATGGCGGCCAGGAATATACGGACGCGATCGAACGGCTGGCGCGCAAGCGCGCCTGCGCCCTGTTCCGCGCCGAGCACGCCAACGTGCAGCCGCTGTCGGGCTCGCCGATGAACCAGGCGGTCTATTTCGGCCTGCTGCAACCCGGCGACACGGTGCTGGCGATGGACCTGTCGCACGGCGGCCACCTGACCCACGGCGCGCCGGTCTCGCACATGGGCAAGGTGTTCAACTTCGTCCGCTACAAGACCCGTCCCGGCCAGGGCGGCGCGATCGATTTCGACGGCCTGATGGGCATCGCCAAACAGACCCGGCCCAAGATGGTGTTGTGCGGCTACTCTTCGTACCCGCGCGACTATGACTACGCCGCGTTCAAGGCCGTCGCCGATGAGGTCGGCGCGCTGACCATGGCCGACATCTCCCATATCGGCGGCCTGGTGGCGGCGGACGTGATGGCCAACCCGTTCGACGCGGGTTTCGACGTCGTGACCACCACCACCCACAAGAGCCTTCGCGGCCCGCGCGGCGGCCTGATCCTGAGCCGCAAGGCCCTGGCCAAGACGCTCGACGCGTCGGTGTTCCCCGGCTTGCAGGGCGGTCCGCACATGAACAACATCGCCGGCGCGGCGATCACCTTCAAGAAGGCGGCGGAGCCGGCGTTCCGTGTCTATGCCGAGCGGATCCTCAAGAACGCCTGCGCCCTGGCGGCGGCGCTGACGGAACTGGGCGTGGTCCTGATCACCGGGGGCACCGACAACCACCTGCTGGTCATCAACACCGTGGCCAGCTTCGACCTGGACGGCCGCGCGGCCGAGGAAGCGCTGGACCGGATCGGGATCACCACCAACAAACAGGTCATTCCCGACGATCCGCGTCCGCCGCTGCGACCCAGCGGCGTCAGGCTAGGCACGCCGGCTTGCACCACGCGGGGTATGGATGAGGACGACATGATAGCGCTGGCGCGGTGGATGACGCTGGTTTTGCGCAGCCCGGCGGACGAAGCGCTGATCGAACGCACGCACGCCGAAGTGATGGCGCTTTGCCGGCGCCATCCCGTGCCGGGGATCGGGTGATCAATAGGGCGTGGCCCGGCTTTAACTCCTCACCCTGAGGTGCTCGCCCCTTGGCGAGCCTCGAAGGACCTGCTTGCCGCGTCGCCCTTGCGTCCTTCGAGGCCCGCTTCGCGGGCGCCTCAGGATGAGGAAGTTGGTTGGGTCGTCTATCCCCGCATCACACCTGTGGAATCGCCGAACCCCGGATCACGGCGGGCCGCTCGCCCACGGTTTTCAGCCAACGCTCGATCGACGGGTTGTCGCCCCATGCGCCTGGAGCGCCCTGTTTGAGCAGGGTCGAGGCGGCCAGGGTCCAGCTGTAGCAGGCGATATCGGCGATCGAATAGTCGTCGCCGGCCAGATAAGGGACCTCCTTCAGGCGCTTCTCCATCACCCCGAACAGTCGCGCGGCCTCGGTGGTGAAGCGTTCGATCGCTTCCGGCGGCTTGTCCTTGGACCGCATCACGAAGAAACCGAGCTGGCCCAGCATGGGGCCCAGGCCGCCCATCTGCCAGAAGGTCCATTCCAGCGTCTTGTAGCGGGCGGGTCCGCTGGCGGGCAGCAGCTTGCCGGTCTTCTCGGCCAGATAGACCAGGATGGCGCCGCTCTCGAACACCGACAGCGGCCCGCCGGGAGCATCGTGGTCGATGATGGCGGGAATCTTGTTGTTGGGCGCGACCTTGAGAAACGCGTCGGTGAACTGTTCGTCCTTGCCAATATTGATCGGCTTGACCTCATAGGCCAGCCCCACCTCCTCCAACATGATCGAGGCCTTGCGGCCATTGGGCGTGGTCCAGGTGTAGAGGGTGATCATCGGGGGCGCTCCAGTGGGTTTAAAAGGCAGGTAGGCGCTTCCAGCCGTTATTCCAAGCCGGGCTCTTGGGGCTAGCGCGCGTAAGCGATAGCGTGGAGCCATGATGAACGCAGAAACCCTCGCCGCGCGCGCCACCGAAGAATTGGCTCGGCTGGTGGCATTCGACACCACCTCGCGCTTTTCGAACCTGGAACTGATCGCCTACGTCGAAGCCCTGTTGGCCGATCTGGGCATCGCGTCACGCCGGGTGGCCAACGCTGATGGAACCAAGGCCAATCTTCTGGCCAGTATCGGGCCCGAGGTCGCCGGCGGCGTGGTATTGTCGGGCCATACAGACGTGGTGCCGGTGGACGGCCAGCCCTGGACCTCCGATCCCTTCGTGCTGACCCCGCGCGGCAACAAGCTGTATGGGCGCGGGACCTGCGACATGAAGGGTTTCCTGGCCCTGGCCCTCGCCACGGCGCCGGACTTCGCGGCCGGGACCTTGAAGCGGCCGGTGCATCTGGCTTTTTCCTATGACGAGGAGGTCGGCTGTCTGGGCGCGCCGGACCTGATCGCCGAAATCGCAGCGCGGGTTCCAAGGCCCTCGGCGATCATCGTCGGCGAGCCGACGGGGATGGAGGCGGTCAGCGGCCACAAGGGCATCGCCGCCTATCGCGTCGTGGTGACCGGCAAGGAGGCCCATTCCAGCCAGACCCATCTGGGCGTTTCGGCCAATATGGCGGCGATCCGGCTAATGACCTCGCTGTCTGCCCTGGCCGAACGCCTGGAGCGCGAGGCCGATCCCACCTCGCCCTTCACGCCGAAGTGGCCGACCCTGACCATCGGCCTGATAAACGGGGGAACGGCGCTGAATATCCTGGCGCGCGAGTGCATCTTTGTGTTCGACCTGCGCACCCCGCCGGGCATGGACCCGGAAGCCATTCTGAGCGGCTTCTTCGCCGAGGCCGAAGCGCTGGACGCCGAGATGAAGAAGCGTTTTCCCGGCGTTGGCGTCGTGGTCGAGCGCCGCTCGCGCACGCCCGCCTTCGCCCTGGAGCCCGGCGGCGCGGCCGAAGCCTTCGCCCGACGCCTGGCCGGCGACAATGGCCCCACGCGCGCCGTCCCCTATGCGGCCGAGGCCGGACAGTTTCAGGAGGCCGGCTACTCGGTGGTCATTTGCGGTCCCGGTTCTATCGACCAGGCCCACCAGCCTGACGAATATGTTGAGGTTTCCCAGATGCAGCGCGGAGCAGCCTTCATGGTTCGGCTGGTCGAGGCGCTGTCGGAGGGGGAGTGAGGGTGGCCTGTCCTCTATTCTCCTCGTCACCACCGGGTTTATCCCGGTGGTCCATAGCCGCGAACCGGCGGTGATGATTTTGGACGATCCGTGTTTATGGATGGCCGGGACAAGCCCGGCCATGACGACTTTGAATAACTGAGAACAACTACCCCAACCGCTCCAGCGCCCACTGCGCGGCGTCGCGAACCCCCTCCGAAGCATCGCCCAGGCGGACGCGGGCGACCTCGGCCAGGGCCGGAGCGCCCGAATTACCCACCGCATAGAGCACGTTCCTGACGAACCGGTCGCGGCCGATCCGCTTGACCGGGCTTTTGGAGAACAGGGCGCGGAAGGCCGCGTCATCCAATTGCGCCAGATCGGCCAGAGCCGGCGACCGCAGCGCGTCGCGGGCATGCAGCGCCCCTTCGCGGGCGTCCTTGGCGAACTTGTTCCAGGGACAGACCGCAAGGCAGTCGTCGCAGCCATAGATGCGATTGCCGATCGCGGCGCGGAACTCCAGCGGGACCGGCCCGGCATGCTCGATGGTCAGGTAGGAGATGCAGCGGCGAGCGTCGAGCTGGTAGGGCGTCGGAAAAGCCTGGGTTGGGCAGATGTCCAGGCAGGCGCGGCAAGCCCCGCAGTGGTCGGTCTCCGGCGCATCGGACGCCAGCGCCAGATCGGTCAGGATCGATCCGAGGAACAGCCAGGACCCAAAATCGCGCGAAACCAGATTGGTGTGCTTACCCTGCCAGCCCAGTCCCGCCGCCTGGGCCAGCGGCTTTTCCATCAGGGGCGCGGTATCGACGAACACCTTCAATTCGCAGCCGGTCTCGGCGACCACCCAGCGGGCCAGGGCCTTGAGCCGCTTCTTGATCAGGTCATGATAGTCGTCGCCCTGGGCATAGACCGAGATGACCCCCTGGCCGCGATGCTCCAGAGCCGCCAGCGGATCGCGGTCGGGGCCGTAATTCATCCCAAGGACGATGGCGCCGCGCGCGCCGGGCCACATCGCCTGGGGGTGTCCACGCCGGGTTTCGGTGTCGGCGATCCAGCCCATCTCGCCATGCCGGCCTTGGGCCACGAATTCGGCCAGCCGCGCCGTCGCCGGCCAGGGCTGGTCGACCGAGGCAAACCCGCAAACGTCGAACCCCAGCCGCCCGGCTTCCGCTCGGACGCGATCTTCGATGGTTTCAGAAATCGAGGTCGTCATAGTGGGCGGCGGGCGCCAGGCCCGGCCAGCGGTCGGCCAGCAGCGGGCGAAAGCAGGGCCGCGATTTCAGCTTCATGTACCACGTGCGCGCGCTCGGAAAGTCACCCCAGGGAATATCGCCGAAATAGTCGATCACCGACAGGTGCGCCGCGCCGGCGAAATCCGCCAGGCTCATTCGCCGGCCGTTCAGCCAGTCCCGCTCCTGCAGCAATTGTTCGAGATAGATCAGGTGCCGGCGCAGCGCGTCGCGGCCGCCACGCAGATTGGCCAGGTCCGGCGCGCCCAGGCCAAGCAGGCGCTTTTCCATCTTTTCGTGCAGCAACAGGCCGTTGACCTCGAAGTCGAACTTGCGGTCGAACCATTGCAACAGCCGCCGGGTTTCCGCCCGCTCGGCCGGATCGCGGCCCAGCAGATCGGGCTCCGGCGCGGCCTCTTCCAGATGTTCCAGGATCGCGCGAACCTCGCAGACGACCACGCGCTTGTCGCCGCTCACCTCGACCAGCACCGGCGTGACCCCGGAGGGATTCATCTCCAGAAAGCCGGGACGCCGTTCCCAATAGCGTTCCTGGACCTCGAAAAAGGGCAGCCGCTTTTCGCCCATGGCCAGCCGCACCTGGCGCGAAGCCGGGTCCAACGGAAAATGATGCAGGGTACGCTCGAGGGTCATCAGAAACTAAGATTTGGCGGCTGGGGTGCAAAAAGCATCGCCGGACAAAGCGCTCCAGGCCCTTAAGGTTGCGTTTACCGCGTTGAATCTTAGCGCACCTCGGCGCTGGCGACCGGCTCGGGCTCGTGGTGTTCGGCGAAGGCCCCGCCATGAGGTTCGGCGTGTCCGCGCGGGTCGGGATGGATGATGATATCGGCGGTCGGAAAGGCCTCCAGGACCCGCCGCTCCGCCGCCACCATCACCGTGTGCGCCTCGACCAGCGTCAGGGTCGGGTCAAGCTCGGCGTGCATCTGGACATGGATATAGGGGCCGGAGGCGCGCGTGCGCAGCTGATGCACGTCGCGGACCCTGGGGTCCTGGGTCGCCAGTTCGACGATCCGGCGACGCGCGTCGTCGGTCAGTTCATGGTCCATCAGCTCCAGCGAGGAGGCGCGAAACACGTTCACCGCGCCGCCGAGCAGCAAGGCGGCCACCGCCAGGCCTCCGATGGCGTCCGCCAGCGGATTTCGCAGCAACGCGCTGATCCCGATCGCGGCGAAGGCGATCAGGTTCGACGCCAGATCAGCCATATAGTGCATCCGGTCACCGCTGACCGCGACCGAACTCGCGCGTTTCAGCACCCCGGTCTGGGCGGCGATCAAGCCGGTCGTGAACAGGACTGACGCCGCCATAACCGCCAGGCCCCAGCCCTGACCGCTGACGGGTACGGGATGCAGTATCCGGTCGATCGCCTCGCGTCCGATCAGGGCGGCGGAAGCGAACACAAGCCCGGCCTGGACCAGGCTGGCGAAGGCCTCCGCCTTGCCATGGCCGAAGCGGTGCTCCTGGTCGGGCGGTTCGGCGGCGTAGCGGACGGCGAAAAAGGCGGCCAGCGCCGCGATCACGTCGAGACCGGAATCCGCCAGCGAAGCCAGCATGGCCACCGATCCGCTGGCCAGCCAGGCGGCCAGCTTGATCAAGCTGAGTACCAGGGCGACCGCCACCGACAGCCGGGTGATGCCGCGCGTCAGGGCGGCGGTCTCCTGCAAGGTCAGGCTGGTTGTGGTCTGGGACATGCCAGCAAAATAGCTCCCGCCGCGCCAAAACCTAGCGCGAACGACTCGCGCGAATCGTTATCAGAGCTTGGTCTTGGCAGCCTGGGCGGTTTCGAACGCAGCGACGGTGCGGATCAGAGTGAGCGGGTCCGAACGGGTCGGGGTCCAGCCGAAAGCCGCCTTGGCCGCCGCCGGATCGGCCACCAGGCTGGGCGGATCGCCGGCCCGGCGGCCGGCCAGGGTGAAGGGCGGCTTGCGACCCAAGGCCTGTTCGGCCGCGGCGACGATCTCAAGGTTCGACAGACCCCGACCGGAGCCCAGATTGAACGCGCGTCCGGCGCCGCCCGCTTTCAGCCAGGCCAGCGCGGCGACATGGGCGTCGGCCAAGTCGGCGACATGCACGTAGTCCCGCACCGCCGAGCCGTCGGGGGTCGGATAGTCGCTGCCGAATATCTTCAGCGCCGGGCCGGTTCCCAGCGTCGCGCGCACGACATTGGGGATCAAATGGGTCTCGGGATCGTGCCGTTCGCCGATCTCCCCGTCCTCATCGGCGCCGGCGGCGTTGAAGTAGCGCAGCGCGGCCCAGGTGAAGCCCTTGGCTTCGCCGATCCAGCGCAGAGCGCCCTCGATCACCCGCTTGGTTTCGCCGTAAGGGTTGGTCGGGCGCTGCGGCGTATCCTCGCTGATCAGACCAGCCTCGACCGCGCCATAGACCGCCGCCGATGATGAAAACACGATGTGCCGAACCCCTCGGCTGGTCAGCGCCTCGATCAGGCGCAGGGTCGCGATGACGTTGTTGGCGTAGTAGAGGTCCGGCTTGGCCACCGATTCCGCGACCAGACTGGAGGCCGCGAAATGCATCGCCGCCTTGATGTCGTACTGGTCCAGCGCCGCCAGGACCGCCGCGGAATCGCCGATGTCAGCCTGGACCAGCGGACCCCACTTGACCGCGTCGGCGTGTCCGGTCGCCAGATTGTCGATGGTCACCGGCAGATAACCGGCGCGCGCCAACATCTTGCAGGCATGCGATCCGACATAGCCCGCGCCGCCGGCAACCAATATGCTTTCCACGCGGCGACGCTCCCAGGACCGGTAAGATTCGTCTCACCTTAGAGGCGCGTTCGATATCGAGAAACAGTCGGTTACAGGGATTGTGTCGCCGAAGCGCGCGACCCGCCCTATGACGCAGCCGCCGAAACAAGGGCTTCAGCCGCATGACCATCGCCTTCATCGACCTCGCCGCGCAGCAACGGCGCATCAAGCCTCAGATCGACGCGGCCATCGCGCGGGTGTTGGCGCACGGCGCCTATGTGATGGGGCCGGAGGTCAAGGCGTTCGAGGACCAACTCGCCGCCTTCGCCAGCAGCCGGCACGCCGTCGCCTGCGCCAATGGCACCGACGCGCTGATCCTGCCGCTGATGGCCTGGGGCGTCGGGCCGGGCGACGCGGTGTTTTGTCCAAGTTTCACCTTCGCCGCCACGGGCGAGGTGATCCCGCTCTTGGGCGCGTCGCCGGTGTTCGTCGATATCCGCCCCGACACCTACAATCTCGACCCGGACAAGCTGGAAGCGGCGATCGCGGCCATCAAGGCCGAGGGGCGGCTGGTTCCCCGCGCCATCATCGCGGTCGACCTGTTCGGCCAGCCCGCCGACTATCCGGCCATCGCCGCCATCGCCAAGAAACACGATCTGAAGCTGATCGCCGACAGCGCCCAGGGCTTCGGCTGCACGTTGGGCGGCCGCCATCCGGGCGCCTGGGCTGATGTAACCACCACCAGCTTCTTTCCCGCCAAGCCGCTGGGCTGCTACGGCGACGGCGGCGCGGTGCTGACCGACGACGCCTGGCTGGCCGAGCGGATCGACTCGTTGCGGGTGCACGGCAAGGCCGTGGCCAGCGACATCCAAGGCGCGACCCTGGCCCACGACCCGAAATATCTGAACATGCGGGTGGGCTTGAACAGCCGGCTCGACACCTTGCAGGCGGCGATCCTGATCGAGAAGCTGGCCGTGTTCGCCGACGAACTCGACAAGCGCGATGTCGTCGCGGGCCGCTACGCCGAAGGCCTGAAGTCGGCCACGGTTCGCACCCCCGCCCTGATTGAAGGCGGCCGGTCGACCTGGGCGCAATACACCATCGAGCACGACGACCGCGACGGCCTGGCCGCGCACCTGAAAACCCTCGGCGTGCCGACCGCGGCCTACTACCCGATGCCGATGCACCGCCAGGACTGCTACGCCATCTATCCCCAGCCCGGCGGCCTGCCGGTCAGCGAGGCCAAGGCCCAGACCGTGCTCAGCCTGCCGATGCATCCCTATCTGGAGCCGGACGTGCAGGACCGGATCATCGAAGGGGTGCGGAGTTTCAACGGGTAAGGCTACGACCTGCGCCCTTTTGCCCGTCAGGCCACCCAGTCCGTCACCACCGGGCTCGTCCCGGTGGCCCATACACACAATCGGCGCCAGACCAGCGACGGCGTTAGTTTTGAACTGTTCGCGTTTACGGGTGGCCGGGACAAGCCCGGCCATGACGAGTTTTGCGATGAAGTCGCGTTCGACGCCTCCCGAGTTTTTCGGCCCGCAGAACGAGTGGGGCTCAACCCGCCCCCCGCGCCCGCCATTCGTCCCGGGTCTGGCCCCAGGCCTCGATCACCATATCTTCGTGCGGCGCCGGCATCGGGCAGCGGCCGCGATTGACCGAGCCCAGGCGCATGGCCACCCGCTGTGAGGCGGTATTCTCCGGCGCGATGCAGTGGATCACCTCGTCCCAGCCCAGGTGGTCGAACACCCAGTCGATCGTGGCCGCAGCGGCCTCGATCGCATAGCCCTGGCCCCAGGCCGGCCGGATCAGGCCCCAGCCGACCTCGGTCCCCGGCCAATCCGCCGGAACCCACGGGCCGATCCGCCCGACCCAGCGACCGGAAGACTTCTCGATCACTGAGAACATGCTGTAGCCGACCATCGACCAGGCGCCGGCGATCGACATGAAGCCGCGCCAAGCCTGCGAACGCAGCTGTGGACCGCCGATGAAGCGGGAACCCTCGGCGTCGGCCATGAAGACCGCATAGGGCTCGAAATCCTCCGGCTGGATCGGCCGAAGGATCAGCCGCTGGGTCTCCAGGACGGGGCCTATTTCAGCGATGGGTCGATCTCCTTGCAGGCGGCCATCAGGCCCTGCACCGACTCCACCGACTTGGCGAACATGGCCTTTTCCGCGTCATCGGTCGGGAACTCGATCACCCGCTCGACGCCGTCCGCGCCGATCACCGCCGGCACGCCGACATAGAGGTTCTTCAGGCCGTACTGGCCGGTCAGGTGCACGGCGCAGGGCAGGACGCGCTTTTTGTCCTTGAGGTACGACTGGGCCATGGCGATGGCGCTCTCGGCTGGGGCGTAGAAGGCCGAGCCGGTCTTCAGCAGGGCGACGATCTCGCCGCCGCCGCCACGGGTCCGCTTGACGATGGCGTCCAGCTCGTCCTGGGTCATCACGCCCTGGCGCACCAGTTCCGGCAGGGGCAGACCGCCTACGGTCGAATGGCGCACCATCGGCACCATGTCGTCGCCGTGGCCGCCCAGGGTCCAGGCGTGGATATCCTCGACCGAAACCCCGGTCTTCTCGGCCAGGAAGTAGCGGAAGCGCGCGGAATCCAAGACGCCAGCCATGCCGATCACCTTGTTATAGGGCAGGCCCGAAAACTGCTGCAGCGCCCAGACCATGGCGTCGAGCGGATTGGTGATGCAGATGACGAAGGCGTTCGGCGCATGGGCCTTCAGGCCTTCGCCCACGGCCTTCATGACCTTCAGATTGATGCCCAGCAGATCGTCGCGGCTCATGCCCGGCTTGCGCGGCACGCCGGCGGTGACGATGCAGACGTCGGCGCCGGCGATGTCCTCGTAGCTGTTGGCGCCCTTCAGCGAGACGTCCTTGCCGAACACCGGCGTGGCCTCGGCCAGGTCCAGCGCCTTGCCCTGGGGCACGCCCTCGGCGATGTCGAACAGGACCACGTCGCCCAGCTCCTCGCGCGCGGCGATGTGAGCGAGCGTGCCCCCGATCATGCCGGATCCGATAAGGGCGATCTTCGCGCGAGCCATGGGGGTCTCCGGAGCTTTCGGTTGAGAGGAGGAATTCCCCGGCGGTCTAGCTCCGGATCGGAGCGGGGGCAAGCGCTCGCCAGCGCCGGCTCGCCAGCGTTAGGTTAGGCTGCTATGCGCGGACCTTATGACCACCTTTCGTCTCGCGCCCGCCTTCATCGCCACATCGGCGCCGTTGATCGAGCTGGGCCTTTGCGCGGCGCGCCTGCAGTTGGACGCGCGGTGGCCGTGGATCGTGCTGATTCCGCGCCGGGACGATGTCCGCGAGATCGAGGACCTCTCGACTGCCGATCGGATCGTGCTGGTGGAGGAGATCGTCGTTGCCGGGGCGGCCGTGCGGGCGATGGGCGAGGCGCTGGGCCGGCCGATCGAGAAGCTGAACGTCGGGGCTCTGGGGAATGTTACGCCACAGCTGCACGTGCATGTGGTCGGCCGGCGAGTGGATGATTGCGCGTGGCCAGGGCCGGTTTGGGGAGTGGGCGAGGCCGAGGCGTATCGGACCGATGATTGGGAGCGCGCGGTCAGCGCCGCCCGAGCAGCGCTGGAGCGAATTGGGCGTCACTGAGCCCCGCCAGAGTTGTCGTCATGGCCCGGCTTGTCCCGGCCACCCATAGACACGAACCCATCAGAGCGAATGCCGAAGCGAAGTCTGGAACGGTCGCGGGCATGGACCACCGGGACAAGCCCGGTGGTGACGGATTCTATTGCTTCCGCCTAGATTGAAATGAGGTTCGAAAGATTAGAACCGGGTCATGACGACGGATTGAGGCGCGCCGGCGCCCTCCAATTGGCCAGCCCAGTCGCCGCTGGCGCGCGCGTGCAGGGTGACACTCCGGAAATGGGCGGAATCGGGGTCTGGGAACCTTACGGTCAGGGCCGCCCCCTCGCGTTGCACGCTCGCTAGAAAGCCGGAGCCATCGGCCGATCCGGCCCGGCGCGGGTCGCGCCAGGCGCCTTCAATGACCGGAACCGACGGGGTGGTCGAACGCGGATCAGGCGTTTGGCCGGGATCGGTAAACTGGAAAATGTAGAGCACCTCGCCGCCTCCGCCGCTGAGCCGCCAGCGGCCGTCCAAGGACCCGCGCCGGGCCTGCGCCGCATCGAAAGCGCCGCGCACGGCCGCCTGGCGAGCATCCTCGGTGAGCGGTTCCTGTTCCAGGATGGAATCGATCGAGGGCGGCTCGGCGGTGGCGGATGGTGGACTGGACGCCGGCGGCGGAGCGGGAGGCGGTGGGCTATCCGGGTCCGGCGCGGCCGGCTGGGCGGCGAGCAACGAAAGCAGGGCGAGGGCGGCGAGCATGGTCATGACACCCGGCGCGCCTGGTCCGCCGCGGCGATGGCGTCGGCGGCGCCGACCAGTTTCTCCGCCTGGGCCAGATGCAGGAATTCCGCCAGCTTTCCGCCCACCCGCAGGGCGCCGCGGCCTTGATTGGCCGGGTCGGCGAAGGCGGCGATCACCGCCCGCGCCCAGATCACCTCGTCGTCGGGCGGACTGAACAGGCGGTTGGCCGCCTCGATCTGGTTCGGGTGAATCAGGCATTTGCCGTCGAAGCCGAAATCGACGCCCTGACGACACTGCGCCTCGAGCCCGTCCGGGTCGTCCAGCTCGTTGCAGACGCCGTCGAGGATGAACAGGCCGTGCGCGCGGGCGGCGGCCACGGCAAGCGTCAGCACCGCCAGCATCGGCGTCCGTTCTGGGGTCTGGCGGCAGCCCATCTCCTTGGCCAGATCGTTCAGCCCCATGGCCCAGCCGCTCAGGCGCGAAGCCGGATCGTTTGTCTTGACCGCGCCAATGGCGTTCAGCGCGAACACCGCCGGACAGGTCTCGATCATCGCCCAGAGGCGCGTGTGCGCCGGCGCGTGAGCGATGGCCGCCTCATAGGCCAGGACGTCGGCGGGGCTGTTCACCTTGGGAACCAGGATGGCGTCCGGGCCGGCCTCGGCGGCGGCCTGCAGATCTTCGGCCCCCCAGGGCGTGTCGAGACCGTTGCAGCGGATCACCAGTTCGCGGCTCCCGAAGCCGCCGGCGCGAATCGCCTCGGCGGCGTGGGCGCGAGCGGCCGGCTTGGCCTCCGGCGCAACGGCGTCCTCGAGGTCGAGGATCACCACGTCGCAGGCCAGGGTCTTGGCCTTCTCGACCGCCCGCGCATTGGAGGCGGGCATGTAGAGGACGCTGCGGCGCGGGCGATGCAATACGGCAGAGGGCGACATGATCGATTTGTCCATGAGGTTCAAAACCAGCCCGCGTGGCGCAGAGCGCGCGCGAAGGTCCGGCTGACCGGAACCTCGGCGCCGTCCTTCAACCGGATCGTGGCGCGGCCATCGGCGCGTTTGGCGTCATCGACGCCATCGCGGGCAACCCACCAGGATCGGTGCGTCTGTGCGCCTTCGATCCCCTCCAGTTCGTCAATCGCGTCGGACAGGCGCATCAGGATCAGGTCCGCGCCCTTGCTGGTGTGCAGGCGCAGATAGTGGTCCTGCGCCTCGACCGCGTAAAGCTCGGCCCCACGCAGCCGTGCTGGCAGGCGCTCCAGAAATGCCGGAGGCGGCGCGGCCTCATCCAGGGCGGCATGGGTCTCCGCCGGCTGGCGATCAGCCAGATAGTTGAGCGCGGTCATCGCCGCGCTGACCAGCAACACCGGTCCGGCGTTGCCAAACAGACCCGCCCAGCTGCAATTTGTATGAAGCATCAGCACGATGACGATCCAGACCATCACGGTCCCGGGCGCCCAGAGCAGAAGCGTCAGGCTCGTGGCCTGCAGCCACGGCCGATCGTCGAACATGGGCAGGCCGCGCACCAGGGTCATGATCGACATCCCCATCACCGTTCCGCCCAAAAGCAGGATCAGCCAGAATATCAGGCGCTGCACGGGCGGCTGGCGATGGCTGTCAAAGGCGCCGATCGACGACATGAACACCGCCGCGATCACCGCGACCAGAAAGCTGCGCCAATGGGACCGGCAGAAGGACGCCAGCTTCGCGAGGTAGGATCTGGTTTCTGTCGGGCGACTGTTTGCCGGCACGCTAGCGAAGCTCCTCGAATCCTCGCGCCGATCAAGACGCTGGCCAGCGCCCTGTCAATCGGTCGGACGCGGCGGAGCCGTCCTTGCGTCCCAAGCCGATGCTGACGACCGTTCTGAAACGGTCTATGAGTCGGCGCGCCCCCTCGCGGGGCCTGCTTCGGACTTTTGGGGTTCTGCACACCAACCGCCATGCCTCAACCGCCGGAGCCGCATTCCTCCGAACCGTTTGTCTTCCACGACCCGTCCGGGCGCCGCGCGCGCAGAACCGGCCAGGCGAGCGGTCTCGTGCTGTCGCTGCTGGCCGCCATCGTGGCGGGATTTCTGGCCACGCTGGCCCTGGCGCCGCATCTGCCGACCATTCAGCTGCAGGACCCCCGGGTGCTGCAGGGGCTGCACCAGGAAACCGCCAAGCACATCCGGGGCAAACCTCTGAAGCGCGTGATCCGGCGACCAAACGCGCCGGGCACCAACACGGCGATCAAGCCGCTGACCGTCGGCTTCTATGTGAGCTGGGACAAGGAATCCCTGCAATCGCTGAAGGAGCACGTGGACAGTCTGGACGTCGTTGCGCCGCAGTGGATCACCATCACCGATGGCGGCGGCGATGTGGATGTCGCCAACGACCCCGAAGCCAACGCCGTCATCGCCAGCGCCAAGCACCCGCCCGCGATCATCGCGGTGGTGCACAACTACTATAATGGCGACTTCGTACCCGCGATCGCCGACGGCGTGATCGAGAATCCAGGGGCGGCCCATCGCTTGATCGCCGCCCTGATCGATCAGGCGGCCAAGCATGGCTATTCGGGCTATATGTTCGATCTGGAGAACATCTCTCCCAAGGCGGCCAAGGATTATCCGGCCTTTCTGGATCGTGCGCGGGCCATGCTCAAGCCGCTCGGGCTTGAAGTCTGGGCCACGGCGGCGCTCGACGACGACGCCCAGCCGTTCGCCAAGCTTCAGGCCGCGACCGACACCCTGGTCCTGATGGCCTACGACGACCACGGCCAGACCAGCGAACCTGGGCCGGCGGCCGGCGAGACCTGGTTCGAGACCAATATCGACAAGCGACTGTCGGTGCTCGATCCCAACCACACCATCGTCGCCTTCGGCTCGTACGGCTATGACTGGCCGGTCAGCGGCCCGAAGAACCAGCCCGCCGACGTCACCACCTTCCAGGAGGCCATGCAGCTGTCTCGGGAGGCGGCCGCGCCGATCCGGATGGATGACGACGAGCTGAACCCCACTTTCGGCTATGTCGACGAGGACGGGGTCACCCGAACCGTATGGTTTCTTGACGCCGCCACCCTGTTCAACGAGGTGAAGGTGGTCGATCCTTGGCGGTTGCGCGGCTACGCCATGTGGCGCCTGGGACCGGAAGATCCCGGTGTTTGGAGCGTGCTCGGCAAACCCTACGGCCAGGTCGACGCCTCGGGACTGGTCAAGCTGGCTCCCGGCGAGGGCGTCGAGTTCGACGGTACCGGCGAGGTGCTGAGCATCACCGCGACGCCGACGCCCGGCAAGCGAAGCCTGACCTTCGACCCGGACAATGGGCTGATCGCGGACCAGCACTACGACACGCTGCCGACCTCGTATGAGATCAAGCGGTACGGCGCCCACCCCGGCTGGGTCGCGCTGACCTTCGACGACGGACCCAACGCGCGTTGGACGCCCAAGATTCTGGACATCCTGAAACAGAAGAACGCGCCGGCGACCTTCTTCGTCATCGGCGAGCATATGCAGGAGCGGCCGGATCTCGTCGCGCGCGAGGTCAAGCAGGGCCTGCTGGTCGGCAACCACTCCTATACCCACCCGAATTTCATGTACGTGCCGCCGCCGGAGATCGGCCTGGAGCTGAACGCCACCCAGCGGCTGTTCGAGGTGGTGACCGGCCGATCCATGCGCTTTTTGCGGCCGCCCTATTTCGGCGACGCCGAGCCCTCGACACCGGCGGAAGTCGACCCCTTGGTGGCGGCCCAGAAGCACGGCTACCTGATCGCCGGCCTGCGCATCGACCCGGACGATTGGCAGAAACCCGACGCAACCCTGATCGTCCAGCGCACGCTGGCGCGCCTGACCGACACCAATCCGGAGACCGGCGGCCAGGTGGTGCTGCTGCACGACGCCGGCGGCGACCGCAGCCGGACGGTCCAGGCCCTGCCGGCGCTGATCGATCAGTTGCGCGCGCATGGCTACAAGCTGGTCACCCTGGCCGAGCTGGCCGGCATGACGCCGGATCAGGGGATGCCGCCGACCCAGCGGGACTGGGTCGAGCTGACCTTGGACCGGATCGGGTTCAGCATTTTCCGCTGGATCGATATCTTCCTGCGCACCCTGTTCATCAGCGCCATCGTGCTGGGCGTCTTGCGGCTGGTCTTCCTGGCGATCCTGGCGCTGGTCCACCGGTTCCGCGAGGGCGGCCGCCAGCCGGTCGATCTGGACCCCGAGACCGGACCCCTGGTCAGCGTGCTGATCCCCTGTTTCAACGAAGAGAAGGTGATCGCCTCATCGGTCGCGCGGATTCTGGAATCCAAATGGTCGCGCCTCGAGGTCCTGGTCCTGGACGATGGTTCCAGCGACGACACGTCCGGTGAGGTCGAGCGTCACTTCGCCGGCGAGCCGCGCGTGCGTCTGATGCGCTTTCCCAACGGTGGCAAGGCGCTGGCGCTCAATCGCGGCCTGGACCAGGTCAAGGGCGAGATCATCGTCGCGCTCGACGCCGACACCCTATTCGCCCCCAGCACCATCTCGCGGCTGGTGCGCTGGTTCACGGATCCCAAGGTCGGCGCCGTGGCCGGCAACGCCCTGGTGGGTAACCGGCGCAACATCATCACCCGCTGGCAGGCCCTGGAATACGTCACCGCCCAGAACCTGGAGCGACGCGCGCTGGCGGCCCTGGGCGCCGTCACCGTGGTCCCTGGCGCGGTCGGCGCCTGGCGGCGCTCCGCGCTGGAGCAATTGGGCGGCTATCCATCGGACACGCTGGCCGAGGACCAGGACCTGACCATGGCCGTGCAGGCGGCCGGCTGGCGGGTCGAATTCGATCCCGACGCGCGCGCCTATACCGAAGCGCCCGAGACGATTTCCGGCCTGTTGAAGCAGCGGTTCCGCTGGTCGTTCGGCACGCTGCAATGCATCTGGAAGCACCGCTCGGCGACGTTCAATCCCAAGCACTTCGTGCTGGGCTTCATCGCCATTCCGCAGATATGGCTGTTCCAGATCTTCCTGGCGACCGCCGCGCCGCTGGTCGATCTGGCCGTGGTCTGGAGCTTGATCTCGGCCAGCATGGATCACTTCTTCCATCCGGTGGAGGCGGGTTCCGACAATCTGATCCAGGCGCTGCTCTATTGGGCCGTGTTCATCTTCGTCGACCTGTCAGCGGCGGCCCTGGGGATGGCGCTGGAGCGGCGCGCGCCGTGGGCCGACCTGCCCTGGATTCCCGTCCAGCGCTTCGGCTATCGCCAGCTGATGTACTATGTGGTGGTCAAGGCGGTGTTCACCGCCGTCCAGGGTCCCCGCGTCGGCTGGGGCAAGCTGGAACGCCGCGCCACCGCCGCCGTCAGCACCCGTGGCTGAGTGGGGGCCTTCCAGGGTCACAAGGGCTTGCGCGACGCCTCCGCGGCGATGACGCGCAATCGATCCGCGATCTCCGTCTTGCCGCCCGCTGGCGTGCCCTCAATCCCCGGGGTCCAGAAGTCATCCGGCAGGCGTGCGCAGTGCGCCAAGGCGGCGGGCTCGTCACCCAACCGCGCGTAACAATCGGCTTGGTAAAGCAGGCCGAAACCGATCTCATCCCACTGCGCGGGATCCATCGCCTCGCCGCGCGCAAAGTCGTCCAACGCCTTTTTGTGCTCGCCCAGATGCCGATAGACCTCGCCGCGCGAACGATACGAAATGGGGGCTGGTTCGAGTTTTATGACTTTATCGAGATCATCAAGCGCATTCTGGGGTCGGCCTAAGTTCATCCAGGCAATATGGCGTCCGTAATAAGCGTGAGAACTTTGAGGATTATCCTGGATCCATTCATTGG
>Ga0302196_10001022_pt1 | contig 26683 bp, 24 predicted proteins | sample II_Bog_N1_3_FD_198794 | JGI IMG/M metagenome (GOLD analysis project Ga0302196, IMG submission 198794) | Peat permafrost microbial communities from Stordalen Mire near Abisko, Sweden - II_Bog_N1_3 | ecosystem: Environmental > Terrestrial > Soil > Wetlands > Peat | place: Sweden: Abisko...
TCGACGCCTGGGAACGGCGATTGGGAGAGGGCCAGCGCTCGGTCGTAGAAGAACTTCACGAGCGTCGTTCCGTGGTGCTGGCGTATTACGTCGACCACCGCGCGCGGCAGGTGGTGGCGCCCCGCCAGATCGACGCCGTCCGTCACGTGCTGGCGGATGATCGCGGCCGAGGTCGCCGGGTCCTTCTCATTGTGAGGGTTGCCGCCGTCCCTCTGGTTCTCGGTGAAGTAGGCCGGGTTCGTCGCCTTGCCGATGTCGTGGAAGAGGGCGCAGGCGCGGGCGAGAAGCGAGTTGGCACCGATGGCGTTGCAGGCGTTCTCGGAGAGCTGGGCCACCACCAGCGAATGGTGGTAGGTGCCGGGCGCCTCGAGCTGCATGCGCCGCAGGAGCGGGTGGTTGAAGTCCGTCAGCTCAAGGAGCGTGATGTCCGTCGTGCGCTTAAAGAGCGACTCCAGGACCGGCAGGAGGCCGACCACGGCGACGCCGGTCAATAGTCCGGCGACGAGGCCCGCGCCCATCTGCCACATCAGCGTCTCATAGGGAGTCTGCTGCGCGATGCCGATCAGTGCGGCAAAGGCCGCAACCGTCAGGCCCCCCATGCCGGCGGCCTTGACGACCCTGCCGCGCCGGCGCGCGTCGCGGCAGCCGAATATCGCGACCATCGACGCCAGGAAGGTGAGGACGAGGAGGTCCAGGCGGTTGCCGTAGATGACGCCAGTGAAGATCGAGATCAGGAGCGCCATGAAGATCGCCGAGCCGGCGTCAATCAGGATGGCGACAATGAGGGGGGCCAGCGCCGTCGGCGCGAGGTAGGGGAGCGCGGAGGCCCACGTCGAGTCGTGCAGGAATATGGCGGCACCGCCGACCGAGTACACGGCGCGCACAAGCGCCAGGTTGAAGATGACGACGAGCGCCAGGAGCCCGAGGCGAACATTGCTGGCAAGCGTCTCCGGATCCTCAAGGCGGACGTAGAGGATGGCGGCCAGCACCATGGCCAGGACGAGGAGCACGCGCCCGAAGAGCTCCAGGCCGTCGTCCAGCTCGGCGGAGCCGCCCTCGAGCACCGTCCTGCGGTAAGCCGTCGCCATCTCGTACTGGTCGTCGGTCACGCGGTCGCCCGCATCGACGATCGTCTTGCCGGGCGGGACATTGACGGTGACGGGCTTCACCTTGCTGAGGACCTCGGTCTCGCGCGCCGCGGCCGCGGTCCGGTCGAACACGAGGTTCGGCTGCACGCCGTCCCTGAAGAGGCGGAAGAGCGCCTGGGCGGCCTCCTTCGGCACGCCCTCGGAGGAGAGGCTCACGCGCAGGAAGGTGAGGGAATCCTCCATGGACTGGATGGAGCGCGAGGAGACGCCCCCCGACGGGCGCTCGACCTCGAAGATCTCGACGGCGTCGGAGCCGCCCGCGGTCGCCGCGGAGTCGTGGACGCCCTCGCTGTAGATCTGGCGCAGCGCCGCGAAGCCGTTCTCGAAGAGCGCGGCGCGCGTCGTGGAGTCGCCGGCCGTCAGGAGCGCGCCCAGGTCGTCCGCGTTCGTCTGGTACGGGCCCTTCTGGTTGAAGTCATCGGCCAAGGCAGAGAGCGCCTTCCTGCGGTCGAAGAAGAGCTCTGAGGCGTTCGGGTGGGACCCCTCGAATGCCGCCAGCTTGCCGAGGAGCTCGCGGGCCGAGGTCTCGAAGCGGACCTCGGGGCCCATGTCCAGGCGGTAGATCGGGGGCAGGCGTGCGAGCCGCTGCGAGCGGTCGGCCTGGGTGCGCGACTCGCTCACGTAGGTGAAGGGGATGCCGGCCACGATCCTCACCGGTGCGATCTGGTTGGGGAGAACAGGAAGGTCGAGCACCCGCATCCCGGCCGAACTCACGATCACGATCGCGGCCACGGTCACGATGAAGATCAGGCCCGAGATCAGGCGGCTCTGGTCGAGGAAGTCCCTGAATCCCGACGTCCGGGCCGACGTAGCCTCGGTACGGCGGGCACTCAGGCCGCCCATCAGGAGCTTCAACTGGTTGCGGACGGACATGTCAGCGGACGTCGACCACGCCGGAAACGAGCACAATCCGTTCCATTCTCGAGGCTTTCGGGCTCATGCCGAGGGGAGGGCCGCCGTGAGGCGCTCCCAGGTGGCCTCGAGGGACTGTGGAAGCACGCGGGTCTGCCCGAGGACAGGCATGAAGTTGTTGTCGCCGTTCCAGCGCGGGACGATGTGCCCGTGGAGGTGGGCGATGCTGCCGCCGGCCGCGGCGCCCAGGTTGAAGCCCACGTTGACGCCGTCGGGCTTCATGGCCGCGGCCAGGAGCTTCCGGGCGAAAATGATCTCGGTCATGAGGTCGGCGCTCTCGCCCGCGGTCAGCTCGTCGAGGTCCGTGACCTCCCGGAAAGGCACCGCCAACAGGTGCCCCGGGTTGTAGGGGAAGCGGTTGAGCACCAAGTAGGAAAGGGGGGAGCGGTGCACGATCAGGGCCGCCTTGTCGTCGCCCATCAACGGAAGGTCCGTGAAGGGACGCTTCATAGTGGCCGGATACCGCGGCGCCTCAATGTAGTCCATGCGCCAATAGGCGTGAAGCTGCTGCATCGGTTAGGGATCGCAATCAGATCATACGGGGGGGCCAAAGTCAAAGACTTGCCTCCCGGCCAAACAGGAGTGTCTTTTATGGGCTATGTCCGCTCCTTCCTCCAGCCGCAGGGTAGTCGTAACCGGTCTCGGTGCTGTCACGCCTGTGGGATTGACCGCGCCCGAGACGTGGGCCTCGCTGATCGCCGGACGCAGTGGTATTGGTCCGATAACTCATTTTGATGCAACGGGATGCACTGCCCGCATTGCCGGCGAGGTCCGCGGCTTCGACCCCACGGCCCCCAACGGCTCGGTGGTCCATCCCCGGGGTGCTGCGGGCGAGCCGGTCACGGCCGCCCTGTCGCCGAAGGAAGTGCGTAAATTAGGGCGATTCAGCCACTTGGGTGTCGCCGCCGGCCTTGAGGCCTACATTGATTCCGGCTTGGATGCCCACCGCTCCTCCCTCCCGTCGGAGCGCATGGGTGTGAGCCTCGGGGTCGGCCTGGGAGGCCTTCCCGAGATCGTGGCGATGCACGAGACGTGGCGCGTGGGCGGCTTCCGCAAGATTTCGCCCTTCTTCATCCTGCAGTCCGCCCCCAACATCCTGGCGGGACAACTGGCCATCCTGCTTAACTGCCGCGGCCCGAACATGAGCATAGCCTCCGCCTGCGCGACCAGCGGCCACTCGCTCGGCGAGTCGGCCCGCGCGATACGCCGGGGCGACGCCGACGTCATGATGGCCGGCGGTTCCGAGGCCGTGATCACCCAGGTCGCGGTCGGCGCCTTCGCCCAGATGAAGGCCCTCTCGACCCGCAATGAGGAGCCGGCCCGGGCCTCCAGGCCTTACGATGCGGACCGCGACGGTTTCGTGATCGGGGAGGGCTCGGTCGTCTTTGTCCTCGAGGAGCTCGAGTTCGCGAGGCGCCGCGGGGCGCGCATCTATGCCGAGCTGCTGGGCTACGGCGCGACGGCCGACGCCTTCCACCTCTCCTCCCTGGCCCCCGAGGCTGAGGGGTCGCGCCGCTCGATGCAGCTGGCGCTCGACGACGGCAATGTCGACCCGTCGAGGGTTGGCTACGTCTCCGCGCACGCCACCTCGACCCCCGGCGGCGACGGCGAGGAGGCGGCGGCCATCGCCTCCGTCTTCGCGGGCTCGAAGGACAAGCTCCACGTGAGCGCGGTCAAGTCCATGACGGGCCACCTGCTGGGCGCCGCGGGCGCCCTCGGCGCCTTCGCGGGAGTGATGGCGATCGAGAAGGGCATCATCCCCCCGACCATCAACCTGGAGAACGTGGACCCGGCCTGCGCGGCCCTGGGGCTCAACTTCACGGCGGGAGCGGCCGCCACGAAGCCGGTCGAGGCGGCGCTCGCCAACAGCTTCGGCTTCGGCGGGACGAACGCGTCCCTGGTCTTCGGCCGCCTCGCCTGACGGCTACATGCCGTCAGGGGGCGGGGTCGGCGTCGGCGCCTTGATCGTCGGGAGGGGAAGGTTGAACACCGGGCTCACCTGCGAGGCCGGCTGCGCGGGACCCGCCTTCTCAAGGATGGATGCCCCGGCGTTCGTGACGTAGGGCTTGATGACGACCTTCGAGGCGCTGCCCGGCGCGAAGTAGAGCTGCGCCAGTGCGTCGAGGTCCGCCTTGGTGATCGACTGGAAGTCGTCGTGGCGGCTGCGGGCCCAGTCGAGCGTCTCCGGCCTCTCCTGGGCGCGGCCAAGGACCGTCATCCAGTAGTTGTTCGTGCGCTCGCTCTCCTTGATCGCCGTCATGGCCGGGTTCTTCGTGCGGTCGAGCTCGTCCTGCGTGACGCCGCCCGTGCGGATCTCGTCGGCGACGCCGACCACCACGCTCTCGATGTCGTCCGTCTTCGTCGGATCGACGACGACGATGGAGGTGATGTAGCCGTAGCCCGGGAAGACGTCGCTGGCCGTGCTGCCGACGATGGGGGAGTAGGTGCTGCCCATCTGCTCTCGCACCTTGACCCTCAGGCGGTCGGAGAGGACCTCGGCGAGCATGTTGAGCCGCCTCGCGCGGTGCACGTCCATGCCGTCGCTGGTCGGCCAGTAGATGGCGACGATCCCCTTCGGGATCTTGGTGTCCAGGCCGTATTCCTTCATGAAGGGGGCCGCGGGGAAGGAGACCTTGTGCCTGTCCGGAAGGGCGGCCCTGGCGTCCCTGTTGGGAAGGGTGCCGAGCGTCTTGGCGACAGTCGCGATCATCGAGTCGATGTCGACGTCGCCGACAACGGAGACCTCGATCGGCCCCGTGGCGAGCTGCGGGGCCAGCCAGGCCTTCTCCTCGTCGAGCGTCCTCGCCATCATGTCGCTCTCGGGGGGAAGGCCGAAGCGCGGGTCGCCATTGGCGAGAATCTTCGCCACATGGAGCGACAGGGGGCCGCGCTCGGTGTGCTCGAAGGACTGGTAGGCCGCCTCGATCCGTTTCCTCGCCGTCCGCATGGCCTCGGGCCTGTATCCCGGGTCCTTGATGGAGGCCGCCAGCAGCTGGAACTCCAGGTCCTGGTCCTTCTGGTTCGTCTCGCCGATGATCTGGAAGGAATCGGGGGTGGAGGAGAACAGCGCGCCGACGTTCTTGCCGGCAAGGATCCTCTGCAGGTCGGTCACGCTGTGCTTGCCGAGGCCGCCAACGGAGAAGGTGATGCTGGCGAAGGTCGATAGCCCGGGCTCGGTGTCGGCCGGCTCGGTCAGCTGGCCCGTGCCGATCCTGACCGACACGTGGATCGTGTTCGCCTCGAAATCGGTCTTCTTGATGTCCAGGCGCACGCCATTCGCGAACGTGACCTCGGTGAAGTCCAGGTCGTCGATGTGGGTGCGGGATGCGACGGCGCCCGGGGTGCCAAAGTCGCCATAGGCCCAGGCCAGGTTGCCGAGCCCCACCGAGGGCGTCACGTTGACCGTCTCCGCGTTCTTGTAGACGTTGGCGACGATCGCGTCGCCCCCGAGCGGGATGTCGACGTTGCCGGAGACGTAAATGTAGCGGCCGGTGCTCGACCACGCGTCCTTCAGCGCGGCCGCGCAGTCCGCGGCCGTGATCCTCTTGAGCGCCGCGCCGTAGAGCGCCAGGTCGTCGGCCGGGGACGTGAAGACCTCGCGGTCGACAAGGGAGTCGGCGATGTCGCCGGCAAGGGCGTCGGAGCGCCTCGTCGAAGCCGTCTTCTCGGCCTGCTCGATGTTGTTCTGGTAGTTCGCCACCGCCTCCTTCAGCTCGTCCGGCCTGAAGCCGTAGTCGAGGGCGCGGCGAAGCTCGACGTCGCCGACGCCGAGCGCCTCGCGCCACTGGCCCGGCTTGCAGTTAAGCTCCACCGAGGCCTCGCGGTACAGGTTGAAGGCCTCCTCGACGTTCGCGTTCGCGCGCGTGAAGAACGCATGGTCCTTCTTGGAGAGGATGTCGAAGCGCTCGTTGAGCATGTCGATCGCGAGGTCGCGCGGCAGGTACTTGATGCGGGTGGCCGTGTCATCCGGCTCGTGGGAGTAGGGCGTGACGGATGCGATCACGATCTGGGTGTCGCCGGACTCGGGCTCGTGGTGGTAGAGCGCCTTCACCCCGTTGAAGACCGGTATGGAGCCGAGGTCGACCGGGGCCGGCTCGGGGCTCCGGGCCGCCAGGGGCGTGAACTGAGAGACGATCTCCTTCTCGACGGCTGCGGGGTCGATGTCGCCCACCACGATCACGACCATCTTCTCGGGCCTGTACCAGGTGTTGTAGAAGTCCACGAACGGGTCGCGGTTGGACTTCGTGATCACGTCCTCTAGGCCGATCGGCACGCGCTCGGGCACCAGGGTGCCGGCCTGCATGAACTCCGCCCCGGCGATGTAGGTGCGGTAGCCGACTGAGTCCCTCGTTCTCTTCTCGCTGAGGATGATGCCGCGCTCCTTGTCGACCATGTTGTCCTGCAGCAGGAGGCCCCCGCCGTAGTCGGCCAGGATCTGCAGGCCCTCGCCCATCGTCTTCATGTCGTTGTCGGGAAGCTCCAGCTGGTAGATCGTGTGGTCGAATGTCGTCGCGGCGTTCGTGTCGGCGCCGAAGCCCATCCCGAGCCTCTGCAGCTTCTCGACCAGCGTGCCCGGCGCGTAGTGCGTGCTCCCGTTGAAGGCCATGTGCTCGAGGAAATGGGCGAGGCCCCTCTGGTTCTCCTTCTCCTCGAAGGATCCCGCGAGGACCAGCAGCCTCAGCGAGGCGCGGCCCTTCGGCTCGTGGTTCGGCATGACCACGTAGCGCAGCCCGTTCGGAAGCGTGCCGAACGTGATCGCGGGATCGGGCTTCAGGTCGCTCTCGGCCTGCGGGAAGGGGATCGGGGCCGCGGCGGCCAGGGTCGTCAGTGCAAGGGCGGCAAGTGCGGACAGCAGGGTGAGGCGGCGCATGGGATTAGGAGAGCCAAACTAGGCCCGCAGTTCCCTCGGCGACAGCTAAAAAAGGCCGCCCTGCGGAAACTTGTTGTGGCCTTGACGGGGGCTTTTGGCGTCTCCTTGTGCCTTCGCCTGATGATCTGGATCTACCGGCTGCTTTTCCCCTTCGCGCTCGTTTTCGCCTCGCCCTACTACCTCCTTCGCATGCGCAGGAGGGGCGGGTACGGGCGCGACTTCAGCCAGAGGTTCGGGTCCTACGAGGGCCTGCCTCCGAGGAGGCCCGGCGTGCGCCGCGTGTGGCTTCAGGCCGTGAGCGTCGGCGAGATGCTGGCGGTCGAGCCCGTGCTCAAGGCTCTCAAGGCCGAGGGCACCGAGGTCATCCTGACGACGACGACCAGCACCGGCCGCAGGCTGGCCGCGGACAAGCTGGCGGCCCATGTCGCCGCGATCGCGTACTTTCCCATCGATTGGAATCCCTTCTCGTCGTCCGCCTGGGACGCCATTGATCCCGACGTTGCCATCGTTACGGAGGGGGAGAGGTGGCCCGAGCACATGCGCCAGGCAAGGGAGCGAAAGGTCCCCGTCCTCTGCATCAACGCGAGGCTCTCGGACAGGAGCTACAAGAGGATGAGCGTCTGGCCCGCGGCCTCGCGCTTCCTCCTCGACGGCATAACGAGGCTCCTCGCGAGCTCCGAGTTCGACGCCGAGCGCTTCGCGGCCCTCGGATTCCCAAGGTCCCGGATCACCGTGACCGGCAACATCAAGCTGGACGTCGAGATACCGCGGCTGGACCAGGCGGCGCGCGAGCGGCTGCGCTCCGAGCTCGGCCTGCCGAGCGCGAACTTGATCCTCCTTGGCTCCTCGACCTGGCCGGGCGAGGAGGAGGCGCTCCTCGAGACGCTGAAGGCCGCGCGCGCAAGGGGCGTCGCCTGCTCGCTCCTCATCGTTCCCCGCCACGCCGAGCGCCGGGCCGAGGTGGAGCGGGTGGTGAAGGCCTCCGGCTTTGCCTACCACCTGCGCTCGCGGGGCGACGCACCGTCCGAGGTCGACGTCGCGGTCGCGGACACGACGGGCGAACTCCGCGCCCTGACGCAGCTCGCGGACCTGGTCTTCGTCGGCAAGAGCCTGATCCCCCACACGGAGGGCCAGACCCCGGTCGAGGCCGCCACGCTCGCGAAGCCGATCCTCTTCGGGCCCGGGATGGCCAACTTCAGGGCCATCGAGGCCGACCTCCTGCAGCGCGGGGCCGCGCGCCAGGTGTCGAGCGCCGCCGACCTCTGCGCGAGGGCCTCCGCGCTCCTTGCCGACAAGGCCGACCGTGACGCGATCAGCGCGGCCAGCGGAGCCTGGCGCAGGGACAACGGCGGGGGAGTGGAGCGCACCCTGCTTGCAATCAGGGCCGAGCTCGCGGGATAGGCGCCGTGTCATAAGCCCCGCGGGGGTTGAGGAACACCCTTGCTTTCGCGCGCCCCGTTCATTGATTTAAACCTTCCTGTTCACTCGCTTCACGGCGGTGTCCGGGCTTCACCTAACACACCACCACATCCTCACACTCCCATGGCTGTAAAAGTCGCTATCAATGGTTTCGGCCGCATCGGCCGTCTGGTATTCAGGGCCCTCGTTGAACAGGGCCTGCTCGGCTCCACGTTCGACGTCGTCGCGGTCGGCGACATCGTCCCGGCCGACAACCTGGCCTACCTGGTCAAGTACGACTCCACCCAGGGCAAGTTCGCGGGAACCGTGACCTCCAAGAAATCCGCCGCCGACAAGGCCGAGGACGACGTCCTCGTGGTCAACGGCCACGAGATCAAGGTGGTGAGCGCAAGGACCCCGGCCGAGCTGCCGTGGGGCGCACTGGGCGTCCAGATCGTGATCGAGTCCACCGGCCTCTTCACCGAGGCCGAGAAGGCGAAGGGGCACATCGCGGCCGGCGCCAAGAAGGTCATCATCTCCGCGCCCGCCAAGGGCGAGGACATCACGCTCGTCATGGGCGTGAACGACCAGAACCTCGACCTCTCGAAGCACTCGATCATCTCGAACGCCTCCTGCACGACGAACTGCCTCGCGCCGCTCGTCCATGTCCTCCTGAAGGAGGGCTTCGGCATCGACGAGGGCCTGATGACGACCATCCATTCCTACACCGCGACGCAGAAGACCGTGGACGGCCCGTCGAAGAAGGACTGGAAGGGCGGCCGCTCCGCGGCCATCAACATCATCCCGTCGACCACGGGCGCGGCGAAGGCCGTCGGCCTCGTGTGCCCCGAGGTGAAGGGCAAGCTGACCGGCATGTCGTTCCGCGTGCCGACGCCGACCGTCTCGGTCGTCGACCTCACGGTGAAGACCGTCAAGGAGACCTCCTACAAGGAGATCTGCGAGGCGATGAAGCGCGCCAGCGAGACCTACCTGAAGGGCATCCTCGCCTACACGACGGACGAGGTCGCCTCGAGCGACTTCATCCACGACAAGAGCTCGTCGATCTTCGACGCGGGCTCGGGCATGGAGCTCAACAGCAAGTTCTTCAAGCTCGTCAGCTGGTACGACAACGAGTGGGGCTACAGCAACCGCTGCGTGGACCTCCTCAAGAAGGTCGCTGCCGGCCTATGAGTTTCAAGAGCATCCGCGACCTCCAGCTCTCCGGCACGCGCGCCCTGATCCGCGTGGACTTCAATGTCCCGCAGGACAAGTCGACGGGTGCCATCACAAACAACCAGAGGATAGTCGCGGCCATCCCGACGATCCGCTACGCGCTCGACCAGGGCGCGTCGGTCGTGCTGATGAGCCACCTCGGACGCCCGGACGGCCAGAAGATCGCGAAATACTCGCTGAAGCCCATCGCGGCGGAGCTTGAGAAGCTCCTCGGCACGCCGGTCACGTTCCTCGACGACTGCGTCGGGCCGGCCGTCGAGGCCGCCTGCGCCAGCCCGGCCCCCGGCTCCGTCATCCTCCTTGAGAACCTGCGCTACCACATAGAGGAGGAGGGCAAGGTGAAGCTGGAGGATGGCACGTCCAAGAAGGCCGACCCGGCCGCGGTTGCCGCGTTCCGCTCGAGCCTCTCCAAGCTGGGTGACGTCTACGTGAACGACGCCTTCGGCACGGCCCACCGGGCGCATTCCTCGATGGTCGGCGTGAACCTTCCCGTGAAGGCCGCCGGCTTCCTGATGGAGGCTGAGCTAAAGGCCTTCGCGGCCGTGATCGCGAGCCCGAGGCGCCCGCTGCTGGCGATCCTCGGCGGCGCCAAGATCGCCGACAAGATCCCCCTCATCCGCAACCTGATCGACAAGGCCGACGAGATCATCATCGGCGGCGGAATGGCCTACACCTTCAAGAAGGTCATGAACGGGATGGAGATCGGCGAGAGCCTCTTCGACCCCGAGGGCGCGAAGATCGTGGCCGAGCTGGTCGCCAAGGCGAAGGAGCGCGGCGTCTCGATCGTCCTTCCCGTCGACTACGTCTGCGCGGACAAGTTTGACCCGAACGCCTCCACGCGGCCGGCCGATGACTCGACCGGCATCCCGAAGGGCTGGATGGGCCTGGACGCCGGCCCCAAGTCGATCGCCCTCTACCGCGAGGCCATCCTGCGCTCCAAGACGATCGTCTGGAACGGGCCCTCCGGGGTCTTCGAGTTTGAGAAGTTCGCCGCATCGACCCGCGCGATGGCCGAGGCCATCGCCGAGGCGACGGCGCACGGCGCCACGACCGTCGTCGGCGGCGGCGACACCGCGACCGCGGCCCGCAAGTTCAAGGTCGCCGACAAGGTCACCCACTGCTCCACCGGCGGCGGCGCCTCCCTCGAGTACCTCGAGGGCAAGGTGCTTCCCGGCGTGGCGTTCCTCGAGTCCTGAATCCCTAGCCCGACCGGGCACTCCACCATGAGCCGCAAGAAACTGATCGCCGGAAACTGGAAGATGAACAAGACCTCGGCCGACGGCGTCTCCCTCGCCCGCGAGATCGTCGCGGCCGTCGGCGCGCAGCCTGACGTCGAGGTCGTGGTCTGCCCGCCCTTCACCGCCCTCGAGGGCGTCGCCGGCGCGATCGACGGCTCCCTCATCAAGCTCGGCGCCCAGAACATGCACTTCGAGGCCTCGGGCGCCTTCACCGGCGAGATTTCCGCCCCGATGCTGCGGGCCCTCTTCGCGACGCACGTCATCCTCGGCCACAGCGAGCGCCGCTCGCTCTTCGGCGAGACGGACGAGCTCGTGAACAAGAAGGTGATCGCGGCCTTCAAGAACCAGCTCAAGCCCATCCTCTGCGTCGGCGAGAGCCTCGCGGAGCGCGAGTCGAACTCGACGCTCAAGGTCGTGCAGGCGCAGACCGAGAAGGCCCTCGAGGGCGTCTCGAAGGAGCAGGCTACGAGCCTCATCATCGCCTATGAGCCCGTCTGGGCCATCGGCACCGGCAAGGTCGCGACGACCGAGCAGGCGCAGGAGGTGCACGGGTTCATCCGCGGGCTCCTGACGAAGCTCTACGGCGAGGCAGTCTCGCAGAAGGTCAGGATACTCTACGGCGGCTCAATGAAGCCGGGCAATGCACCGGAGCTCCTGGCGCAGAAGGACATCGACGGCGGCCTCATCGGGGGCGCGAGCCTCGAGTCGCGCAGCTTCGTCGAGCTCGTGAAGGCGGCCTCGGCCGCCTCCAAGTGATCAGGGCTGCGTAGCGGCCGTCACGATCTGCCTCGAGGAGGCGTCGGGCTGCCCGTAGGTCTTCCTGAGCTTCTCCGTCGAGCGGCGGACCGCGTCGACCGCGTACGTCTCGAGCGTGCCTTCGGCCTGCTTGGCCATCAGGTTCTCGATCTCCGGGATCCTGACGTCCTCGCGGATCCGCATCGTGTGGTAGAGGCGAAGCATCGCGACCCAGCCGGAATAGGGATTGGGGTCCTGTTTGCCCGAGGTGAGCTGGGCCTTCACGCTGCCGGAGAGGTACGCTGCGAGGAGCAGGCCGCGCTCGGAGGAATCCGGCAGGTTCGTCAGGCCCTTCTTCACGTCGCACCACGGCACGGAGTCGCAGCCGAGGTCGACCACCACGTCGTCGCTCTCAAGCGAGTACTTGAGGATCGTGTTGGAGGCGCGGGCCACGACGTCGTCAGTGGACTGGACCGGCTTTGCGGCCGTCAGGCTTCCGGCGGCGTTCGCGTCGAACGTGCGGATGGCCTCGAGGACCTGGGTCTTGGAGACCGTCTCGGCGGCGAGGACGGGCGCAACTAGGGCAAGGGCGAGCACGCAGGCTCTGGGGAGAAAGCAGGGCATCGGGGGCGGGGTCTCGCAAAAGTGACCCCAATTTCACCCGATTTGCAATATTTACTGAGTGCGCCCGACGAGGCTGCCCACGAGCCAGACAAGGAAATCGGTGTTCCCGGGAAGAGACTTCAGGGCCGCGATCGAGGCATCGGAATAGTGTCGCGCAGCATGCCGGGCGGCATCGAGGCCATGGACCGAGACGTAGGTTGCCTTGCCGTCGCGCGCATCCTTGCCCGCTGTCTTTCCCAGGGTCTTTGAGTCGGACGTCGTGTCCAGGATGTCGTCCACGACCTGGAACGCCAGCCCGAGGTCGCGGCCCGCGCCCCGCAGGACGCCGATCACGGACTCGGGGGCGCCCGAGCATCGGGCACCCATGGCGAGCGACGCCTCGAACATCGCGGCCGTCTTGTTGAGTTGGATGTAGGCCAAAGCCTCCGGCGTGACCTTGGCCTTCTTCTCGGCGAGGAGGTCCTCCATCTGCCCGCCAATCAGCCGGCGGCTTCCGGCCGCCGTCGCCAGCTCGGCGACGAGCCCGCTTACGAGCGCGGGATCGTGGGCGTAGGACTCGGCCAGGATGCCAAAGGAGCGGGTCAGGAGGGCGTCGCCCGCCAGCAGGGCCGTCGCCTCGTCGAAGGCCTTGTGCGCGGTCGGCTTGCCGCGCCTCAGGTCGTCGTTGTCCATGCAGGGGAGGTCGTCGTGGACCAGCGAGTAGGTGTGGACGCACTCGACCGCCACCGCCGCGGGAAGCGGGTCGGAGCCGCCGGGGGCGAGTCTCCAGGCGGCAAGGACCAGGGCGGGCCGCAGCCTCTTTCCCCCGGCCTGCATGGAGTAGCGCATCGCCTCGTGGAGGCGCCCGGAGGGCTCCACAGCCCTGGGAAGGAGGCGGTCAATGGCCGCTTCCACGCTTGCTGCGATACCCTTGAGCTCGGCTGCATGATCCATACGCCCTAAGACAGCGGATTCGGGCTTTGGCTGCCGAGAACAAACTCGCCAAGGATGCAGGCTTCACCCATATCCATGGGGTCCACTCAGATGCCCACCTACGAGTACGCCTGTTCAAAGTGCGGTCACCATTTCGAGCAATTCCAGTCGATGCGGGACGAGCCCCTGAGGAAATGCCCGAAATGCCACAAGCTTGCGCTGAAGCGCCTGATCGGGGGCGGGGCGGGGCTGATCTTCAAGGGCAGCGGCTTCTATATCACCGACTACAAGAACAAGGGCATGGCCAGCGCGGCGGCGAGCGAGTCCGGCACCAAGGCTGAAAAGCCCGCGGCTACCCCCACCAAGAAATAAAGATCCATGGCAAAACGGAAACTTCAGAAAGGACCGAGCTGGTTTGAGGTGGGCCTCGGGGCCGCCCTGTCGGTCGTCCTAGGCGTGATCCTCGGCGCGGCCTACCTCGTGATGAAGCCCGTCACGACGGCAAAGGAGATCCCGAAGGACGCCCCGTCGAACGCCGTCTACTTCCTCGAGGGCCTGAAGAACACCACCGCGAGCGGGACCGCGGAGGACGACCGCAAGAAGTTCCTGGCGGGCGAGTCCGTCGACGTCACCGAGTCCGAGGTGAACGCCCTTTTCTCGGACGCGATGCCGGCCAAGCCCTCCTCCGACAAGGATAAGGACAAGGCCCCGGCCGCCGCGGACAAGATGGTCACGCCGGGCACGGTCAACGTGCGCATCCGCGACAGCACGATCCAGTTCGGTTGCCCGCTGGATTTCAATATCTTCACGGTGATGGGCACGGTGATCGTGCAGGCCAAGGGATCCTTCGAGAAGCGCGGCTCGACGTTCGTCTTCGTGCCGGACTCAGTGATGGTCGGCGGCTGCCAGGTGGAGCACGTGCCGTTCGTCAAGGACCTGATCTTGAGCAAGGTTCTCTTCTCGCACCCGATCCCGGACGACCTCGCCAACGCGTGGACCAAGCTGGGTGCGGTCACGATCGACGGATCCACGCTGCGGTTGAAGATGCCGTAAGGCAGGTCGCGCCTTCGTGTCGAAGAGCCTCAAGAACATCGGGGTAATCTCGTTCCTGACGGCGGTCTCGCGGGTGCTCGGGCTCTTCCGGGACTCCGTGCAGCTGGCTATCTTCGGCGCGGGGGAGGTGATGTCGGCGTTCACGACGGCGAACATCGCGCCCAACCTCTTCAGGCGCCTCCTTGCCGAGGGCTCGATGACCGCGGCCTTCATCCCGACCCTCCAGGAGGAGCTCCACCAGAATGGCAAGGAGGGGACCTTCAGGCTCGTCTCCAAGGTGTCCTCCTGGCTCCTGGTCATCACCGGCGGCCTCAGCATCGCCGCCATGCTGGTCTTCAGCGAGTCGCGCTCGCTCTTCCCCGGCCACGACGACAAGTGGTACCTGGCCTCGGACCTGACGGTCATCCTGTTCCCCTACCTGGCCCTCATCAGCCTTTCGGCGGCTTTCAGCGCCACGCTGAACGTCATGCAGCGCTTCTTCGAGCCGGCCCTCTCGCCCATCTGGCTCAACCTCTCCGTCCTCGGCGCCCTCGGGTTCGCCGGGATGCACTACGCGAAGAGCCCCATCGGGGCGATTCACTGGCTCTGCGCCGGCTGGCTGATCGGCGGCTTCTGCCAGATGATCGTCCCGGCGCTTGTCCTGATGTACGAGGGCTGGCGCCCGAGGTTCGACCTCGGCCTGTCGCCGCGCGTGCGCGAGATCGCGAACCTGATGACCCCCGGGATATTCGGGACGGCGATCTACCAGATCAACTTCTCGGTCTCGCGCCTCCTCGCGTTCTCGCTCGACGACTCGTCGGCGACCTTCCTCTACGCGGTCAACCGCCTGATGGAATTCCCTATCGGCGTCTTCGCGGTCGCGGTCTCGACCGTCATCTATCCCCTTATCGCCCGCCATGCGGTGAAGAGCGACTTCGGCGCCATGGCGACGGACTTCCAGAAGGGGATACGCCTGATCCTCATCATCAATGTCCCCGCGGCCGCGGGCTTGGCGCTCCTGAGCGGACCGATCGTGAGCCTCCTCTTCAGGCACGGCCAGGTGACGCCCGACGAGGCCCACAGGATGGGCTTCCTGCTGGCGGTCATGGCGATTGCGCTGCCGTTCTTCTCGGTCGTTAGCCTCATGATCCGCGCCTTCTACGCCATCAAGGACACGAAGACGCCGGTGCGCGTGGCGCTCGTCGACTTCGTCATCAACATCGTGGTGAGCCTGATCCTGATACGCGTCCTCGGGCTCCTCGGCATCGTCCTCGCGAGCACGACGGCGATCATCGTCCAGGCGGTGCTCCTTGAGCGGGCACTCGTGAAGCGCCTGCCCGAGATGCACTTTGCGCCGCTGATCCCAAGCGTGCTGAAGGTCCTCGCCGCCGCGGCCGTCATGTCCGGCGTCCTCTGGGGCGGCATGCACGCGGTCCTTGCCTTGGGACTGCGGGCCGGCGCCGCCAACCTGGTACAGGTGGCGGGACTGATCCCGTTGGGCGTCGCCGCCTACGGGCTCGCGCTCTGGCTCATGAAGATCGAGGGGGTGGAAGAGCTGCGCGTCCTCCTCGCCAAGCTGCCTGTCATGGGGAAGCTTTTCCGCCCGGCGCTTTGACTTCCGTCCCCATCGGGAGCTTTTTCTTACCCTCAACCCATGTCATTCGTCCCCAGCAAGACCGTCACCGAGGCGCTTCACTGGCGCTACGCCACCAAGAAATTCGACCCCGCGAGGAAGATACCCGCCGACACCTGGGCGGCGCTGGAGGAGTCGATGGTCCTCACGCCATCGTCGGCCGGGCTCCAGCCGTGGAAGTTCGTCGTCGTGACGGACCCCGAGACTAAGGCGAAGTTGTCCGTCGCGTCGCATGGGCAGCCGCAGGCAGCGGACTGCTCGCACTTCGTGGTCTTCGCTTCGCGCAAGGACCTTGGCCTCCAGGACCTCGACCGGCATGTCGCGAACACGGCCGCCGTCCGCGGCGTCACGACCGAGAGCCTGCAGAAATACCGCGACTCGATCGGGGGCAGCATCGAGCGGGCGGCCAAGTCGGGCTTCCTGGCCACGTGGGTCGACCGCCAGCCCTACATTGCGCTGGGGCAATTCATGGCGGCGGCGGCCCTGATGGGCGTCGACACGTGCCCCATGGAGGGAATCGAGCACGCCAAGTTTGACGAGATCCTCGGGCTGTCGGCGCTGGGCTTCCACTCCCTCTGCGCCTGCGCCGCGGGCTACCGCTCCGAGGAGGACAAGTACTCCAGGGTCCCGAAGGTCCGCTACAAGGCCAGCGAGGTCATCCTTCACATCTAAGTCCACCATGCGCGCCCTCCAGATACCGGAAATCGGCAAGGTTGCCCTCATGACTGTGGCCGATCCCGTCGCCTCGGCGGGCGAGGCGGTGGTCGAGCTCAAGGCGGCGGCCCTGAACCACCGCGACCTCTGGATCAAGCAGGGCAAGTACGCCGGCCTCAGGTATCCCTGCATCCCCGGCTCGGACGGCGCGGGCATCGTGGCGTCGGTCGGGCCCGGCGTTGACCGGGGCTGGATCGGCCGGGAAGTCATCATCAACCCCGCCTCGGACTGGGGTCCCAATCCCCTGGCCCAGGGGCCGGACTTCAAGATCCTCGGCCTGCCCCACGACGGGACGCTCGCGGACAGGGTCGTGGTCGGCGCCTCGAAGCTCTCGGAAAAGCCCGCGCACCTCTCCTGGGAGCAGGCGGCCGCGCTGCCGCTCGCCGGGATCACGGCCTGGCGCTCCCTGATCACGAGGGCGCAAATGGGAACGGGCGACCGGGTGCTCGTGACGGGAGTCGGCGGCGGAGTGGCGCTCATGGCGCTAAAGTACGCCGTGGCCTCGGGCAACGAGGTCTGGGTGACGTCGAGCTCGGACAAGAAGATCCGGGACGCGGTGGCGCTCGGGGCCAAGGGCGGCTTCCGCTACGACTTGGACGGCTGGGCGGAGTCCGCGGTCAAGAACCCCGGGCCCTTCCAGGTGATCATCGACAGCGCGGGAGGGCCGGGATTCGGGAGGCTGCTCGACGCGGCGGCCCCCGGCGGGCGCATCACGTTCTTTGGCGCGACGCGCGGGAATGCGCCCGAGTTGGTGCTCCGCAAGGTGTTCTGGAAGCAGCTGACGATCGTCGGCTCAACGATGGGCAACGACTCCGACTGGGCGGCCATGATGGCGTTCGTCGCCGCCCACAAACTGAAGCCCGTTGTGAGCGAGGTGTTTCCGTTCGAGAAGGGCGGCGAGGGCTTCGACCTCATGGAAAAGGGCGGCCAGTTCGGCAAGATTGTCGTCAGGCATTAAGTAAAGAAACGAATTCTCGGCGGGGGCTGGATTCCGGCTTGGCGAAGGCCCCTGGCCCCGCGAATCTTGGACCCGTGACCCATACGATAGCCGACCCGAGGTTTCACGCGTGCATCATAGCCGGGGGCAGTGGCGAGCGGTTCTGGCCGATGAGCAGGGCCAAGGCCCCCAAGCACCTCCTGAGGCTCTTCTCCGAGAAGACGCTCCTTGAGGCGACGATCCACCGCCTGAAGGGCATCGTGGCGGACGCCAATGTCTGGATCCTGACGAACGAGTCCCAGGTGCCGCTGATCGAGATGGCGCTCCCTGGCTTTCCCTCGGCGCAGATCATCGCCGAGCCGGCCAAGAGGGACACGGCTCCCGCGGCCGCGCTGGCGACCGGCCTGGTCCGGGCGCGCCATCCGGACGGCGTCGTGGCCCTCTTGCCCGCGGATGCCCTAATCAAGGATTCCAAGCGGTTTGGGGAGCAGCTCCTGCAGGGCTTCAAGTGGGCCGCGGGCGAGGGTCCCGGCGGCTCCGGCCAGGGCCTCTTCACGTTTGCCATCACGCCGAACCATCCCGCGACGGGCTTTGGCTACCTGGAGCTGGGGGACAAGATCGCCACGGGCCCCGAGGGCAGCCGGCTGCACACGGTGAGCCGGTTTGTCGAGAAGCCCGACCTCGCCTCGGCGAAGGCGTACCTCGAGGGAAAGAAGCACGCCTGGAACGCCGGCATGTTCCTCTGGGGCGTGGGCCGCTTCCTGGCGGAGGTGGAGAAGAACGCCCCCGAGCTCGCGTCCTTCATTAAGGACTTCCCGGCGGGCGATCCCGAGGCCTACCTGGCAGCGCGCTTTCCCTCGCTCCCGAAGATCTCGGTCGACTACGCCGTCATGGAGAAGGCGTCCAGGGTCTCGACCATCATAGCGGACTTCGACTGGGACGACGTGGGCTCGTGGACGGCGCTCCCGAGCCACCTCGAGGCCGACGCCTCGGGCAACGTCGCCAAGGGCAACGTGGTCTGCGTCAACTCCACCGGCACGATCGCCGTCAGCACGGGCCGGGTCGTGGCCCTCTGCGGTCTGACGGACATCGTGGTCGTCGAGACCGAAGACGCCGTCCTCGTGTGCCACAAGGATTCCGTCCAGGACATCAAGAAGCTGCTCCCGCTCGTCCCCGGACACACCCTCTAAGACCGTCCCGCAGATGCTGCAGTCGCTCACGATCCGCAACCTGGCCCTCCTTGACCAGGTCTCCGTCGACTTCGACGAGGGCTTCGCCGCGGTCACGGGCGAAACCGGTGCCGGCAAGAGCATCCTGATAGGCGCGCTGGCCCTCCTTGCCGGCGAGCGGGCGGACAAGGCCGTGATCCGCCAGGGCGCGGCGGCCTGCGAGGTCGAGGCCTCGCTCCATTTCAGGGACTCCAAGCGGATCGATGCGCTTCTCGCCGAGCTGGACCTGCCTGCCTGCGAGGAGGGCCTCCTGGTGCTCAAGCGCAGCGTGCCGCGCGAGAGGGCGCCCAAGATCACGGTCAACGGCGGCCTGGCCACACTGGCCGCCCTGCAGCGGATCGGCGAGGTGTGGATCGACTTCCATGGCCCGAGCGAGCCACGCCGCCTCCTGAAGGATTCCTGCCAGCTCGAGCTCCTCGACCTCTATGGGCGGGCGGGCCCGGCGCTGGAGGAGTACACCAGGCTCTACCGGGCGTGGTGCGACCTCCAGGCCGAGAGCGAGAGGCTCTCCTGCGAGGCGCGCCTCTCTCCGGACGAGCTCTCGTTCATGGAGTCGCAGCTGGCGAAGCTCGACCGGCTCGAGTTGACGGACGAGGCCGTGGCGGCGCTCGAGAGGGACTTCCAGAGGTCCAGCCGCGCCCAGGAGATCGCCACCCTGGCGTCGTCGCTGGAGGAAGGCCTGGCCGGGGAAGAGGGCGTCTCGACGAGGGTCGCGGCCCTTGTCCGCGAGGCGAGGCGCCTCGAGGCCGTCGATCCCGCGAGCAAGGAGCTGGCGGAGCGCATGGCCGCGGCCTCGGCCGAGCTCGTGGACCTGGCGGGCGAGTTCGGCTCCCTCGGCCGCGAGGTCCAGACCGACCCGGAGGGGCAGGGGCCTCTCGAGGAGCGCATGAATTCCTGGCTTGAGGCGCGGCGCCGGCACGGGCCGGACGTGCGCTCCGTGGCGGCCGCGCGTGAGGCGATGAGGCTTCGTGTCACGTCGCAGGGCGACATCGAGGGCACGCTTGCGCGGCTCGACCGGCAGATCGAGGCGGCGGCGCGCGAGGCGAGGAAGTCCGCGGCGACGCTGCGGGCTGTCCGCGAGAAGGCGGCGAAGAACCTGGCGCGCGTGGCCGCGGCCGGCATCTCGGAGCTTGGGTTCGCGAAGGCGGAATTCCGGATCGCGATCACGGACGCCCCGGGCCTCGGGCCGACCGGCGACTGCGGCTGCGAGTTCCTCTTCTCGCCGAACGTCGGCGAAGCGCCGCTTCCCTTAAGCCGCATCGCCTCCAGCGGGGAACTCGCGCGCGTCATGCTGGCGCTCAAGGCCATCCTGGCCGACTTGGACTCCGTGCCCGTGCTCGTTTTCGACGAGGTCGATGCCAACGTCGGTGGCGAGATCGGGAGCGTCGTCGGCGAGAGGATGGCCTCGATCGCGCAGCGCCACCAGGTCCTCTGCGTGACGCACCTGCCCCAGGTGGCGGCCCAGGCGTCGAGCCACCTCGTTGTGCTCAAGGACCAGTCCGGCGAGCGCGCGGTCGTGACGATCGTGCCGATCCACGGGGACCGCAGGGCGCGGATCGCCGAGCTTGCCCGCATGCTGGGCGACAGGAACGCCAAGAGCGCCCTGGCCCACGCCGAGAAACTGCTAAGGGCCGGCTAGCCACGCGCCATGAAGCTCGAACCCCTTGGCGATTCGGCGGTGGTCGCCACGCTGGGGTCGGGCATTGACGAGGCGACGATGGCTGCCGTCCTCGAGTTTTCCGAGACGGTCGTCGCGGCCAGAAAGTCCGGCATCACGGACGTCGTGCCTGCGTACGCGACGGTCACCGTGTTCTACGACCCGCTGCACTTTCCCTCGGAATCGGGCGACTCGTACGACGCCGTCTGCCAGTTCCTGGAAACCTGCTCGGCCCGGCCGACCAACGCACCGTTCCAGTGGGAGTCGAGGCTGGTGGAGCTCCCGGTCTTCTACGGCAGCGACCACGGCCCGGACATGGCCTTTGTCGCCGAGCACACGAAGTTGAGCCCCGAGGAGGTCGCCTCGCTCCACGCGTCCGCCGTGTACCTGGTGCACGCGATCGGCTTCACCCCCGGGTTTCCCTACCTGGGGGGCCTGCCGGAGGCGCTTCGTACCCCGCGCAGGGACACGCCGCGCGCCCGGGTGCCCGCCGGCTCGGTCGCGATCGGGGGCGCCCAGACCGGCGTCTATTCCGTGGAGTCTCCCGGCGGCTGGCAGATCATCGGGCGAACGCCGGTGCGCCTGTTCCGGCCCCAGGAGAAACAGGCCGCCCTGCTTCGCCCCGGCGACCGCGTGCGCTTCAAACCCATCTCAAGGGCGGAATTCGAGTCATGGAAGTAGCCGTCATACGCTCAGGCATGATGACGACGGTCCAGGACCTCGGCCGGAAGGGCCACCTGGCCCAGGGGGTCCCGTGGGGGGGCGCGGCGGACACCTTCGCGCTGCGGGTCGCGAACATGCTGGTCGGCAACGCGGAGGATGCGCCCGGGCTCGAGATCACGCTCACCGGGCCCGAGCTTGAGTTCGGCGAGGCCACTTGGGTCGCCGTGTGCGGGGCACACTTCGAGGGCATCTCGTCGTGGAGGCCCGTCCGCGTGGAGGCCGGCGCGCGCCTCAGCTTCGGGAAGCGGGAGCAGGGGTGCCGCGCCTATCTCGCCGTAGCCGGCGGGTTCGACGTGCCGAGCGTGATGGAGGGCAAGGGGACCTTCCTCGCGGGAAATCTCGGCGGCTTCGAGGGGCGCCAGATCCGTGACGGGGACGTCCTTCTCGCCGCGCATGCGGAGCGCCACCTTTCCGGGCGCTGGAGCCTGGACGAGCGCGTGCTGCCGAAATACTCGCGGGAGCCGAGCATCCGCGTCATGCCCGGCGCCCACTCCGCGGAATTTGGCGACGCGCTTTTCTCCGGGCGCTTCTCCGTGACCGCAAGGTCGAACAGGATGGGCATCCGGCTGGACGGCCAGAAGCTCCTGCGCCCCGAGGGTCCCGACCTTGTGTCCTCCGCCGTGGCACCCGGTACGATACAGGTGCCCCCAGACGGTAACCCGATAATCCTGATGTCCGACGCGCAGACGCTCGGCGGCTATCCCAGGGTCGGCCACGTCGCTGCGGTGGACTTTCCGCTCCTGGCGCAACTCGCACCCGGGGATGGCGTCAGGTTCGAGCGCACGACGGTTCGCGAGGCCCACGCGATGGCCTTCGCGAGCGAACACACCCTGGCGTTGCTTCGCCAGGGAATCGCGGATAAGGTGAAGCCTGCATGAGGCGCACCTCCATAGACCTGAACGCTGACGTGGGGGAGGGCTTCGCCACCGATGCCGAGCTGATACCGCTCGTCACCAGCGTGAACATCGCCTGCGGCGGGCACGCGGGCAGCGAGAAGACGATGGGCGACGCCGTCACGCTGGCGTTCCGGCACGGGGTCGCCATCGGCGCTCACCCGGGCTTCGAGGACCGGGAGCACTTCGGGCGCAGGGAGCTCGCGATCTCGCCGAAGGAGGCCGCCTCGCTCGTGACGCGGCAGACGAGGCGCCTGCAGCTGGTCGCCGAGAAGCTGGGCGCGGTGGTCGGCCACGTTAAGCTCCACGGGGCCCTCTACAACATGGCCTGCGCCGACCGCGTCCTCGCGGCGGCCCTAGCGGCGGAGATCATGGAGCGCAGCGTCGAGGAGAGCGGACCCTCGGTCGTCTTCGCGCTGGCCGGGAGCCCCTTCATGGAGATCGGCCGGGAGATGGGCCTCACGATGGTGGGGGAGGCGTTCGCGGACCGGCTCTACAGGAGCGATGGCACGCTGGCCCCGCGCTCGCGCGCCGGCGCCGTGCTGGGCCCCGCCGCGGCCACGGCCCAGGCGCTCACCCTGGCGCAGGAGGGAAGCGTGATCGCGCTCGACGGCGCGAAGGTGGTCTTCGACGCGGGAACCCTGTGCCTGCACGGCGACAGCCCCGAGGCCGTCGAATCCGCCAAGGACATCCGCCGCTCCTTCGGGCTCCACGGCATAGGCGTGCGGTCATACTGACCGCGGCTGGCAGCTACTTCTTCTTGGAGGGATGCGCTTCGTCCCAGCTGAATTTCTTCTTCGAGCCGTCGCCAAACTGCTCCCGGTAAAGGCCCGTGAAGTAGGTCCAGCCCCGCAGATGCCCGTGCGAGAGCTTGTGATCCGGCAGGCCCGAATGGACGATGGTCATGACCGTCGACTCGCCCTTCTTCTTGAAGGTAACGGTGACGTCCGACTCCTGGCCCAGGGTGTTGGGCGACATCCAGGTGTGCCTGATGCGCGAGCCCTTCTTGATCTCCGTGAAGCGCCCGTAGTGCGCCGTTCCCTGGAGGCTCCAGTAGAAGAGGCCGTCCACCCTCGGGTCCATCTGGAACGAGTCGGCCGCGTTCCAGATGGTGCCGGCGATCTTTGGGTTGAGCCACCCGGCGAACACCCGGTCGATGTGCGCCGGGATCGTGCGTTCAATCGTGAATGACAGGGTCTTTGGCTTCTTCATTTTGTTTTCTTCATTTTGTTTTTGTGCTCAAAAAAATCCTGAAACTGATCGAGTTGCCCGCTCCAGTAGCGCTCGTAGGGGTGCATCCAGGTCGCGACCTTGCGCAGCGGCCGCGGCTGGAGGGAAATGTAGACCTCGCGGCCCCTCCGCGTGCGAGCGATGAGGCCCGCGCGGTCGAGTATCTTCAGGTGCTTGGTCACGGAGTTGAGGGCCGTGTCGAACGGCTCGGCAACATCCAGGAACCGGGCGGGGCCCCGGGCCAGGCGCCCGATGATCGCCCGCCGGGTGGGGTGGGAGATCGCCGTCAGCACGTCGTTCAGCTGGACCATTTGAGTAATACACCCCAAGGTGTAATATCGGGCAAGCCGTTTTGGTCATATGTCACGGGGACGTCCGTTGGGACGTTACTTGAGGACCACTGCGTACGCGGGCCTGATGGGAAGCGTCCTCGACCCGAAGGTCGCCCTGCACTCGATCCGTGCCTGGACGGGCTTGTCGGTCGAGGCGGGCTTGAGGGACAGGACGAACTTCCGGCCATCATCCACCTTGGTGACCGTGACCGATACCAGCGGGTCGTCCGAGACCGCCTGGAGCGAGCTGAGCTGCTTCGCATCGGCCGCGACCACCTCGACCTGTTTCTCCACGTTCTTCTCGCCGATCTTCCAGAACACCGTGTCGGCGTCGATCGTCGCGACCCTCTGGATGTTGATGCTCAGCGCGAGCACCGTCGGCTTGTCCGGCGCGTCGTCGGAGATGACGCTGATCGTCTTGTCCTCCTGCCCGATCCGGCCGCCGATCGTGAAGGTCGCCGTGATCATGCCCTGGGCGCCGGGTGCGATGGCCTCGTCGGGCCAGTCGACCGTCGTGCAGTGGCAGCTTGGGTCCGCGGCCAGGATCTTCACGGGAGACGGGCCGCTGTTCCTGAACCTGTAGACCGTGACGGTCGTGTCCTCGCCCGCCCAGCAGGTCTCGCTTGCCGAGACCCTGTCCCAGGTAAGCGCCGCGAGGCAAGTGGCACCCGAGGCCGCGAAGGCGAGAAGCGCGGCTGCCAGAGCGAGCGCCCTCATGTTCAGTTGAACCTGAAGACGGCGACATCGCCGTCCTGGAAGACGTATTCCTTGCCCTCGAGCCGGTACTTCCCGGCATCGCGGGCCGCCGCGACGCTGCCGAGCGTGGAGAGGTCGGAATAGGAGACGATCTCGGCCTTGATGAAGCCCTTCTCGAAGTCGGTGTGGATGACGCCGGCCGCCTGCGGGGCCTTCCAGCCCTTCTTGACGGTCCAGGCCCTGACTTCCTTCTCGCCGGCGGTGAAGTAGGTCTGGAGCCCGAGCAGGGCGTAGGTCGCGCGGATGAGGGAGGAGACGCCCGAGTCGTCGACCCCCAGGTCCTTCAGGAAGGCCTTCGCCTCCTCGGGCGAGAGGTCGATGAGCTCCGACTCGATGCGCGCGCTGATCGGGACATAGGCCGCGTCATGGTGGGCCTTCACGAACTCGGCCACCTTCAGGACGAACGGGTTCTTCTCCGCCGTCGCGAGCTCCGACTCCGCCACGTTGCAGGCGTAGATGACGGGCTTCGCCGTCAGGAGCTGGAAGAGCTTGAGCATCTTCACCTCGTCCTCGGTCGCCTCGATGATGTTCGCGGGCTTGTTGGAATTTAAGTGGGGGATCAGGCGCTCGAGGAGGACCGTCTCGGCCTGGGCCTCCTTGTCGCCGCTCCTCGCCTTCTTCTGGTTCTTGTCGAGGCGCTTCTGGACGGCGTCGAGATCCGAGAGGACGAGCTCGGTCGTCACGACCTCGATGTCGCGGACGGGGTCGACCTTGCCCATCGTGTGGATGATGTCGTCGTCCTCGAAGCACCGCACCACGTGGACGATCGCGTCCACCTCGCGGATGTTCGCGAGGAACTGGTTGCCAAGGCCCTCGCCCTTGCTGGCGCCGGCGACCAAGCCCGCGATGTCCACGAACTCGACCGCGGCCGGAATCACGACTCCGGTCTTCGCGATCTTCTGGAGCACGGCCAGGCGGTCATCGGGGACCGTCACGACGCCCACGTTCGGGTCGATCGTGCAGAAGGGATAGTTCGCCGCCTCGGCCTTCCGGGAGCGGGTCAGTGCGTTGAAGAGGGTGGACTTGCCTACGTTGGGCAGCCCGACGATGCCGGCTTTGAGCATGGGAGGGGAACGTTCCACCCCCGGGCCCCCGCGGTCAACGGCAAAGCCCGTCCCCTAGGGGCTGTCCCTGAAGGCCAGTGTCAGGAACTCGTCCCCGGTGAGGGGAAGCGGATCCTTGAGCTTTCCCTCGACCTCGCGCCACTCGGCCGGCACGGGGCTCTGGTCGGCAGGAAGGTCCAGGCCGTCCCCGCCCATGACGACGCCCGAGAGGGTGAAGAGGACGGGCCCCTCCTTGATCGCAAGCGGCTTCACGGCCTCGAGGAGGAGCTTCAGCGGCCTGAGCTCCTTCGCGTCGCCGGGCCTGTTGGACGAGAGGAACCAGATTCGCGAGCGCTGCCCGGGCATCAGGAGCACGATGATGTGAAGCGTCTCGGGCGCCGGGTTGCCGACGAAGAAGTTGTGCGCGACCTCGGTCAGGCGATCCAGGTAGGCGTCGGCCTCCGTCTTAGGCGGCATGCGCCGTACGACAACCTCGTTCGGCTGGTAGAGGATCAGGTGCCTGAGCGTGAAGCCGCTCTGGACGCGCACGGGCCCGAATGAGAACTCCTGGGCGGCGGTCGTGGCGACGGCTTCCCCTCCGATCTTGCCCGGTGTGAAGCGCCAGCGGCCCATGACATCCAGGGCCGCCTTCTCCAGGCGGCTGTCGCTTGTCTTAAGGACGACCGGGTCGGCGACCTTCCCGTCGGTCCCCACGATGTAGGCCACGAGGACATAGCCCGCCAAGACGACGCCCTTGTCGTCCTGGACTGTTCCCGGCATCGAGCCGGCGGTGGAGGAGGGCTCGACGTAGCCATCCGAGGCGCGTGTGTCTACGATGCTGTAGCGCGGCGAGTAGGCCTGCTTGATCGAGCGGTCGAGTTCCTGGCTGCCGTCGCCGTCGACGTTGTTGTAGACGACCGGCTTTTCCGCGGCAACCGACCGGGCAACGACGAGGACGAACAGAAGAGCTGCCGCGAGCGCCCTCATTGCCGGACCAGTCGATGCCTTGGAAGGCATTGCCTATCGGTCGCCGCGCAACTCGTCCAAAGCCGAGACGGTATAATTTGCGGCAGGCTCTGCCATCATCGCCTCATATTCTGGGAGGATCACTCTTTTCCGGTCTAATGGAATGTGCAGAGAACGGTGTGCAATGACTGCGACCTCTCTTCCCTCATGAATGATCCGCACGGGCTGCCTCGAGGACCCAGCTTGCAGCACAATTGCACGTGTGTCTGCATGGAGCTGTTCAATTGTAAAAATTAGGGGCTTCTGCATACGCCCAGCAAAGTCACAAGCATGGCGCTCCGCAAGGTCTTGCAACTGGGGCTATCATTATGGTCCTTTGTCCTTCCAAGGCGCTTGACACCACCCTGCGCCGCAGTGTTTTATCTTCCTCTTTTCCGAATCGAGCACCTCCGCATTTACTAGACCATG
>Ga0302196_10001028_pt1 | contig 26644 bp, 25 predicted proteins | sample II_Bog_N1_3_FD_198794 | JGI IMG/M metagenome (GOLD analysis project Ga0302196, IMG submission 198794) | Peat permafrost microbial communities from Stordalen Mire near Abisko, Sweden - II_Bog_N1_3 | ecosystem: Environmental > Terrestrial > Soil > Wetlands > Peat | place: Sweden: Abisko...
GGAGGAGATCCGCCTCCGCCGCCAACTCCTGCACGATCTGGTGCGCAAGTACGGGTCGACCCTGGCCGAGGTGCAGGCCACGGCAGAACGGGGCCGGGCCCGCCTGGCGGACCTCGGGGCATTGGAAGGACGTGGTGCAGCCCTCGACGCGGAGATCGCCCAGGCCCGTGACGCGGTGGCGGCGTGCGCGCTCACCGTCGCCCGCGAGCGACGGCGGGTGGCGCCGGTGCTTGCCTCCGACATCGAGACCACGCTGCACGACCTGGCCATGCCGTCAGCCCGGTTCACCATCTCGGTGGAGGGCGAGGGGAGCGCCGACGAGGTGACGTTCGAACTGGCCGCCAACCCGGGCGAGCCCGCCCGGCCACTGGCCAGAGCCGCCTCCGGCGGCGAGCTGTCCCGCACGATGCTTGCGGTCCGTCTCGCCCTCACCGATGCGCCGGGGGTGCTGGTCTTCGACGAGGTCGATGCCGGCGTGGGGGGGACCGCCGCCACCGCGGTGGGTGCCGCCCTGTCCGGACTGGGTCACTACGCGCAGGTACTGGTGGTCACCCATCTGGCCCAGGTGGCAGCGCAAGCCGACGCCCAGGTCGAGGTGCGCAAGGTGGAGGAAGGCGGACGCACCCGATCGGAGGTCACCCGGCTGGACCCCGACGGCCGGGTGGTGGAGATCAGTCGGATGCTCTCGGGCAGCCCCGACAGCGACTCGGCCAGGCGGCACGCCCGGGAACTGCTGGGCGCGAGGGGACCGGACGGCGTGGCGCGCGACCGGGGACACCGGTGAACGGGCAGGGTCCGCATCTCGGTGTCATCCCGTCCGGTAGCCTCGGGCCGTGCCCGATGCGGATGGCCCCGACGTGACCGAGCGACAGACCAAGTACATCTTCTTCACCGGCGGGGTGTCCTCCTCGCTCGGCAAGGGACTCACCGCCTCCTCGCTCGGCCGCCTGCTCAAGTGTCGTGGCCTGAAGGTCACCATGTGCAAGCTCGACCCCTACATCAACGTCGACCCGGGCACCATGAACCCCTTCGAGCACGGCGAGGTCTTCGTCACCGAGGACGGTGGGGAGACCGACCTCGACCTCGGCCACTACGAACGGTTCATCGACGAGAACCTCCACAAGGGCTCGAACGCCACCACCGGGCGCATCTACTCCTCCGTGATCGCCAAGGAGCGTCGCGGCGACTACCTGGGCAAGACCGTCCAGGTGATCCCGCACATCACCGACGAGATCAAGAACCACATCCACAAACTGGGCCAGACCGGGGTCGACGTGGTCATCGTGGAGATCGGCGGGACCGTCGGCGACATCGAGATCCTCCCGTTCATCGAGGCCATCCGGCAGTTCCGCCGTGACGTCGGCCGGGCCAACGTCGCCTACGTGCACCTGACCCTGGTGCCGTACCTGGCGCCGTCCGGCGAGCAGAAGACCAAGCCCACCCAGCACTCGGTCACCGATCTGCGCAGCCAGGGCATCCAGCCCGACGTCATCGTGTGCCGGTCGGACCGGATGATCTCGGACGACCTGAAGCGGAAGATCTCGCTCCTGTGTGACGTGCCCATGCGGGCCGTCGTCTCCTGCGTCGATGCCGACAACATCTACCAGATCCCCCTGGTCCTCCACGAGGAGGGCCTGGACGGCTACCTGCTCGACATCCTCGAGATCGACGTGGCCGACCACCCCATCGACCTCTCCCGGTGGGAGCACCTGGTCGCCCAGGTCGCGGCGGCGGTGCGCCCGGTCCGGATCGGCATCATCGGCAAGTACGTCGACCTTCCCGACGCCTACCTGTCGGTGGTGGAGTCCCTGCGCCACGCCGGGTTCCACCACGGCGCCAAGGTGGAGATCGAGTGGGTGCAGGCGGCCACCGTGCCGGATCTGCTCGAGCGGGACGGACTGCGCTCCTTCGACGGCCTGGTCATCCCGGGCGGGTTCGGCGAGCGCGGCGTCGAGGGGAAGATCGCCGCCGCCCACTACGCCCGCGAGCACGACCTTCCCCTGCTCGGGCTCTGTCTCGGGCTGCAGGTGATGATCATCGAGGCCGCCCGGTCACTGGCCGGACTCGCCGGTGCCAACTCCCGGGAGTTCGAGGCCACCACCCGCCATGCGGTGGTCGACCTGATGGACGACCAGGTGGACGTGGCCGACAAGGGCGGGACCATGCGCCTGGGTTCCTACGACGCCCGGCTGCTGCCCGGCTCCCAGGTGGCCCGGGCCTACGGCGACGTGGTGGTGTCCGAGCGGCACCGGCACCGCTACGAGGTCAACCCCCGCTACCGCGAGCGCCTGGAGGAGGCCGGACTGGTCTGCTCGGGGGTCTCCCCCGATGGCCGCCTGGTCGAGTTCATCGAATTGCCCGGCCATCCGTTCTGGGTGGGCACCCAGGCCCATCCCGAGTTCAAGAGCCGCCCCGACCAGCCCCATCCGCTCTTCCGTGAGCTGGTGGGCGCAGCACTGGCCCGGGCCGAGGGTAGGGATCCCCACCTGATCGACATCGGTGCCGTCGGCTGATCCCGGGGGCGCGACCCCCGGTGATCGACTGCCCGTCTTCACCCCGACCGGCGAGGAGACCGTCCACCAGGGATGGTTCATCCGGATGCAGCGGGCCACCTTCGTCGACCCGGACGGGACGCCCTTCACCCGGGACATCGTCCGTCATCCCGGAGCGGTGGCCATCGTGGCCGTCACCGACGAGGACCAGGTCGTGCTCGTCCACCAGTACCGACCGGCTGTGGACCGATGGCTGCTCGAGATCCCGGCGGGCACCTGTGACGTCGAGGGCGAGCCGGCGTCGGTCACGGCGGTCCGGGAACTGGGCGAGGAGGTGGGTCTGGGCGCCGACCGGCTCGACCTGATGGTGCGGACCGCCATCACCCCGGGGTTCTGTGACGAGTTCACCTCGATCTACCTGGCCACGGGGCTCCACCCGGTCCCGACCGACCGACAGGGAGCCGAGGAGCGGTTCATGGAGGTCGTCCACGTGCCCCTCGACCGCTTCGACGCCATGGTCGACGACGGGTCGATCGTGGACGCCTCGACCATCCTCGGGGTCGGATTGGCCCGGCGGCACCTGGCCACCAGGAGCTGAGCCGCGGTGTCCGAGCCGCTGTCCTCGGGTGCCGAGGAGTACCTCACATGGCTCGCCGTCGAAAAGGGCCGGTCACGCAACACCCTGCTCGCCTACCGACGCGACCTGGTCACCTTCGAGCAGTGGGCGCGGGACGAGGGCGTCGACCCGCTCCTCGCTGGTCCCGGGGTGATCGAGCTCTACCTGGCGGCCCTGCGGGCCCGGGGTCGCAACCCGGCATCGCTGGCCCGTGCCACCACCGCCCTACGGGGTCTCTACCGGTTCTGGGTGGGGGAGGGGACCCTCGTCGCCGATCCCACCGCCGACGTTCGGTCCCCCAAACTGCCCCGCCGGCTGCCCAAGGCGCTGGACGAAGCCCAGGTCATCGGCCTGATCGAGTCGGTCAACGGCACCGAACCGGTGGATCTGCGGGATCGGGCCCTCCTCGAGGTCCTCTACGGGACCGGCGCCCGCATCTCCGAGGTGGTGGGCCTGTCCCTGTTGGACCTGACCGGGGACGACGGGCTCCTGCGGGTGTTCGGTAAGGGGTCCAAGGAACGTCTCGTCCCACTCGGGGGCCCGGCACGCATGGCGCTGGACCGATGGCTGGGCCCGACCGGTCGTCCGAGGATGGAGCCCCGGCGGTTCGCCCGACGCAGCGACGCCGAGGCCGTGTTCCTCAATGTCCGTGGAGCCCGGCTCTCGCGCCAGGGGGCGTGGGCCGCGGTCCAGTCCCGGGCCCGGGGAGTGGGTCTGGCCGACGTCGTGAGCCCCCACGTGCTGCGGCACTCGTGTGCGAGCCACATGCTGGCCCACGGGGCCGACATCCGGGTGGTCCAGGAGGTGCTCGGACACGTCTCCATCGCCACCACCCAGATCTACACCCGCCTCAGCCAGGACCACCTCCGGTCGTCCTACGACCGGGCCCACCCGCGGGCTGGGGGTGTCGGGGCCAGGTAGGCTGCTCCGGATGCCAAGCGATGCCCCTGCCGACGCGCCCGCGACCGACTACCGCAACCTCCTGGAGCTGGAGCGTGCGCAGCTGCAGGCCGAGCTGTCCGAACTCGGGTTCGCCGAGGGACGCACCGGGCTCGACTACGACGCCAACTTCGCCGACACGAGCCAGGTCACGGCCGAGCGTGGTGAGGCCGAGGCGCTGGCCGGTCAGCTGAAGGAGACCCTCGAGGAGGTGGCGGCCGCCATCGCCCGGCTCGACGACGGTTCCTACGGGTTCTGCGAGGTCGACGGGGTGGCCATCAATCCGGCGCGCCTCGAGGCCATGCCGGCCACCCGGTTCTGCATCGACCACGCCAACCGGTCCTGAGCGGGGACCGCCGGTGACACCCGGTGGAGGGTCGGGGTCCGGAGTCGGGCGGTGGCCCCGCTTCAACCCCAGCAGGCAGAACCTGATCATCGTCGGGGTCGCGGTGGTGCTGATCGCCCTGGTGATCCGCTCCCACAAGCTCCACAGCGACCAGTTGATCTACTTCCTGGTCCTGATCCCGTCCATCATCCTGCACGAGATCTCCCACGGCGCAGTGGCCCTGGCGTTCGGCGACACCACGGCCAAGCGGGCCGGTCGGCTCAATCTCAACCCGATCCGTCACGTCGACCCGGTGGGCACCTTGCTGGTCCCCGCCGTCCTGTCGCTGTCCGGGGTGGGCGCCTACGGATGGGCCAAACCGGTGCCGGTCAATCCGTCCCATCTGCGCAATTCGCGCAACAGCATCATCGTGGTGTCGCTGGTGGGGCCCCTGACCAACATCGTCCTGGCGGCCCTGATGGGCGTCTGCTTCGTGGCGGCCGGCGGCCGGACCAGCCTGCTCACCCTGGCGGCCCCGTCATTGCTGCAGCAGATCTTCTTCTACGCCGGCATCGCCAACATCGTGCTGGCCGTCTTCAACCTCATCCCGTGCCCGCCCCTCGACGGGGCCGCCGTACTGGAGCGGTTGCTTCCGGCACGCCTGCTCCCGGGCTACTACGACCTGCAGCCCTTCTTGATGTTCCTGCCGTTCCTGCTGATCCTGATCTTCCACAACGCGTGGTCGTCCCTGATCAACGACATCGTCAATTGGTGGATCAACCGATTGGTCTGAGCACCGGTCCCGGGCCCGACCCCGCCACGGGGCACCCGGGGCGCCGGGGTAGCGTCGGGGGCGACCGTCGGCCCGGTCGACCCCGACGTGATCCGTCCCCCCATGCGGCGGACGACGGTGACCGACATGGCCGGAGAAGCGTCGATGGTCCACGGGTGACGAGCGAACCGGCGATCGGGAGAGGGAGAGGAGTGCAGACCACCGAGGCCATCACACCCATCCCGACGGTCCTGCGGCACCTTCCGCTGTGGATCGCCGTCGGCACGCTGGGCTCGGTCGGGATGGTCCTGACCGGCAGTGCCATCGGCTCGGTGCCCTACCCCCGGGGCGACAACTGGTGGTTCACCGTCCCCACCGGGACCGGCATCGGGGCGCACCTCGGCTTCTACTGCTGTGTCGGCCTGCTGCTGGCCGGCTGGGGAGGTGTGGGTGTGCACGCCTACCGGCGGCGCCTGTCGGTGCCCACTGCGTGGCTGATCCTCGGGTTGTGGGGGCTGCCGTTCCTGGTGGGGACACCGCTGTTCAGCCGGGACCTCTACAGCTACGTGGCCCAGGGACAGTTGGCCCGCCACGGACTGAACCCGTACGCCGTGGCCCCGTCGGCGCTCGGCCCGGGCGACGTGCTGTCGTCGGTGGCCCAGGTGTGGCGGAACACCGCCTCGCCCTACGGCCCCATCTTCGTCTCGCTCAGCCATCTGGCCGTGTCGCTGGGCGGTGGGTCGCTGGTGGCCCAGATCCTGGTCTTCCGGATCATGGAACTGGCCGGGGTGGCCCTCGTGATGGTCTCGCTGCCGGTGCTCGCCCGTCGCCTGGGCAACGATCCCGGCCTGGCCCTGTGGCTCGCCGCACTGAGTCCACTGGCGCTCTTCAGTTTCGTGTCCTCGGGCCACAACGACGCGCTCATGGTCGGGTTGATGGTGGCCGGGATCACCCTCGGGACCGGTGGCCGCCTGCGCTGGGGCATCGCCCTGTGCGCACTGGCCGCCACCATCAAGCTCCCGGCCGCCGCTGCCATCGTCTTCCTGGTGGCGGACGAATGCACCCGGACCGAGGGCTCCCGACGCATCCGGATGGTGGCCGAATCGGCCCTGATCACCGCACTGGTCGTGGTGGGCATCACCTGGTCGGCGGGATTCGGGTGGACGTGGCTGGGTCCCACCGCGCTCAAGGTACCGACCGAGCTCAAGGTGCTGATCACCCCGATGGTGTCCCTGGCCTCGTTCTTGTGGGGCGTCCTGCACGCCGTCGGCGTGCCGGTGGCCAAGCACACGGTCATCAGCGTGGTCCAGACCGCCGCCAGCATCCTCGCCGTGTTGGTCATCGTCTGGATGGTCCTGCACGTCCGAGGGCGGGACGCCGTGCGCTCGACCGGTGTGGCCCTGCTGCTCTTCGTGGTCCTCAGCCCGACCGTCTGGCCGTGGTACCTGATGTGGGGCATCGCCGTGCTCGCCGCCACCTCGGCGCAACGGTCGAAGTCGCTGGCCGTGGTGGCGGGTCTGGCCATGTTGGTGGTCGGTGCCGGGGGCACGCCGATGCTGAACGGTGGTGACTACTGGGTGACGGGTCCGTTGGTGGCTGCGGCCCTGGTCTGGTTCGTGGCCAGTGGTTCGTGGCGCACGGTGCTCGGAGGGCCGGTCCGTGCCGCCTGAGACCTCGCCCGAAGAGGCAGTGGAACCCGACGTGCGGCCGGCCCCACTGCCGAGCACACTTGCATCACCGGTGGCGTCGTCCGCATCACCGGTGGCGTCGCCGGTGACCGGAGTGGACGACCCCGACAGTGAGCCCAAGGAATCGACCGTCCATTGGATCCCCTGGACTGCGCTGGCCGTCTACCTGGTGTGCCGGGTGGTGACCGTGGGGTTCGTGGCGGTGGCCAACCGCTTCACCCACAACAGCGTCCTCTACGACCTGGACATCTGGGACGGCGACTGGTTCCTCCGTGCGGTGCACCACGGCTATCCGGCCCACCTCCCCATGGTGCACGGACACGTGGCGGCCAACCCGATCGCCTTCTTCCCGCTGTTCCCGCTCGTGGTGCGGGCCGTCGATGTCACCGGGCTGCCCGCCGGAGCGGTGGCACTGGTGGTGAGCGGCGTCACCGGGGCGACCGCCGTCCTGGGGGTGGGGCTGCTCGCCCGCAGGCTGCGGGGTGACGCGGCCGGCCAGCGGGCGGCGTTGCTCTTCGCCCTGTTCCCGGGCACCTTCGTGTTCAGCCTGGCCTACTCCGAGGGGATCGTGGTCACCTGCGTGTCCCTCGGGCTGATCGCGTTGCTCGACCGGCGGTGGTGGCTCGCCGGACTGCTCGGTGCGGTCGCCACCGCCGCCTCACCGGTGGCCCTGGCCTTCGTGGTGAGCTGCGCGTGGTGTGCCGGTAGGTCACTGTGGAAGGACCGACGGCCCGGGGCCCTGATTGCTCCGCTGCTCGCCCCCCTGGGGTTCCTGGCCTATATGGGCTACCTGTGGCGCCACACCGGGACGGTGACGTCGTGGCGGGCCACCGAGCGGGGCGGTTGGCAGAGCTACCCGTCGCTGGCCTACCCGTTCCGGATCATCGGGAAGTTCGTCTCCAACCCGGTGGCTCCCACCTTGACCGGCCAGATCCTCTTCTTCGGAACCGTGGCCGCCGTCATCGGTGTCGTGCTCATGGTCCGTGAGCACCAACCTCCCGCCGTGCTCCTCTACGGCGTCTGCGCGTTGGGTGCGGCAGCCATCTCCCTTCCGGTGGGGCTGCGACCCCGGTTCCTGATGCTGGCGTTCCCGGCGATCATCGCCCTCGGGACCCGCTACGACGGGCGCACCCATCGGTGGTTGGTGGCGGTCTCGGCGGTCCTGCTGGTGGGATTCACCGTTCTCGAACTGGCCTCACGGGCGGTGTTCCCATGAGGATCGAGGACGGGTCCATGGTGGAGGTACCGGTCGACGTACCGGCACCCACCGACCGTCACGGGGGACGGAAGGAGTCACCAGGGGAGCCGACCGGGGCTGCCCACGGCGAGTCGGACGACACCCGTGCTGATCACGACAGTGCCGACCCCGGGGGGCTCGGGCTGTCAGCCGACGCCGGGGAAACCGGTGCCGCTGGCGGTGAGGGGCCCGAGGGTGCCGCACTGGCGATGGTGCAGCGGTGCGCATGGACCCTGGTGTGGGTGGCCGCGCTCGGGTCGGCCCTCGGCTACTGGGGATCGTGGTCCGCCGGACTGTGGGCGGCGATCCTCGCCCCGGTGCTGGTGGTGGCCGCGCTCGCCGGGATCATCGCACTGTGGACGGTGCGCGCCCCGCTGTCGCGCGCCATGCAGTGGGCGGGCATGGTGATGTCGCTGGTCACCGTGGCCATCACCCAGGGGACGTTCATCCACCTCCGGCACTTCTATTCGACCGACTCGGCGGCATTCAACCAGGTCGCCACCCGGCTCTTCCTCGACGGCAGGAACCCCTACACGTCGTCGATGGCGGCGGCCACCACCTACCTCCATCCTCCCTGGGCCTTCTGGACCTACCAGGTGGACGGCATCCACACCGCCAGGATCTCCTACCCGGCCGGCTCCTTCCTGCTCGAAGCGCCCTTCATGGCCCTCGGCCTCCACCACATGGTCACCGACTGGGTGGATCTCGGTGCGTGGCTGGTGACCGCGGTGCTGCTGTTCGTGATGTTCCCCTCGTACCTGCGCTGGTTGGCGCCGACACTGCTGATGACCGGCGTGTTCGTCGGGGCGTTCGCCAACGGGGGCACCGATGCGCTGTTCGTCCCGTTCCTGGTGGTCGCCGTCTGGCGGTGGGACCGCTTCCCGGGCCGGGCGGTGTCCTGGTTGCCGGCCTGGGTGGGACCGGTCAGCCTGGGGATCGCCTGTTCGGTCAAACAGACCCCCTGGTTCTGCCTCCCCTTCCTCCTGGTCGGGGTGGCCGCCGAGGCGCGTCGGTCCGGACGCCGTCCGGGACGGACCGCGCTCGCCTACGGGGTGTGGGTGGTGGGTTCGTTCCTGGCCATCAACCTCGCCTTCATCATCTGGTCACCGTCCGCCTGGCTGCGCGGCTCGTTCCTCCCGATGTTCCAGCCGTTGGTGGCCGACGGTCAGGGCATCGTGACACTCGCCCTCCACGGACTCACCGGCGGGGTGATCCTGGCGTGGCTGTCGGTGGCGGCCGTGCTTGTGTTCGTGGCCCTGCTGGCCGCATTCGCCTGGTGGGAGCCGCGGATGAAGCGGGTGTGGCTCTTCCTGGTACCGGTGGTCCTCTTCCTGCCGGACCGCAGTCTGGCCAACTACCTGCTCGATCTGGTCCCGGCCGCACTGGTCGCCGCCCTCAGCGTGTCCACGACGACCGGAGCCCGATCGCAGCAGAGCCCCGGAACCCGGCGATGGCTCCCGAGGCTCACGGTGGCCGTGCCTGCGGCCGCCGCCGTGGTGGTCCTGGTGGCGGCCTTCTCCAGCGCACCCCTGACGATCACGGTCGACCGCTACCAGGCCGGCGGGGTGGCGACGGTCGACGGCGGACTGCGCTACGTGGAGGTGGACGTCTCGGTCCACAACGGGACCGACGGCCCGCTGCTGCCCCGGTTCATGGTCGCGGCCGGTGGTGGGCACCCGACCGGGTTCTGGAGGGCCATGGTGGTCGGTGGCATCTCCCCGGTGCCCGGCGGGGCGACCACCCGCTTCGTTCTGGTGCCCACCCGCTACACCTCGGCGCCGAACCAAGGGGACCGGTGGTTGGTGGAGGCCTACACCACCGGGCCGGATGCGCTCTCTACGTCGTCGCTGCAGTACTGGAAGCCGGGGACGGTGCAGCACTGACCGGAGCGGCATCGTGCGGCCGACTGTCCGCCCGCGACGTGGTGGTAGCGCGTCGGCGCCGGACCAGCAGCAGTGCGGTCACCCCGACCAGGAAGGCCACCAAGAGGCCGAAGAACGAGTTGCCGGCCAGCAGCTGCCAGCCGTGCTCGTGCAGTTCGTTGTCGCCGCCGAAGGGGACGTGCAGGACCGGCGCCCAGATCAGGATGCCGGCGGCGGTGGCCGCCCACAGCGGTCCACCGCGTGGCCGGTCCGGCGCCCAGGCCAACCAGCAGAGGATGGGCACCGCCCACACCAGGTGGTGTTCCCAACTGATGGGGGAGACCAGCATGCCGGTCGTCGCACACACCAGGATCCCGAGGAAGGGTGACGAGTCCCGATGGGCCCAGCGGGCCAGTGCGATCCCCGCCACGAGCACCACGCCGCTGGCCGCGGTGATCAGTCCCACCGACACCACGTGGTGGGTGAGTCGGTCGGTGGCACCACGGAGGCTCTGGTTGCTGATGAAGAAGACCCCACCCACCCGTTGGGCGTCGGTGGCGTACTTCGTGAAGTAGGACCAGGTCACCGACGGGTTGACCGCCGCAGCCACCAGGGTTGCCCCCGTGAACGCGGCGAGCGAGACCCAGGCGGCGCGGACCTGGCGGGTCACGAACAGGTAGGGCACGAACACCAGCGGGATCAGCTTGATGGCGGCGGCCACACCGAGCAGCACGCCCCGGGGCAGTTGCCGTGATCCCACGCGCACCGTGGTGGTCAGATCGATGAGGATGAGCGCGCACAGCACCAGGTTGATCTGACCGAAGAAGAAGGTGAGCCACACCGGTTCGATGAACGTCGTGGGTCCGATGAGCACGAGGCTGTAGAGGACGAGGCGGGTCCGGTCGATGCCCGGTCGCACGGCCCGCAGCGACAGTGCGATGACGGCGAACAGGCTCACCATGTTGACGACCGCCCAGACGATCTGACCGGCGGCGGCGGACAGCCAGGCGAGGGGGACGAACGCCAGGGCGGCGATCGGGGGATAGGTGAACGGCAGGTGGGGCGATGTCGGCAACGAGACCGTGTAGAGGGTCCCGTCGACCAGGTGGCGGGCGCCCATCACGTAGACGGCGAAGTCGAGCTGGTGCTGGTTGACCGTGCGGATCCACACCGCATGGCACAGCCAACCGACCGACACTGCGGCCAGCACGGACAGACCGATGACGGCCCGACGCTCGAGCGGGGGTGACACGGCGTCACCAGGGGAGTGGGTGTCACCGGGGGGAGCGGTCGCCTCGGGAGACGACGCCACCGGCTCGTTCAGGTCGTCGACCGCGTCATCGCTCACGACATCGCTCACGGGGTCCAGAGTGGCCCACCCATGGCCATCATCCCGAGCGTCGCCATACACAGCGCGGACAGTCCCAGCACGGCCTCGAACCACAGCGGTGGCAGTTTGGCGCCCACGACGCCCAACAGGGGGAATCCCCGCAGCACCAGCCGAGGGGTGACCCCGATGACCGGGGAGATGGCGCCGAAGGCGAGGACCGCGATCACGTAGCCGATCCAGGTTGCCGGAGGACGCGCCCGGAAGAAGATGATCAGCAGACCGACCACGACGATGGCCGAAACGGCCTTGACCGCGTAGTCGGGGTCGGCGAACCAGTGGGTGAACAGATGCGCGAAGGAGTTGGGGATGCCCCCGAAGTAGTTCCCTCCCTGCCAACCCGCCCGCTGGGCCCGGAAGTAGGCGAACGGTGTGCCCGCGTGGGCCCAGAGGTAGAGGAAGAACCCGGCGATCCCGAGTGGGGCCAACACCGGGGCGGCCAGTGCGCTCCACTCGCCCTTGCGCCGGATGGCCACCCACGCCGCCACCACACAGGGGACGATCGCCGCCGAGCCGACCGGGTCGGCCGTGGTGGCGACCGCCGCGCACAGTCCGGCGAGCACCCATCGTTCACGGCGCAGTGCCATCAGGGAGCACGCCACCAGGAGGATGGTGGCCGCCTCGGTGTAGACCAGGCTGAGCACCAGGGCGCCCGGCGAGAAGAAGATCAGGGCGGTACCCCGGTCGGCACCCTTCTGCCCGAAGACGTCCCGCAACATCCACCAGACCGCGACCGAGGCGCCCAGACCGAGTACGAAGGTGGTGACCAGTCCGGCCACCGGGTACCCGAAGCCGGTCACCAGGTGGGTGAACCGGGTGAGCATGGGGATCAGCGGGAAGAACCCGAGATTGGACTGGGCCGGATTGCCGTGTCCGGGCGGGATGTGGCGGACATAGCCACCCTGGGCGATGGACAGGTACCAGAAGCTGTCCCACGAGGTGAGGCTCTTCGACACGGACTGGTGCACGTCCGACGACGTCGCCGTCGCCACCAGCAGCATGCCGGCCCGTGAGGCCAGGTACAGCAGTACCGGTCGCAGCGACAGCCTCAGGAACCATCGCGCCCGCCCGGTGGCCGGCGCCGTGGTTCCGACGGTCTGCGGGTCGTCCGGCCCCGTGTGGTGAGCCGCAGCGTCGCCCGGGTCCTCCTCGGGCGTGGTGCCGGTGTCGGTGTCGGGTCGGGTGGCCGTCATGCCGGGGGCAGCAGCCCGATGGCGGCCGCAGCCCGCGAGTAGGTGGCGGCGGCCACCTCGGTGGCCTTGGCCGCACCACGGGCCAGCAGGGCGGGGACCGCCCCCGGATCGGCGGCCAGGACCGCCCGACGTTCCTGGACCGGTCGGAGGAGCTCGACGAGCGCCTCCGCCGTGTCCGTCTTGAGGTCGCCGTAGCGGTCGTAGGAGTCGGCCACCTCGACGGGGGTGCGGCCGGTCGAGACCGCCAGGAGTTCGAGCAGGTTGGCCACACCCGGCTTGGACTCCCGGTCGAAGCGGACCTCACCGTCGGTGTCGGTCACCGCCTTCTTGATCTTGCGGGTGATCTCGGCCGGATCGTCCAGCAGGAGCACCGTCCCGAGTGGCGAGCTGACCGACTTGGACATCTTCCGTTCGGGGTGCTGCAGGTCCATCACCCGGGCCCCGGCCGCCGGAATGGCCGCCTCCGGCACGACCAGGACGTCCCCGAACCGGTGGTTGAACCGGATGGACACCTCGCGGGCCAGCTCGACGTGCTGGCGCTGGTCATCGCCCACGGGAACCTGCTCGGCGTCGTAGAGCACGATGTCGGCCGCCTGGAGCACCGGATAGGTGAACAGGCCCACCCGGACGGACTCCTTGCCGTCACTCTTGTCCTTGAACTGGGTCATCCGTCGCAGCTCGCCCATGGTGGCGGTGCACTCGAGCAGCCAGGCCATCTGGGTGTGCTGGGCCACGTGGCTCTGGACGAACAGGGTGCAGCGCTCGGGGTCGAGACCGGCGGCCAACAGGTCGAGCGCGGTGTCGTGGGTGCGTCGGCGTAGCTCGGCGGGGTCGATCTCCAGAGTCAGGGCGTGGAGATCGACGATGCAGTAGAAGGCGTCGTGGTCGTCCTGGGCCGTCACCCAATTGCGGATGGCACCCAGGTAGTTACCGAGGTGGAGATCGCCGCTGGGCTGGATACCGGAGAGCACGCGTGCCATAAGCAGGTCATCGTACGCCCTGGACCAGCGATGCCGGGGTCCGCCGGCCAGGACGGTACGGGCGTGACCCGGTCCTCCCTGCGGGTCCGGACGGGTGCTCAGTGGCATGCCTCCCACCCGGTAACGTTCCGCAACGTGACCTCCACCGTCTCCACCTCCGTCTACGAGGGGCCGATCGACGCCCTGTTGCAGCTGGTCACCAACCACCAGGTGGACATCTTCGACATCCCGTTGGCGGACGTGGTCGACGCCTTCGTGGCCGAGATCGCCACGTGGACCGAGATCGATCTGGCCACACTGTCCGAGTTCCTGGTCGTGGCAGCCGTCCTGGTGGAGCTCAAGTCCCGTCGCCTGCTGCCCGGCACGGGCGAGGTGGAGACCGACGAGGAGCTGGTGGGCTGGGAGGAGCGCGACCTACTCCTGGCCCGACTCCTCGAGTGCCAGGCCTATGCAGCGGCGGCCGACGGGTTCGCGCTGCTGATCGAACAGGCCGCCCGCTCGGTGCCACGCACCGCCGGGCTCGACCCTGACCTTGTGGTCCACGCACCCGACCTCCTGGAGGGCGTGACCCCCGACCAGGTGGCTGCCGCCTTCATGCGGGCCACGGCCGAGCGCCCCGCGCCGGTGGTCGACCTCTACCACGTGACCGTGGACGCGGTCACCGTGTCGGACGCAGTGGCCGAACTGGCGCTGCGGTTGCCCCGGTCCGGACCGTCCACGTTCCGCCAGCTCACCGGGCACCTCACCTCCCGGATCGAGATCATCGTCCGCTTCCTCGCCCTGCTCGAACTGTGCAAGCAGGGCAGGGTCTCCCTGGACCAGGGCCACACCTTCGGTGACCTCACCGTGGAGTGGGTGCCCGGGGTCCCCGACACGGTGTCGGTGGGGTTCGGCCCCGCCGACGAGTACGAAGGCTGATCATGGCGCTCTCCCCCGAAGCCCGGGCTGTCGAAGCCGTTCTCGTCGTGGCCGTCGAGCCGGTCCCGACGGGGCTCCTGGCCGAACTGCTCGAGGTCCCGGCCGACCGGATCGATCCGATCTGTGACGAGCTCATCGAGTCGTGCCGCACCGACGGGCGGGGATTCGAGGTGGTCCGGATCGCAGGGGGGCTGCGGATCCAGACCCATCCCGATCTCGCCCCCTACGTCGAGCGGTTCGCCAACGTCGGGGTGTCGTCGCGCCTGTCGGCGGCCGCGCTCGAGACGCTGGCCATCGTGGCCTACAAGCAGCCGGTCAGCCGGGCCCAGGTGGCCGCGTTGCGGGGTGTGAACGTGGACGGCGTGGTCCGCCTGTTGGAGCACCGGGGATACATCGTCCCGGTGGGTCGGGCCGCCGGGCCCGGCCAGGCCGTGCTCTACGCGACCACCGACGCCTTCCTGGAACGCCTCGGGCTCGACCGGCTCGAGCAGCTGCCTCCCGTGGAGGACCTGTTGCCCGGACCCGAGGCCCTGGCCGAGCTCGAGGAGCAGATGCGCCCGGTCCCCGATGCCTGATCCCGGCGACGAGGGCGACGAGGACCATGTGGAGGACGAGGGCGACGAGGACCATGTGGAGGACGAGGGCACCGAGGACCATGTGGAGGACGAGGACGACGCGGCGCCGGCGACCCTGCACGTGGGGGAACGGCTCCAGAAGGTGCTTGCCCGCACCGGCGTCGGCTCACGGCGGGTGTGCGAGGACCTGATCGTCGACGGTCGGGTCACCGTGAACGGCGAGGTGCCGGTGCTCGGGCGGCGGGTCGATCCCGAGGTCGACGTGATCGAACTGGACGGGGTGCCGCTGCCGGTGCGACCCGGTCTGGTGCACTACCTGGTCAACAAGCCGGCCGGCGTGGTGTCCACCGCCGAGGACACCCACGACCGCCCGACGGTGGTCTCCCTCGTCCCGGCCGAACCCCGGGTCTACCCGGTGGGCCGGCTCGACATGGATTCGGAGGGCCTGATCATCGTCACCAACGACGGGGAGCTGACCCACCGGCTCACCCACCCGTCCTTCGGTGTGCCGAAGGAGTACCTGGTCCAGGTGGAGGGGGAGCCGTCCGCCGGTGACGTGCGCCGCCTCCGTGAGGGTGTGGAGCTCGACGACGGGCCGACCGCCCCGGCCAGGGTCGCCGTCGTGGCCCCCTCGTTGCTGCGGATGGTCATCCACGAAGGGCGGAATCGTCAGATCCGTCGGATGTGCGATGCCGTGGGCCACCCGGTGGTCCGTCTGGTCCGCACACGGATCGGGCCCCTGGCCGATCCGTCGCTCACCCCGGGCTCGTACCGGCCACTCACGTTCGACGAGGTGCGGGGCCTGGCCGCCGCCGCGGTCCCGTCCGACGACATCACCGAGGCCGACCGTCACCCCGACCCGGTCGGCCGAGGGTCCGACCTCGGGCCGCTCGACCCCGTCCGGGCGGATCCGGACGCCGGTGTCCCGCCCCCTGGCTAACATGCCTGCCTGATGCCAGCGACCCTGCGAGCGATCCGTGGTGCCACCACCGTCGACGAGGATTCCCCCGACGCGATCACTCCCCGGGTGGTGACGCTGCTCACCCGGATCATGGAGCGCAACGACCTGGTGGAGGACGACATCGTGTCGATCCTCTTTACCGCCACCGAGGACCTGGTGTCGATCTTCCCGGCCACCGCAGCGCGCACCATGGGGCTCGGTGCGGTGCCGTTGATCTGTGCTCGGGAGCTGTCCATCGAAGGCTCGGTGCCACGGTGCGTCCGGGTCATGCTCCACGTCACCACCGAGCGCCCGAGGGACGAGATCGTCCACGTCTACCTCGAGGGCGCCCAGGGACTCCGTGACGACCTCCCTGGCTGACCCAGGCGCCACACTTCCCGGGCCGGCCGGCCGGGCCATGATCATCGGCACCGGTCTGATCGGCGGCTCGGTGGGCATGGCGCTGCGGGCCAACGGCTGGCACGTCAGTGGCACCGACGCCACCCCGGGCACGGCGGCCCGGGCCGTGGCCCTCGGAGCGCTCGACGTCGAGGGCGAGGACCGTGGTGCCGACCTGGTGGTCGTCGCCACCCCGGTGCACGTCGCCGCCGCGGTGATCACCGGCGTCCTGTCGGGCGACGGCTGGAACCCCGAGGCGGTGGTGACCGATGTCGGCGGGGTGAAGGCACCGTTGGTGGCCGCCGTCGACCGCCCACGGTTCGTGGGCGGTCACCCGATGGCCGGCAGCGAGCAGGTCGGGATCGAGGGAGCCTCCTCCGAACTGTTCGTGGGTGCCACCTGGGTGCTCACCCCCACGCCGTCGACGGATCCCGCCTCCTACGCCCGGGTGCGTTCGGTACTGGCCGACTTCGGCGCCAACGTGATCGCCCTCGATCCCGCCGAGCACGACCGCCTGGTGGCCGTGGTCTCCCACGTGCCCCATCTGACCGCAGCGACGCTGATGTCCCTCGCCTCCGACCTGGGCCAGGAGCACGGAGCCCTGCTGCAGCTGGCGGCCGGCGGGTTCCGGGACATGACCCGCATCGCCGCCGGGCAGCCCACCATCTGGCCCGGGATCTGCGACGACAACGCCGAGGCCATCGTGGCCACCCTCGATCTGCTCATCGCCTCGCTGGGCGCCATGCGGCGCCGGGTGGCCGAGCGGGACCACGAGTCCCTGCTCGACGTGCTCCAGCGCGCCGCCACCGCACGTCGGGCCATGAGCGAACGGGCACCACGTCCCGACGAGCTGGTCGAGGTGCGCATCCCGGTGCTCGACCGTCCGGGCACGTTCGCCGAGATCGCCGTGCTGGCCACCGAACTGGGGATCAACATCTACGACGTCGAGATCGCCCACTCGGTGGAGGGGGACCGTGGCGTCCTGGTCGTCGTCATCGACGCGGCCTCCGCCCCCACCTTCACCGGCGCCCTGGTCGACAAGGGTCACCGGTCCAGCACCTCGCCCTTCGGCACGGTCCGATGACGGTCGAGACCCGGGAGTTCACCGGCGGGCGTTCCCTCCGCGGGACGACGTCGGTACCGGGCGACAAGTCGATCTCCCATCGTGCCCTCCTGCTCGCCGCCCTGGCCGAGGGGACGTCGACCATCCGCGGACTGTCGGGCGGTGACGATGTCGTACGGACACGGAGGGCGGTCACCGCCCTCGGGGCACAGATCTCCGAGGTCGAGGACACCGTCACGGTGGTCGGCGGGCGGTCTCGGCTGGTCGCCCCGGCCGAGACGATCGATCTGGGAAACTCGGGAACCGGGATGCGCCTGCTGACCGGCGTCGTGGCCGGGATCACCGGGACGAGCCGACTCACCGGTGACGACTCGTTGCGGTCGCGCCCCATGGACCGGGTGGCCGCACCGCTGTCGGACATGGGGGCCTCAGTGGTCGGGGTGGGGGAGCAGTGCCTACCTCCGTTGACCATCTCCGGCACGACCCTGGTGGGCATCGACTACCAACCACCGATGGCCAGTGCCCAGGTGAAGGGAGCGATCCTGTTCGCCGGGCTCGACGCCGACGGGGACACCGTGGTCCGTGAGCCGGTCGCCACCCGGGCCCACACCGAGGAGATGCTGGCCGAGTCCGGTGCCGACGTCTCGGTCGCCGCCTGGGGGGACGGACGGGTGGTCCGGGTACGCCGCAGCATCCTCCGTCCCGTGGACCGCACTGTGCCGGGGGACCCGTCCCAGGCTGCGTTCTGGGCCGTGGCCGGTGTGGTCGTTCCCGGGAGCCGGCTGACCATCGACCATGTCCATCTGGGCGCCGAACGCATCGGCTTCGCCCTGGTGCTGCAGCGCATGGGAGCCGATCTGGTGATCGGCTCCACCGGGGGGAGCACCGGACCGATCACCGTGGCCCACTCGCCGCTGCGGGGCACGACGGTTGAGGCAGCCGAGATCCCCTCACTCGACGAGGTGCCCATCCTCGCCGTGGCGGCCATGGTGGCCGACGGTCCCACCCGGTTCCGTGACGTGGGGGAGCTGCGGGTGAAGGAGTCCGACCGACTGGAGGGCACCGTCCGACTGGTCCGAGCCTTCGGCGGCACCGCCGAGGTCGACGGCGATGACCTGGTGGTCGGCGGTGCGACGGTTCCCGTGGCCGGCGCCGTGGACGCCGACGGGGACCACCGCATGGCCATGGCCGCCGCCGTGGCCGCAACCGCCTGCGGCGGAGGGACGTCGACCGTCCACGGGTGGGAGTCGGTGGCCACCAGCTATCCGGGGTTTGCCGACACCCTCGACCGCCTCACCGGGGGCCCGACATGAGCCCGGCCCGGCCGACCGGGGCGGGCAGGGTGGTGGTCGCCATCGACGGACCGGCCGGGTCGGGCAAGTCCACCCTGTCCCGGGCCCTGGCCGCACGGCTGGGCGTCCAACGCCTGGACACCGGGGCCATGTACCGCTCGGTGGCCTGGGCCGTCCTCCAGCGGGGAGTCGATCCGGGCGATCCGGACGCGGTGGCCGACGTGGCCCGGACCCTGGAACTCGAGGTCGGCGACCGTGTGGTGGCCGAGGGGACCGACATCACCGAGGCCATCCGGGGCCCCGAGGTCAGCGCGGCTGTCTCCGCGGTGGCCGCCAACCCGGCGGTCCGGGCGGTCATGGTCGACCGCCAACGCGACTGGGTGACCACCCACGGCGGGGGCGTCGTCGAAGGGCGCGACATCGGGTCGGTGGTGCTCCCGGACGCTCGCCTCAAGCTCTACCTGGACGCGTCTCCGGAAGTGCGTGCCGCCCGACGGTCCGAAGAGGGCGCCGAGGCCGTCGCCCGCCGGGATCGCCTCGACAGCACCCGGGCCGCCTCGCCGCTCGAGGTACCCGACGGTGCCCGGGTCATCGACACCGGCGCGCATAGCGTGGACGAGATCGTGGAACAGGTGCTGACATGGCTGTGAACGACGAGCGGGATGACGGGACCCCCGGGGACGCGCCGGGCACGGGGGTAGCCGCCGGAGACGGTGCCACGGGCGACGGTCCCCTCGACATCGAGGTCAGGGTCGACACCCGCTTCACGCCCCTCTACCGCTTCCTGCGGGTGCTGGTGCGCCTGATCAACATCGTCGCATTCCGGACGTCGGTCTCCCCCAAGGGCCGGGTGCCGGCCGAGGGTCCGGTGATCATCGCCCCGGTCCACCGGTCGTTCATCGACTTCTTCGTGGCGTCCGAGGTCACCGACCGCAAGCTGCACTACATGGCCAAGGACTCGCTCTGGAAGAACTCGTTCCTGGCCAGGATCCTCCCGTCGGTGGGGGCGTTCCCCGTCCACCGCGAGTCGGCCGACCGTGAGGCGATGCGCAGGGCCCAACAGGTGCTCGATGCCGGCGAGGTGCTGATCCTGTTCCCCGAGGGCGAGCGGCGGTCCGGTCCGGTGGTCCAGGACCTCCACGAGGGGGTGGCCTTCCTGGCGGCCCGCACCGGTGCCACCGTGGTGCCGGTCGGCATCGGCGGCTCCGCGTCGGTCATGCCCAAGGGGACCAGGCTTCCCCGACCCCGCCACATCCATCTGGAAGTGGGCGAGCCGATCGTCCCACCGGCGCGATCAGGGTCGGGTCGGGTACCCCGTAGCCGGGTCCATGCGCTCACCGAGGAGCTCAACGAGTCCCTCCAGGACCTCTACGACCGATCGGTCGAGGTCACCGGCCGGTACTGAGCGACCGACCGCGACTGCACGTCCGGCCACGGTGCAACGGGGCGTGCCCGGACGCCTAGCGACGGGTGTGGTTGCCCAGGGTGACCCGGGCCCAGGTGGTGAGTATCACCTTGGCGTAACTGAACCCGAAGACGAGGTTCCCGCCTTTTTTCGATGCACCCGACGCCCGGGGGTGCCACATGGTGGGCTGCTGGGTGATCCGCCAGCCACGGCTCGACGCGGTGATCACCACCTCCGCCGTCTGGTACTGGTCCTGGACCAGGTGCGGGGTGATGTCGTCCAGCACGTCGATCCGGAAGGCCCGATAGCCGTTGGAGGAGTCGGTGAGCTGCTGCTTGGCGATGGCGTTGAGCGCCCAGGCGTAGACCTTGACCCCGGCGCGACGGAACCGGTCGGTGGTCTGATCGGTGCCCAGCCGCCGTGAGGCGATGACGAAGTCGGACGAGTCGTCGAGGAGGGGGGCCAGCATGGTCGCCATCTCGGCGGGGTCGTTCTGCCCGTCGGCGTCGAGGGTGACCACGTAGCGCGCCCCGTGCTCGGCGGCCAGGGCGTAGCCCAGGCGGAGGGCGGCACCCTGGCCCAGGTTGACCGGGAGCACGCAGGTGACGACACCGGCGTCGAAGGCGACGTCCGCCGTCCCGTCGCTCCCGCCGTCGACCACCACCAGGGTGGTCACCTCCAGATCCCCCACCAGGGTGGGCATCGCCTTCAGGACCGCGCCGATGTTGTCTTCCTCGTTGTACGCGGCGATCAGGGCGACCACCGGGCCGAACTGCAGATTCGGGTAGCGACGGTCGAACTCCGCCCGGGCCTGGTCCACCACGTAGCCGACCAGGGTCGCCGACCGCTTGGCGGCGCGGCTGTCGGGAAGGGTGAGCCAGCGGTGACGCTGGGTGGGCGACATCAGAGCGAGTGGGGTGAGGCGAAGACGGCCCGCACCTTGTCCTCGAAATGGGACAGGGGCTCGGTCGGGTAGTCGGGGTCGAAACTGGTCTGGTCCCACTCGTCGGCGAACTGCTCGGCCAGCGCGTACCACGGCTCGTCGCGGTAGTTCTCCCGCAGGTTGGGGTCCATGTCGAAGTGGTGGAAGTAGTGGCGGCCCTGGAAGTCCTGGTGGTAGAGGATGGCCTCGGTCACCTCGGGGCGCACGTAGGGGCGGAGGATCTCGGCCGCGATCCGTGGGTGGTTGGGCACCGAGATCGCCTTGCCGATGTCATGGCACAGCGACGCCACCACCACCTGGTCGTCCGCACCGGCCCGCTCGGCCCGGGTAGCGGTCTGCAGGCAGTGGGTCAGCTGGTCGACGGCGAATCCGTCGACCACCTCGGCGAGCGAGTCGAGGAGCATCAGCACCCGGTCGGCCACCCGGCCCTGGTTGTTCATCGTCTCGACGCCGATCGCACCCCACTGCTCGGCGGTGGAGACGTCCATGCTGGTGAAGGAGCTCGTCATCCCCCCAGTCTCGCGCCAAATCCACCGGCGCACGCCTAGGGGAGGGCGGCGATCCGTTCCAGCACGTCGGCGGCGGCCGTGGACCGGTCATCAGCCAATACCCGGCCCGCGGTGCCGGCGACGTCGGAGGCCGGGTCAGGGACCCCGTTCATCAGGACCAGTGCCGATTCGAGGCCCCGCAGGAGCTCCCGCAGTTCGGGCGGTGGCGGGAAGTACTCCTCTTCCACGGTGACGGCCGAGCTCTCCACCCCGAGTCGTGGCGCCAGACGGGCCACCACGGCATCGACCAGCGCCTCGGGTGCCGAGGCCCCCGCGGTGACCCCGACGGTCCCGCTCAGGTCGTCCGGCAGTTCGGAGGCATCGTTGACCCGGATCACCCGGGGGCAGCCGAAGGCCTCGGCCACCTTGGCCAGTGCCACGGTGTTGGACGAGTTCTCCGATCCGATCACCACGACCGCGTCACACAGCCCGGCCAGCGCCTTCAGCGCGGCCTGTCGATTGGTGGTGGCGAAGCAGAGATCACTCCGGTTGGGCATCCACAGGTCGGGGAAGCGCTCGCGCGCCCGGTCGACGATGCCGGCCCATTCGTCATGGCTCAGCGTCGTCTGGGCCAGGAGCGCCACCCGGGCGTCCCCGGTCCCGTCGGCGTCCTCGAGGTCCAGGCTGTCCACGTCCGCCGCCCGTTCGAGCAGGCGGACCGACGTCGGAGCCACGGCCATCGTGCCCACCGCCTCCTCGTGGCCGTGGTGACCGACGTAGAGCACGGTGTAGCCCTTGCGGGCCCGCACCTTCAGCTCGTGGTGGACCTTGGTCACCAGGGGGCACACCGCGTCGACGACCACCCGCCCGTCGTTCCTGGCCTCGTCGACCACCTCGGGGGCCGACCCGTGGGCCGACAGCATCAGCGGGGCGCCGGCGGGCACCTCGGCCACGTCGTCCACGAACACCACGCCCTGGGCCACGAACTGGTCGACGACGTGCCGGTTGTGGACGATCTCGTGGTAGCAGTAGACCGGAGGCTCGAACACCCGGACCATCCAGGCCAGGGCCTTGATCGCCTTCTCCACCCCGGCACAGAACCCCCGTGGCTCGGCCAGGATCACGCGTTCGACGGGCACCGCACCAGGGTACCGGCGCCGCCCGGTCGGGCCGGTCGGCACGGTGGTACCGGGGCGAGGCCGGAACACCAGGTGGGAACGGGTAGCCTTGGAGCCATGTCGGCGCCCCGAGTGACGACGGCACCAAAGGTGGTCGCCGTCACCGAATCGTCACCGGCCGCGCTGTCCGGGCTGCAGTCCGGGGACGAGCTCCTCTCGCTCAACGGCCGCTCGCCCCGTGACGTCATCGAGTACAGCCTGTTGGTGGACGAGCCCGACCTGGACCTCGTGGTCCGCCGACGCGGCCTGACCGAGCCCTTCGTGGTGGAGGTGCGCAAGGAGCCGGGTGAGCCGCTCGGCATCGAGGTGTCCTCGGCGGTGTTCGACCGGGTCCGCACCTGTGACAACCACTGCGAGTTCTGTTTCATCCACCAGTTGCCGAAGGGGATGCGGCGCAGTCTGTCGATGAAGGACGACGACTACCGCCTGTCCTTCCTCTACGGGAACTTCACCACCCTGACCCGGTTCACCGAGATGGACCTGGAGCGGGTGCTGACCGAACGGCTCAGCCCCCTGTTCGTCTCCATCCACGCCACCGATCCCGAGGTGCGGTCCGAGATGCTCCGCAACCGTCGGGGTGCCACCAGCCTGCGGTGGCTGAGCGCCCTGCTCGACGGGGGCATCGAGGTCCACGGCCAGATCGTGGTGTGCCCCGACCGCAACGACGGCGACATCTTGGAGGACACCCTGGCCGGGGTGCTCGACCGCTACCCGGGACTGGCCACCGTGGCCTGCGTGCCGCTCGGGGTGAGCAACTTCTCCCACGAGAGCGCCATGCGGCCGCACACCGTCGCCGAAGCGGCCGCGGTGTGCGATCTGGTCGAGCGCTGGCAGGCGACGTTCCTGGCGTCGCTCGGACGCCGGATGGTCTACGCCGCCGATGAGTACTACCTGATGGCGGAACGGCCCTTCCCGCCGGCGGTCACCTACGAGGGCTTCCCCCAGCACGAGAACGGGCTCGGCATGGCCCGCGCCTTCGAGGCCGCCTTCGGAGGGGACGAACATGCCGCCCTGGGCGTGCGTCCCGGGTTCTTCGCCGCCGTCGACGGTGCGCCCGCCTCCGGCTACCGTGCACCCCGGCTGGGCCCCACCGGGGGCCAGACAATGCCGTCGGCCCCCCACGGTGCCCGCCGTCCGGTCGCCATCCTGACCGGCGAGTACGGCGCCCTGGTGCTGGCACCGCTGGTCGAGTCGCTCGGTCGTGCGGACATCCGCCTGGTCCCCGTGGCCAACCAGTTCTTCGGGGGCAACATCGGCGTATCGGGGCTGTTGACCGGTACCGACCTGACCGCCGTCCTGGAGGGTCAGCCGGAGGGACACCGCTATCTGCTGCCCGACTCCTGCCTGTCCGAAGGCCGGTTCCTCGATGACCTGACCGTGGACGACCTGCCCCGGGCGGTGGAGGTCGTCCCCACCGACGGCCTGTCCCTGCGCCGGGCGCTCGACGCCGACACCGCCGCCGTCCGACCGAACCCACCGAACCCCGCCCGGGTGCCGGTGACCCTGGGAGCCCCCCGATGACACCCGTCCAGAATGCCATCCCCGAACGCACCCTGCCCCTGGTGGTGGTCGCCGGCCGGCCCAACGTGGGCAAGTCGACCCTGGTCAACCGCATCGTGGGTCGCCGGGCCGCCGTGGTCGAGGAGCGCCCCGGTGTCACCCGCGACCGCAAGGAATTGGACGCCGAGTGGTGCGGACACCACTTCACCATCGTCGACACCGGAGGCTGGCTGTCGACCGACGACCCACTGGACGCCCAGGTCAGCAAGCAGGCCGAGCGGGCGATCGAGGAGGCCGACGTGGTGCTCTTCGTGGTCGACGTCACCGTCGGGTTGACCGACGAGGACCTCGCCGTGTCACGGGTGCTCAAGCGTTCCGGCCGTCCGGTACGGGTGGTGGTCAACAAGGTCGACTCCGACGCCAGGGAAGCCGACGTTTGGGACGCGCTCTCCCTCGGACTCGGGGACCCGTGGCCGGTCAGCGCACTGCACGGTCGGGGTACCGGAGACCTCCTCGACGACGTGGTGCGCCTGTTGCCGGACTCCGCCGCCGACGAGGCGCCTGCGCCCGACGCCGGCACGGTGGGCGAGGTGGACGAGGACGGGGTGGTCGACCTGGTGGGGACGGTGGAGATCGACCAGGGCGTCCCTCGGGTGGCCCTGGTCGGACGGCCCAATGTGGGCAAGTCCACCCTGTTCAACCGGTTGGTGGGCGACGAACGATCGGTGACCCACGATGCCCCCGGCACCACCCGCGACGCGGTCGACACCATCGTCGAGACGCCCGAGGGCACGGTCTGCTTCATCGACACCGCGGGCATGCGCCGCAAGTCACGGACCGAGCGGGGAACCGAGTACTTCTCGGTCCTGCGGGCCCTCGACGCCCTCGACCGGGCGGACATCGCGCTGCTGGTCATCGACGCCACCGCCGGGGTCACCCATCAGGACCAGCGCCTGGCCGAGCGGATCGGTGCCTCGGGCTGCCCGGTGGTGGTCGTGCTCAACAAGTGGGAGCTGATCCCGACCGAGGACCGGATCGGCATCCTGACCGACATCGGGGACCGTTTGGCCTTCCTGGGGGAGGCGCCGGTGCTCAAGATCAGTGCCCTCTCCGGTCTGGGCGTCCACCACATCCTGCCCGCGGTGGCAGCGGCGGAAGAGGCCTACCACTCACGCATTCCGACCGGCGAGCTCAACCGGGCCCTCAAGTCGATCCAGGTGGCCCATCCGCCCGTCGGGGCCCGGATCCAGTACGGGGTCCAGGGTGCCAACGACCCGCCGACGTTCACCCTGTTCACCAACGGACGGCTGCAGCCGACGTACCTGCGCTACGTCGAGCGGGGCCTGCGTGAACGGTTCGACCTCGGACCGACCCCGATCAAGATCCGGGTCCGGGCCAAGGGCGCCAACGGGGGTGGGGGGCGCAAGCGGTGACATCGGGCGACGGGGTGCGTCTTGCCCTGGTGTGAGCAGTGCGACGAGGAAGTGGACACCGCCGACCTGGCCGACGACGCCACCTGTCCGACGTGCGGAACCGCCACCCTCGAACACCGGCGCCAGCCGTGGTGGTTCAAGTTCCTGGCCGCAGCCACGGTCATCTACCTCGGCTACCGCACGTTCCAGGGTGTCACCTGGGTCGTCCACCACGTGTGAGGGCTCCCCGGCAGAGCAGACACCTCGGATTGCGTTGCCACCCGGAGTGACCACCCCGCCTCCTAGATGAACGACGAGTGGCGGTTCGGTGACGGTTCACCGGCAGTGCACATCGAGTCACGGTAGGGTCTGGGGCGCCCTGCGACGTGGGGCCATTCGTTTCGAGCCCCCGGGGGGGATCCTGTGCGTAAGAGTTCGTTGTTCAGAATCATCGCGGCTGGCGCTCTGGCCGCCAGCGTGGTGTCCGTAGGTGTCGTAGCCACCGCCGGCACGTCGTCGGCGACGGTGCGTACGCCGAAGCCCGTCGTGTACTACCTGTCACTTGGCGACTCGTACGGCATCGGCTACCAGCCCACCGCTCCGGGATCTGGTGGAACGCCCGGGTTCACCGCCTACGTCGCCAAGAAAGAGAAGATGACCCTCGAGAACTTCGCCTGCGGAGGCGCTACGACCAGCTCCCTCCTCTACGGGTTCCCGGTCGACGGCGTGGGTGGCACGGCGGAAGACCCGACACCTGGATGCGGTGACCCGGCCGCCACCGATGCCGTTGCCTATCCGGACACCACCCAGGAGACCGCCGCTCTGGACTTCATCAACACTCCCGCCAACTTCGGCAAGGTGGGATTGGTCACGGTATCCATCAGTGGCAACGACGTGACATCCTGTGCCGTCGCCGGCAACCCGATCACCTGCGTGGTCGCCGCCGGTGCCGCCATCACCACCAATGTCACCCAGCTGGCCAACGACCTGCACGCCGCCCTGGACGCGAATGGTGACTCCACGGCCAAGATCGTCGGGCT
>Ga0302196_10001030_pt1 | contig 26619 bp, 26 predicted proteins | sample II_Bog_N1_3_FD_198794 | JGI IMG/M metagenome (GOLD analysis project Ga0302196, IMG submission 198794) | Peat permafrost microbial communities from Stordalen Mire near Abisko, Sweden - II_Bog_N1_3 | ecosystem: Environmental > Terrestrial > Soil > Wetlands > Peat | place: Sweden: Abisko...
TTCGCGGGGATGAGCGGAAATCAAATGCCCCCCTCATGCCGCAAAGATCCGCGTCAGGGTCTCATCATAGAGCTGCGCGCGCTCCAACCCCTCGAACCGGGCGTATTCGCACTTGGCCATCACCTCGGCGGGCGGAAAGATCACCGGGCTGTCGCGATAGCTGGCCGGCATCAGGGCCAGGGCGGCGGCGTTGGGGGTCGGATAGCGGATGGTCTGCGAAATCTCCGCGCCATTCTGGCCGTCAAGCACGAAGTTGATGAACTGATGGGCGTTGTCCGGCCGCGGCGCGCCGGTGGGGATGCACAGGCAGTCGGAATTGAGCACCGTGCCCTCGCGCGGGACCACGAAGTCCAGGTCCGGGTCCTCCAGCATCACCTGGGCGATGTCGCCATTATATTCCTGCACGATGTCGATATCGCCAGCCAGCAGCAGATCCTGGCCCTCGTCATTGTGGAAGATCTTGATGTTCGGCTTCTGGCGGATCAGCATTTCGGCGACCCGGTCGATCATCGCCAGCGGAATGTCGTTGACCGAGTGACCCAGATACTTGGCCCCCAGCTCGATCAGGTCGTCAGCCTCGGAGAACAGGCCGATGCGGCCCTTGTAGCGATCGGAATCGAACACCCATTTCCAGCTGTCCGGAACGCCGTCGATCTTGGACTTGCGATAGCCGATCCCCTGGCACAGCCAGGTATAGGGCATCGAATAGCGCCGGCCCGGATCGAACACCGGGTTGCGAAACGCCGGCAACAGGTTCTTGCGATTGGGAATCTTGTCCAGGTCCAGCGTCTGGATCATCCCGGCGATCCGCATGCGGGTGACGTATTCGTTGGACGGCACGATCACGTCGAAGCCGGGGTTGCCGGCCTTGAGCTTGGAGAACAGCTCGTCATTGGTCGAAAAAAAGCTCATCCGCACCGAAACCCCGGTCGCCGCCTTGAAGTCGCTTAAGGTCGTCTTGCCGGTATAGGTGTCCCAATTATAGAGGTTGAGCTTGGCCTCCTCGCCGTTGCGCCCGACCGGCCCGCGTTCGGCGCACCCTTCCAGCCCGCCCAGCGTCAGGCCCGCGGCGGCGGCGCCAAGGCCGGCGAGCAGCGAGCGTCTGGAGGCGGCGCGGCGTTTGGATCTCAAGCGAGCGGCGCCCCCCTTCAGGCGTAGTCTTCAGGCGTTTTTCAGGTACCAGTCATAGTCCAGCGGCGAGATCACCGAGAAGAATCGGTCCTGCTCGGTGCGCTTGACGCTGGCGAACATCTCCACGAACCGCGCCCCCAGATAGTCCCGCATCACCGCCGAGCCCTCGAACGCATCCACCGCCGCGAACCAATGCGCCGGCAGCCGAAGATCGGCCTGGGCCGCCGCCGCATAGCCGTCGCCAGTCACCGGCGGCCCCGGATCAATGGCTCCGGTCAGGCCATGGTGCACCCCGGCCAGCATCGCCGCCAAGGCCAGATAGGGGTTGGCGTCGGCGCCCGCCACGCGATGCTCGATATGGCGGCCTCCGGGCGGTCCAGCTGGCACACGAAGCGACACTGTGCGGTTATTGACCCCCCAGGTCGGGGCGACGGGGGCGTAGGAATTGGCCCGGAACCGGCGATAGGAATTGGCGTTGGGGGCGAAGATGGCCATGCCATCGCCCAGCGTCGCCTTCATGCCGCCCACCGCGTGACGCAGCGGCGGAGCCCCAGCCGGATCATCGCTGGCGAAGATGTTGCGGCCGGCGGCGTCATTGACGCTGACATGCAGATGCAGCCCGCTGCCCGAGCGCTCGGCGAACGGCTTGGCCATGAAGGTCGCCTCACAGCCGTTGCGCGCGGCCACGCCCTTGGCCAGGCGCTTGTACATTACCGCCTCGTCGGCGGCGCGCAGGGCGTCGGGGCCATGGCGCAGGGTCAGCTCGATCTGGCCGGCGGCGTATTCCGAGATCGCGCCTTCCAGCGGCACCCCTTGAGCGTCAGCCACCGCCCAAAGCTCGCGCAGGAAGCCGGTGACATCCTCCAGCTCACGCAGGCCATAGACCGCATGCTGGCTCGGCCGCTCGCCGGTGACCGGGGAGGGGAGCAGCTGCAGCCCGCCCGCGGCAGTGCGTTGCGGATCGACCAGGTAATATTCCAGCTCGCAGGCCACCACCGGGGTCAGGCCGTCGGCCGCGAAGCGCTCCAGCACCCGCCGCAACACCTGGCGCGGATCGAGGTCGCAGGGCGCGCGGTCCAGCTCATAGAGCGAGGTGATCAGCTGGGCGCTGTCGTCGCCGAGCCAGGGGGCCAGGGTCAGCGTGCCTGGCGCCGGCCAGGCCACCCGGTCGGCGTCGCCGTCGCCCCAGACCAGGCCGGTGTCCTCGCAGTCCTGGCCGGTGATGTCGCAAACCAGGATCGAGCCCGGCAGGAACCGCCCCTGCTCATAGACCGGCAGGATCTCATGGCGCCGCAGCCGCTTGCCGCGCGGCACGCCGCTGAGATTGGTGAAAATCAGTTCGAGAAATTGGACTTGCGGATGGGCCGCCAGGAAGGCCCGCGCTTCGGCCGGATCGGCGATGGGGCCTTGAGTGCTCACGCGGGGATTCCTGTAGGGCGATGGTTCAGGCGAGGATCGGCCTAATTGGAGGCGACGCGCAAGAGCCAAGCTGGACCTTAGCCGTTCCGCGTCCGCGCCCATCGAGCCAGGTTGGCTAGAGGACGGCGCAGCCGCCTGACCCACGCCCGGCCGCTCAAGACCAACAGTCCGCGGCGAGTGTGCGAACGCCTCAGCGCCGCGGTGGCGTCGTCGGCTAGGGAACGATGTTCGGCGGCCCCAGGTGGGCCAGGTAGTCCGGCTTGCCCAGCCCCACACCTTCGGCCCGTAGCACCGCATAGGCCATCGTCACATGGAAGAAGAAGTTGGGCAGGGCGAAGCCGGTCAGATAGGCCGCGCCGCTGAACCGATAACCCATCCCGTTGGGAAAGGTGATCACCACCTCTCGGTCCTCGGCGCCATCCAAGGCCTCGGCCGCCACGCCCTCGATGAAGGTGATGGTCCGCCGGCAGCGGTCCGACAACTCGGCGAAGCTGGCCTCTTCGTCCGCCATCGACGGCGCCGTCAGCCCCGCCAGCCGGGCGATCGCGTTCTTGGCGGTGTCGCTGGCCATCTGGAATTGCGCGGGCAGGGCGCGCATGTCGGGGGCTAACCGCGCCTGCATCAGCGCCGCCTCGTCCTTGCCCTCGGCCAGGGCCTTGTCCAGCCAGGCCGCCATATCGGTCAGGCTGTGGATGAACACCGGCGCGGACGTCTGGTAGATCGAAAAGCTCATGGCGGCCTCCTGGCACGGCGCTGGTTGTGGACGCGACGGGCGGGGGCTGTCCAGCCCCAACACCCATGGCGTCGCCTCCACCGCCGCGCTAGTATCGCCTCAAGGGTCCAGCCCAGAGGAAACCGCATGGCCACCATTTTCGGACTGACCGTCCTGCTGCTGGCCCTGTTCGTGGTGCTCAGCGCGATCAAGATCGTGCCCCAGGGCCGCGAATATACGGTCGAGCGCTTCGGCCGCTACACCCGCACGCTCAAGCCCGGCATGACCATCCTCACCCCCTTCGTCGAAAGCATCGGCCGGCGGGTCAATATGATGGAGCAGGTGCTGGAGGTCGCCCAGCAGGAGGTGATCACCAAGGACAATGTCACCATCCAGGTCGACGCCATCGTGTTCATCCAGGTGATCGACGCGGCCAACGCCGTCTATCGGGTCGACAACCTGATGTACGCCATCGCCCAGCTGTCCCAGACCAATCTTCGCACCGTGGTCGGATCGATGGACCTCGACGACGTGCTGTCGCAGCGCGAGTCGATCAATTCGCGCCTGCTCACCGCCATCGACCAGGCCACAGAGCCTTGGGGCGTCAAGGCCACCCGCATCGAGATCAAGGACCTGACCCCGCCGCCCGACATCACCAGCGCCATGACCCGCCAGATGAAGGCCGAGCGCGAGCGTCGGGCCCTGATCACCGAGGCCGACGGCGAGAAACAGGCGGCGATCACCCGCGCCGAGGGCGCCAAGCAATCGGCGGTGCTGCAGGCCGAGGGCCGCCGCGAGGCGGCTTTCCGCGACGCCGAGGCCCGCGAGCGCTCCGCCGAGGCGGAGGCCAAGGCCACCGCCTATGTCTCCGAAGCCATCGCCAAGGGCGATGTCAACGCCATCAACTATTTCGTAGCGCTCAAATATGTCGAGGCCTTCGGCAAGCTGGCCGAGTCGCCGCATCAGAAGACGGTGATCGTGCCGGCGGAGATGGGCTCGCTGATCGGCTCGATCGCCGGCATCGCCACCCTGGTCAAGACCGCCCAGGACGAGGGGGCCCGCCCGCCTCAGCCGCCCAGGCCTGGAACCGGCGTCCCACGCGCCGGCTAGGGGAGCCACGCCATGCACACCGCCTACATCTTCGCCGAGACCCATCCGATGTGGGCGTGGATGGCGTTGGGCGCCGTCCTGTTGGCGCTGGAGGTCGGATCGGCCTCCGGCTACCTATTGTGGCCGGCGGCCTCGGCGGCGGCGGTGGGGCTCTTGACCCTGGTGACGCCGATTGGCGAGCTGGCCCAGATGGTGACCTTTTCGGCCCTGACCATCATCACCACCTTCATCGGCCGTCGCTATCTGCGGCCGGCCGGCGCCACGCCCGGCCCGGACATCAATGACAAGGTCCAGCGCCTGCTGGGCCGCGAGGGCTATGTCGCCCACGCCTTCGAACATGGTCGCGGCCGGGTGTTCGTCGACGGCTCCGAATGGGGCGCGGATTTGGAGCCTGCCCATGCGGATCTGGCCAAGGGCGCCCGGATCGAGGTGGTTGCGGTGCTCGGCGGGGGGCGGCTGAAGGTCAAGGCGGGATGATTGAGGGCCCGGTTTCCTGATCAAGAACACCGCGCCGCGCCCTCGCTTCGTCATGGAGCGTCATGGGTGTTGGCGGCCAAAGCATCAAGCATCCCCCGACGCGCCAGGCCGTCGGCGCGTTCGTTCAGCGGATGGCCGGCGTGGCCCTTGACCCAGCGCCAGTCGACCTGATGGCGCAGACGGGCGCCGTCGAGGCGCTTCCACAGGTCGTCGTTCTTCACCGGCGCCTTGGCCGCCGTGCGCCAGCCGCGCGCCTTCCAGCCGGCCAGCCATTCGGTGATCCCGGTGCGCAGGTATTGGCTGTCGGTGTGCAGCTCGACCTGGCACGGCTTGTTCAGCGCCTCCAGCGCCTGGATCGCGGCCATCAACTCCATGCGATTGTTGGTGGTGGCCAGCTCACCGCCGCACAGCTCGCGCTCGTGCGCGCCGAACATCAAGATTGCGCCCCAGCCTCCGGGGCCCGGATTTCCGCGGCAGGCGCCGTCGGTGTAGATCGTCACCTTGGGCGTCACGCCTGCGGCTCCGCCGCGAACAGCATCAATCCGCCGCCGCTGGCGTAGGTGGCGCGGTGGATCGCCAGCTTGCGCTCATACTCCATCGGGTCCTTCGGCCGCAGCAGCGCGGCCTCACTGCCCATGCCCCAATCAGACAGGCGCGACAGAAAAAAGCGCATGGCGGCGCCCCAGGCCAGCACCGGCAGGGCGGCGCGCTCATCCGGCGATAACGGTCGGCGGCGCTGATAGCCGGCCACCAGGGCCTGGGCGGCGGTGACGTTGAAGGTCCCGTCGGTCTCGAAGCACCAGGCGTTCAGGCAGATGGCCAGGTCATAAGCCAAGAGATCATCGCAGGCGAAATAGAAGTCGATCGCCGCGGCGAAGCGGCCCTCGCGGAAGAACACATTGTCGGGAAAGAAATCGGCGTGGATCACCCCGCCCGGCAGGTCGCGCGGCCACGCGCGCTGCAAGACCGCCAGATCGGCGTCAATGGTGGCCGCCAGTCCCGGCTTGAAGCCTTCCGCCGCCGCCTTCAGGGGCGCGAAAATCCCCGCCCAGGCCGCCTGGCCCAGGTCATTGACCCGCCGCCCCGGATAGCCCTGACCGGCCAGGTGCAGCCAGGCCAGACCCTCGCCCGCCTCGCGGCAATGGGCCGGGGTCGGGCGGCGCACCGACAGGCCCGGCAGAAAGCCGACGATCGCCGCCGGCTTGCCGCGCAGGCTGGACAACAGCGCGCCGCTGCGATCGGCCACCGGCGTGGCCGAGGGAAACCCGTGCTCGGCCAGCCAGCGCAGGAGGTTGAGGAAATAGGGCAGCTCCTGCGCCAGCACCCCGCGCTCATAGAGGGTCAGGATGTAGCGGCCGGTGGTGGTCTCCAGGAGGAAGTTGGAGTTCTGGATTCCCTCGGCGATGCCCTTGAACACCAGGGGGCGGCCCAGGTCGAACCCGGCCAGGAAGCCGTCCAGCTCGGCGTCGGTGATGTCGGTGTAGACAGCCATGCCCGGTGATCGTCGACGCGCGCGCGCCGGTCAAGCGGCCTTGCGGCGCTTTCGCGTTGAGCGCTGTTCATGGCTCGCAGCCGAGCCTACGGCGCCACATCGCGCTGACGCGTTGCGGGGAGGGCCGCAAACCAGTATCACCCCTGACTTGATGTTCAACGCGCGGGGGCGCGGGAGTTATTTACGCCATGCGTCCAATGCGTCTCGTCCTGTTCGCCTTCGTCGCCGCCGCCTTGGCCTGGCCGACCGTGCCCGCCTTCGCCCAGCGTGGCGGCGGCGGTGACGAGGGCGGCCAGGGCGGTGGCGATGACGACGCCGCCAAGAAGAAGAAGGACGAAGAATGGTCGGTGGGGGCCAATCTCGACCTGCCCGGACCGAAGAACGCCGGGCCCTGCCCCTATGTGAAGGTGCTCTACGACGCCAGCCGCTATGTCGAGTTGCAGGACAACCGCGAGGCCTCCAACGCCGTCGGCTATACGGGCGAGATCCAGACGCTGAGCTCAGCCTGCGCCTACAAGGGCGCTGATCCGATCCACATCAAGATGCAGATCCTGTTCGCCCTGGGGCGCGGCCCCCAGGCCCAGGGCGACCACAAGACCTATCGCTATTGGGTGGCCGTCACCGATCGCAACGTCTCGGTGTTGGACAAGCAGTATTTCGACCTGCCGGTGACCTTTCCCGCCGGCCAGGATCGGGTGCTGATGACCGACACCTTGAACAATATCCTGATCCCGCGCGCCGACCACGATGTCAGCGGGGCCAATTTCGAGGTGCTGGTCGGCTTTGACGTCACCCCGCAGATGGCCGACTTCAACCGTCTGGGCAAGCGTTTCAAGGTCAATGTCGGCGCGCCGGCCAGCACCGCATCGGCCGCGCCGCCGGCCCAATGACCGACCTCGCCTCGGCCCTGACGCGGGCCGTCTCCGAGGCCTTCGTTGCGGCGGGCCTGTCGCCCGATTTCGGACGCGTCACCCGATCCGACCGCCCCGACCTGGCCGACTTCCAGTGCAATGGCGCTCTGGCGGCGGCCAAGACCGCGCGCCGGCCGCCGCGGGACATCGCCGTCCTGGTGGTCGACCAGCTTCGCGGTCATCCGCTGCTGGCCATGATCGAGATCGCCGGCCTGGGCTTCATCAATCTGCGGGTCAATGACACCGCCCTGGCTCAGCGCGTGGCGCGGATCGCCGCCGATCCGGCCCTGGGCGCCGCGCCGGCCGCCCAGCCGCGCCGGCTGATCCTCGACTATGGCGGCCCGAACGTGGCCAAGCCGATGCACGTGGGCCATCTGCGCTCGTCGATCATCGGCGAATCGATTAAGCGCCTCTACCGCTTTCGCGGCGACGAGGTGTTGGGCGACGCCCATTTCGGCGATTGGGGCTTCCAGATGGGACTGCTGATCGTCGCGGCCAGCGACGAAAGCCCCCGCTGGCGCGCGGTGGCTGAAGACAGCTGGCGGGGTGACGCCGATCTGGCGGCGCTCGGCGAGCCGGCTGCGATCGAACACCTGCTCGAGGGTTTGGACCTTGACGCTCTCGACCGGCTCTATCCGATCGCGGCCGCTCGGGCCAAGGCCGAGCCCGCGTTCCGTGACCGCGCCCGCAAGGCCACCGCTGAGCTTCAGGGCGGCAAACCCGGCTATTTGACCCTTTGGCGTCACTTCGTGGTGGTCAGCCGCACCGCCCTGCAGCGCGAATTCCACGCCCTGGGCGTCGACTTTGACCTGTGGAAGGGCGAAAGCGACGTCGAGGCCCTGATCGGCCCGATGGTCGACGACCTGCGGGCCAAGGGGCTGCTGATCGAGGATCAGGGCGCGCTGATCGTGCGGGTCGATCGCAATGGCGAGACCCGGCCCAAGAAGCAGCCGGACGGAACGGTCGTCGTCGCGCCCTATCCCGATCCCTTGCTGGTGGTCTCCTCCGAGGGCTCGGCGATGTACGGCACCACCGACCTGGCCACCATCCTCGACCGCAAGCAAAGCTTCGCCCCCGACCATGTGCTCTATTGCGTCGACCAGCGTCAGGCGGACCATTTCGAAGTGGTGTTCCGCGCCGCCTATCTGGCCGGGTACGCGGACGAGGGCGCGCTCGAGCACATAGGCTTCGGGACCATGAACGGCGCGGACGGCAAGCCGTTCAAGACCCGCGCCGGCGGGGTGCTGAAACTGCACGACCTGATCAGCATGACCACCGACAAGGCGCGCGAGCGGCTGCACGACGCCGGGCTGGGCGCCGAGGTCTCGGCCGAGGAGTTCGAGGACATCGCCCGCAAGGTGGCGGTGGCGGCGCTGAAATTCGCCGACCTGCAGAACTTCCGCGGCACCAGCTATGTGTTCGACCTCGATCGCTTCACCAGCTTCGAGGGCAAGACCGGCCCCTATCTGCTGTACCAGGCGGTGCGGATCAAATCGCTGCTGCGCAAGGCGGGCGAGGGGGCGGGCGAGGCGGACGCCGCGATCACCATCGCTGAACCGGCGGAGCGGGAGCTGGCCCTGCTGCTTGACGCCTTCAACGGCGCCATCGCCGAGGCCTATGACCGCAAGGCCCCGAACTTCATCGCTGATCACGCCTATAAGCTGGCCCAGGCCTTTTCGAAGTTCTACGGCGCCTGCCCGATCCTGATCGCCGAGCCGGCCGTGCGCGCCGCTCGCCTGGCCCTGGTCGCGGTGGTCCTGCGGCAGTTGGAGCTCGCCCTCACCCTGCTGGGGATCGAGACGCCTGAGCGGATGTAGGCGGCGCGGCGGCGCTCATCCTGCGAGCACGGTCCTGTGCGGCGGCGTTGTGCAAGCGGTCGTGTATCCGCACTCCGGATGGGAACTGGATGCACGTTGCGACGCCGCCAATTTACCTTCCCACTCGAGGGACAGGTCTGTTCGATGGAACCTGACCGCCGCTCTGGGACCGTGACGCCGGTCAGGCTTGGCTGTCGGGTCCATGGGCCGCAATCTCGTTTGGGGGCGAACTCACCCGATGGCGACACGCAATCGGCGATTGATGGTCAAGGTCTGGCCCGACGGCCTGCCGGGACCCGAGCATTTCGAGCTGGTCGAGGCGGATATCCCTCGCCCACGCGAGGCCCAGGTGCTGATCCGCAATCAATGGCTGTCGATCGATCCCTATTATCGCCAGTCGCTCGGTCCGCGCTTCGTCGGCGTCCCGTTCTGCCGGCCGGGCGACGTGATGATGGCGGTGACCCAGGGCGTTGTCGTCGAGAGCCGCGATCCCCAGGTTCCCGTCGGCCGCCAGGTCACCAGCCATCAGGGCGGGATGCAAGACTATGCGGTGGTGGACGGCCGCGGCGTCAGGCTGTTGTCCGACGATATTTTCGGTGAAGGCAAGGTCGCCCTTCGCTCGGCGCTGGGCGTCGCCGGGGTGCCGGGCCTGACCGCCTATGCGGGGATGATGGCCCACGCCAAGGCCAGGCCGGGGGAGACCCTGGTGGTGTCCTCCGCCGCCGGATGCGTCGGCGCCACCGTCGGGCAATTGGCCAAGCTGATGGGGCTGCGCGCTGTCGGGATCGCCGGCTCGGCGCAGAAGCTGGCCTGGGTGGTCGGACCCGCCGGCTTCGACGCGTGCGTCTCCCATCGGTCGCCGAGTTTCGCCGCGGACCTGGCCGCCGTCTGTCCCGATGGGATCGACATCGACTTCGAGCATGTGGGCGGCGTGGTCTTGCAGACCATCCTGCCGCTGATGGCCTTGGATGGCCGGGTGGTGATGTGCGGGATGATCGATCAGTATGACAAGGCAGTCGCCCCGCCGGGCCCCAACTGGGGCGTCATCCTGCAAAAGCGCCTGACCGTCAGCGGCCTGCGGGTGTTCGAATATTTCAACCTGATGCCGCAATACGAGCGGCTGATCGCCCCCCGAATCCTGGATGGCTCGATCGCCTTCGAAGAGGACGTGATGGACGGTTTGGAGAGCGCGCCGGTTCTGCTGGCCAAGGTTTTGACGGGGGCCAATTTCGGCAAGTCGCTGATCCGGGTCGGCGGCTAGGGAGAAACTACCGTTTCAAAAAGGGGGGTCGGCAAGCGGCCGGTGGCGAACCGACACCAATGGCCTTTGTGAATGACTCCACCCGCGCGTCATCGCCGCGCTCGTCGCGGCGACCCATGCCGTGAACGAACGGCCATCCGCTGTAGGTATTGGGCGTTCATTCACGGGATGGATGGCCGGGACAAGCCCGGCCAAGACGAGGAAAAAGGACGTTGGCTCGCTTCGTCCGGCGGCGATGCGGAGGCGCCAGATCGCGCCCGACACAAACCCGCCTCACTATCAACACGGCCAGGCTGTCTAAGGTCTCGGACGGAGGATCGTCCCATGGTCGAAATTCACTATGGCGTCGTCCGGCTGGGCGGTGTCTGGACCATCATCGGCAAGGCCCTGCGGTTCGGACATTTCCGCAGCAAGGCCGCCGCAGAGCGGGCGGCGCGCCGACTGGCCAGCCTGTCGGCCGGACTTCCGGTGCAGCTGCATATCCAAGATGAGACCGGGCAGCTGCAGCCGCCGCTCAAACTGGACTGATCGCCCAGTCGGCCTGGACGGGGGCGCAAACGCACTGGCTTAGCGGCGACAGCACGGTTATGTGGGGCGGGCGTCGTGGCGTACGGATCGCCGACTACCCGCTCGGAGCCCCCGTGCCGCCCATCATCACCATCAGCGGCTTGACCAAGACCTACGCCGGCGGCTTCACGGCGTTGCATCCGATTGACCTGGAGATCCGGCGCGGCGAGATCTTCGCCCTGCTGGGTCCTAACGGCGCTGGTAAGACCACCCTGATCAGCATCGTCTGCGGTCTGGTCAATCCGACCGCCGGCGCCGTGGTCGCCGACGGCCATGACATCATCGCCGACTATCGCGCCGCCCGGGCCAAGATCGGCCTGGTGCCGCAGGAGCTGCACACCGACTCGTTCGAGACCGTCTGGGCCACGGTCAGTTTCAGCCGCGGCCTGTTCGGCAAGCCGCCCAACCCGGCCCATATCGAAAAGGTGCTGCGCGACCTGTCGCTGTGGGAGAAAAAGGACAACAAGATCATCACCCTTTCGGGCGGCATGAAGCGCCGGGTGATGATCGCCAAGGCCCTGTCGCACGAGCCGACCATCCTGTTTCTCGACGAGCCCACCGCCGGGGTCGATGTCGAGCTGCGCCGGGACATGTGGGCGATGGTGCGCGAACTGCGCGAGCGTGGCGTGACCATCATCCTGACCACCCACTATATCGAGGAGGCCGAGGAGATGGCCGACCGGGTGGGTGTGATCAGCAAGGGCCGGCTGATCCTGGTCGAGGACAAGGACGCGCTGATGCGCAAGCTGGGCAAGCGCCAGCTTGTGGTGCATCTGCAAAGCCCGCTCGCCGCCCTGCCCACCGCGCTTGCCGGCTATGCGCTGGCCTTGTCGGAGGGTGGGACGCAATTGACCTACACCTTCGACGCCGCCGGCGAGCAGACCGGCATCGCCGACCTGTTCCGCCGGCTGGGCGAGGCGGGGATCGATTTCAAGGATCTGCAGACCAGCCAAAGTTCGCTGGAGGAGATCTTCGTCAGCCTGGTGAGCCCGCGGTCATGAACCTCTATCCGATCGCCGCCATCTATCGGTTCGAGATTTCGCGCACCCTACGGACCCTTGGCCAGTCGATCGCCTCGCCGGTGTTGTCCACCTCGCTCTATTTCGTGGTGTTCGGCTCGGCCATCGGCTCGCGGATGAGCGCGGTGGGCGGGGTTCCCTATGGGGCCTTCATCATCCCGGGGCTGATCATGCTGTCGCTGCTGACCGAGAGCATCGCCAACGCCTCGTTCGGCATCTACATGCCCAAGTTCGTCGGCACCATCTATGAGGTGCTATCGGCCCCGATCTCGGGCCTGGAGATCGTCGTCGGCTATGTCGGGGCGGCGGCGACCAAGTCGATCGTCCTGGGGCTGATCATCCTGGCCACCGCCCGGATCTTCGTGCCGTTCCACATCGCCCATCCGCTGGTGATGCTGACGTTCTTGGTCCTCACCTCGGTCACCTTCAGCCTGTTCGGCTTCGTCATCGGCATCTGGGCCGATGGCTGGGAGAAGCTGCAGATCATCCCGCTGCTGGTGATCACCCCGCTGACCTTCCTGGGCGGCAGCTTCTATTCGATCAGCATGCTGCCGCCGATCTGGCGCAAGATCACCCTGTTCAACCCCGTGGTCTATCTGATCAGCGGTTTTCGCTGGAGCTTCTTTGGGGTCTCGGACGTGGGGGTGGGGATCAGCCTGGGCATGACCTTCGGCTTCCTGGCCCTGTGCCTGGCCGCCGTCTGGTGGATCTTCAGGACGGGTTGGCGGTTGAAGCCGTAGGCGCGGCGTCCGCGTCCGGGCCGGCCAGGGCGGTCGGCGCCGCCGCGCCTCCGCCCGCGCGCAGCACGAAGGCGATCACCTTGGCGACCGCCTCGTACAGCGCCTCGGGAATCTCCGTATCCAGCTCCAGGGTCGACAGGGCCTCGGCCAGGGCCGGGTCCTCGCGCAGGGGCACGCCGTGCTTGCGGGCGGTGTCGATGATCTTCTGGCCCAGCCAGCCGCGACCAAGCCCCACCACGCGAGGGGCGTGCGGCGCCTCGTAGGACAGGGCCACAGCCAGCGGGGATTTGCCGGGCGCGCTCATGAGGTGCGATTGATCAGGCGGCCGGCCTCGACCGCCGGCGGCGCCGGTGAGCCGGTCAGCACCCGCACGGCGGCGTCGACGCCCTGAGGGCCGGCCAGCTCGGCGGCCAATTCGCCCTGCCGCGCGGCCAGGCTACGGCGCGCGTCGTCGCGCTCGCTCCACAGGGTCACGCGGGTGCGCCCGCCGCTGAGCGCGACCTCGGCGTGGACAGGGCCGCCCGGCTCTACGTTGATCGAGAACTTGGCCCTCCAGGTGGGGGCCGTGCCGAGCGTGGCGCCGGAACCTGCGCCGTCGCGGCTGATCTCGAACTGGGCCATGGCCCGTCCCTGCGGGGCCGTCACCGGCAGGTCGAAGGTCCAGCGGGTCGCGGCGCCCGGCTTGGGCAGGGAGGCGATCTGCGACAGCTGCAGCCGGGCCAGGGCGGCCTGGGCGTCCTGGCGCAGGGTGCGGGAAAGCAGGCCCAGGCTGTCGCCCGGCTCAAGGCTGGTCTGAGACGCAGGTTGGGCCGAGGTCAGGCCGTCGCGGGACGGCGGCGGCGGCCGGTCGGACGCGCCCCGCAAGGCCAGGCGGCGGGGATCGGCGGCCGGCAAGGCCTCGGCGCCGGCCAACGCCAAGGCCGCCGTCTGGGCCTGAGGCGACAGCTGGTCGACCAACTGCGACAGCAACGCCTTGAGGTCGGCGGACAGCTCCGGCGCCCCGCCGCCTCCCGGCGTCAGGGCCGCCGAGGCGAGCAGGGTCTCCAAAAACAGGCCCGAGCCGGCCACCGCCGCGCGCAGGTCCTGGCTCGTCACCGTGGAGTCCAGCGGGATCTGGGTGTCGAGAATCTGTTGGGCCGTGACGCGGGCGCTCTGCGGCAAGGCGTCGGAGGCGACCGCCGCGGTCAGGTCGGCCAGCAGCGGCGCCAGGCTGTCCTGGGTCGACATCGCTTCCAGCATCACCGAGGCCAGGGCTGATTCCAGGGGAGCGGCGAGGGCCTGGACGGCTGCGGCGGGGCTCGGCAGGGGCAGCGCCGCCGAATGGGCCTGGCCGGACGTCGCCGTCGACGCGCCAGGGGCGCCGATCCCGCCGCTGGGCGAAAAGATCGGACCGACGCTCATGACGCAGCGAATCGATGGCCGAACATGATCCACAACCTAGGGCGACGTGGTGAATCGGATGTTAACCCTTTTGCGGGTCGCGACCGGTCGCCGCGATTTGTGTGCGCCCGGACATCGGCTGGCTCACGCGGCGGCCTATAAGCAGGCGCAGCGTCCTCGCGGCCCGCCGAGACGCCCGAGCCAGGAGCCCCGGACCCGATGATCCTCGACAAGCGCGCCCTGCTGACCGCCGCCGCCGCCCTGGCTGGGGTCGCCCCGCGCGGCCTCGCCCAGCCGGCGGCCGTCTTCGGTCCGCTCAAGGGCCAGCTGTGCAATCCCAGGGCCACGCCTCAGACCAGGTCACTCTATCGCTATCTGAACGACGTGTGGGGCCAACGCACGCTAACGGGCCAGCAGGAGTCGACCTGGCGCGGCGGCCCGCGCTACGAGCTCGACTATATTCTGGAGGTGACTGGCCGGCAGCCCGCGATCCTGGGCCTGGACTATATCGATCCCAGCGATCGTGACGGCGTCAACGCCCGCGCCATTCGCTGGGTGAAGCAGGCGGGTGGGATCGTCACCCTGTGCTGGCATTGGGGCAACCCGATGATTGGCCCAGGCTACGAGAACGCCAAGATCGCCTTCGACGCCGTGGCGGCGCTGAAGGCCGGCACGCCGGAGAACGCGGCGATGATGCGCGACCTCGCCCAGATCGCCGGCTATCTGGGCCAGTTGCAGCAGGCCGGCGTGCCGGTGATCTGGCGGCCGTTCCACGAATTCACCGGCGACTGGTTCTGGTGGGGCAAGCTTGGCCCGGAGGTGTTCAAGGCCCTATGGCTGACCATGCACGACTACTTCACCCGCGAGCGCGGCCTCAACAACCTGATCTGGCTGTTGGGTTACACGGCCAAGCCGGACGCCGCCTGGTATCCCGGCCGCGCCTATGTCGACGTGATCGGCGCCGACACCTATGTGAAGGATCATTCGTCGCAAAAGCCGCTCTATGACGCGGTGGTGGCGATCAGCGGCGAGGTCCTGCCGATCGCGCTGCACGAATGCGGCCCGATCCCCGATCCGGACCAGGTCAAGGCCGACGGCGCCGCCTGGCTCTACTTCCTGGTCTGGCACACGGACTTCATCCATGACGGGCTGACCAACCCGAAGGATTTTCTCAAGCGGGTCTATAACTGCGCCCAATATGTGACGCTGGACCAGGTTCCGCGGTTGGAGGGCTATGGGCGATGAAGGCTGGCGCTTAGCGCGGGATCTCCGCCGTCTTGATCAGCACCACCTGCCGATAGACCGCCGCCACCTGGAAATAGCCGCCGAACAGCGAGATGAACCGGTCGACCGCCTGCTTCACCCCGGGACCGGAGATGTCGCTGATGTCGTGCCAATAGTCGTCCAGGGTCATCATCCCGCCGACGGTGAGCAGCCCGGCGCAGAAGCACATGTCGATCATCACATCCAGGGCCGCGTGGCTGCCGTCGACATAGATCAGGTCGAACCGCGCGCCGGCCGCCTGCAGTTTTGGCAACTCGATCGACGAGAAGCTGCGGTGGGCGGTGATCGATCGGAACGGGGTGCGGGCCATGTTGCGGTGAAAACGGGCCTCGATGCCGTGGTAGTTTTCGTCCGGATTGAAGGTCTCGTTGAACCACGGATCGATCACCGTCACGTCCAGGCGGTTCGGCATCAGCCAGCCCAGATAGGCCAGGTTCTGCCCCTCATAGGCGCCGATCTCCATATAGCGGATCGCCGCCTCGCCGCGCGCGGCGGCGAAGGTCTTCAGCAGCGGGGTGATGAAGGGGATGTTGTTGTACATCCCGTCATAGGTGAACTCGAACCCGCCGCGCTCGCAATAGTCGCGAAAGGCGGCCGCAGGGCCGTGGTCGCGACCGCCGGCCAGCATGGTGCGGGCCAGCGACACCGCCAGCCGCGGATTGATCTGGGCCAGGGAGCGCAGCTTGTCGAAGGTCGAGCGTTGGCCCGAGGTCGCATGGGCCTGGACCACCCGGCCGGTCGCGGGCTGATCGAGGGGGGCGGCGGCGTCGGTCATGGTCAGCGGGCCTTGATGGCGCGCCCTGGCGGCGCGGAAAGGGGCGCGCGGCGGGCGAGCCTGCGGCGTTTAGACCACACGAGTGGTTGCAGGCAGTTTAAGCGGGGCTCGGCGTTTCGACGGGGTGGGCGCGCCGAGCCCGGCGGGCCAAACACAAAAACGCCCGGTCTTTCGACCGGGCGTTCGGCTCAGGCCGCCTGCGGCTCAGCCCTATTTGATCTTGCCTTCCTTGAACTCGACGTGCTTGCGCACGACGGGATCGTATTTCTTGACCACCATTTTTTCGGTCATGGTGCGGGCGTTCTTCTTGGTGACATAGAAGAAGCCGGTGTCCGCCGTCGAATTGAGGCGGATCTTGATGGAGGCTGGCTTGGCCATGACGAAACCTTTCGGGGGCGAGGCCTTGCGCCAGACGCCGGAAATCTAAGAGGCGCGGAAAATACGCATCGGGCTGGGAAAGTCAACGTGCGCTTTGCCTTCTGACCCCCCGCGTCGGCGGAACGTTTGGGGTTGATTGGCCCAGGCGTTGCTCCTGATCGGCTAAACCGCCGGTTGGCGGGGTGGCTCCGGCCTCTGAGGGCTTCAACATGTCTCATTCTGGTTCGCCCCGACGCGGCCGTCCGCCTCGTCGGGCGCTGAAGGTCTCGCTGGCCGCCCTCTCGATCGGCTGCGCCGGCCTGACCGGCTGCGGGCGGCGCGCGGCGGTTTCCGATACCCCGGTCGCCAGGACGAGCCCGGATGCCGTGACCCAGACCGTGCTCGCCGGCTATGAGGCCTTTCGTGACGGCGACAAGGTCCGGCTGGAGGGGGACCTGCAAAAGCTGGCCGCCCAACTGCCGGAGGACGAAACCCAAGGCGTGTTCGTCGACTGCTCGCCCCAGCGCGCTCACCTGCGCCGGCTGGAGCAGGCCCGGCGGATCCTGGCCTATCTCGACAACGGCACGGCCCTGGCCATGGGGGAGGCGGAGCGGTTCATCTACTTCCAGCAACTGACCGACGGCGACGTCAGCGACCTGGACGCCAGCGGACGGCCGAAATCGATCGAGGATGGGGCTCCGCGCGACCCGCTGTTCGACGCTAACGCGCCCTCGGACTTCGAATGCGGCCTGACCAAGGGCTATCTGCGGGTCGAATTCATCAATGGGCGGCAGGCCGACATCCTCCAATCGGCGGGACGCGAGCGCCTGGGTCGCTGGCTGATCAGCCTGCGCGCCCAGTTCGGCCCCCAGCTTGACGCGCGGATGCAGAACGCCATCGGCGAACTGAACGGCTACCACTTGGTCAGCGCCGACCAATGGCGCGCGCCAGCGCTGCAACCGAACGACGTGGTCGCCGATGAGCCGGCGGATCAGCGGGCGCCGCGGGGGTCGGGGGTGTTGTAGAAACCAGCCAATGCGTCCCCGCGAGGCTCCCGTTCCCCCAAAGCAAGCCTTACGCCAGTCCCGCTAACCGAACCCATCAGCACCAATCGACACGGTCGAGCAAGGCTCGCAGCTTCGCGCCGCGCAGCGGATTGACCTGCTCCACCCAGGTGACGCGACCGTCAAGGTGGCTGCGAAAATCCGCAACGCCTGATCGGTTCTGCGTCGCCGGTCCCGAACGGACGCAATTGTATAGAATGGCCTTCAGACGATCGAACTCGGCGCGGCCTATATTGCAGTGGTCGTTGACCACGATGCTGGTGACGCTCTGGCGTTGGTCGCGGGTCATGACCCTGGTCTTGGCGGCGTTTAGTTTGAAGCCTTCGTCTGTGAGGATGGTCTCCACCGACCAGGCGAAGCGACCGAGGTCGGCCTTGAAGTCTGCGTCGCCGGAGAAGGCGAGATCATCGGCGTATCGCGTGTAGTTCGCGCCCGCCCTGCGGGCCAACCGATCCAGCCGACGATCAAGACCAAAGGCCAGAAGATTGGCGAGCGCCGGGGAGGTCGGCGCGCCCTGGGGCAGATGCGGGGCGCGATAGAGGGCCTCATCGTGCCGGTCGGGGCGTTGCGCGGCGGGCAGGTTTCGAAAGACGCTGGCCGGCGTGATCGTGGTGCATAGTCCAGCCAGTCGCCTCGCCACCGCCCAAGGATAGCCCAGGCTGCGAAACACGCCATGGATGCGGGCAAGGCTGATGGAGGGAAAGAACTGCGCCAGATCGAAGGTCGCCACCATGGCCTCGCCGCCATGGACCTGGGCGCCGGTGAGACAGGAGCGACCGGGGGCAAAGCCGTGGGCGCGGTCGTGGGTGGGGACAAGGCGGAGGATATGATGCAGAATCTGTCTCTGGATCGCCTTCAGACGCGTTTTGGGGGCCTCGATCATCCGCAACTTGCCGCCGCGCTTGGCGATGAAGGCGTAGCGGTAATGCTGGAGCGGCGATTCCGCCGCCCGGCCGTGGCCGCGTCGCTCATCGGCCATCCAATCCAGTTGCTCGACCGACAGGCCAAGCCAGTCGCCAAGCTCGCCCAGAGTCGCCAGGGCCGGAAGGGGCAAATCGGCGAAGGGCGCCATTGGGGCGAAGCGCGGCGGGTCGAGCACCGTCGCGATGGGCCGCGCCTTGGCCGGCCTGAAGAACTCAAGCCCGATCAGATAGGCGGTCAGGGCCGAATGCGAGGGCCGGTAGGTCGCTTCGCTCTGAGCGATCAGGCGATGGACGAGGGCGGTGCGTGTTCTGTGGTGGACTGACCCGAGCACGGCCTCGATCCCGGCCGCGATCGCCTCCGGCGTCCAAGCGCCAGCGAGCAATCGCGCTGCGAGGTTATTGGCCGCCCATGCCCTTCTGTCCATTCAGCCTCGACGCGACGGTGATCAGGCGTGACGATCCTTCCAACCCGACCCGTCCAGCATGGTGTGTCGTAGGCGTCAGCCTACGGTCCACCCTGCCTCGTCCTGCCTAGGAAATACGACTAACCTCGGGGTAGCCCCGAAGATCCCCAACCTGCGCCAGGGATTGCTTGGAAGGATCGCCAGCCAAGGCGTAGCCTAGCCATCGCGCGTGGGGTTGTAAATTCGCGGGCGGCGAAGTTGCGGCCGGAGGATGGCGGTTGGATATGAAGCGGGTGCGCCCGATTTTTCGCGCCCCTCTTTTGCACGTCCTAAACGCGACCTAGCCCGCTACGATTTGCTGGATCGCCGCCAATTCCGCGCGCGCCGAAATGGCGGCGACCGAGAGGTCGTGAGCGGTCTGCATGTTGATCCACAGGTCCGGCGAGGTGCCGAACACCTTGCCCAGCCGCAAAGCCGTGTCGGGCGTGATGGGCTGGGTTTCGCGGATGATGCGCTCAATGCGGGTGCGGTCCTTCAGCCCCATGGCCTTGGCCAGGGCGCCGGCGGTGAGGCCGTATTGCGGGAGGAAGTCCTCCCGCAGGGTTTCGCCCGGGTGGGGCAGGGGGGTCTCGAAGGTGCTGTAGTCGTGGATGGCCATGACCTTGGTCCTTGCTTGGGCTCGCCTTAGTGATAATCGCCGAACCAGACCTGTTCGGGTCCGGCGTCGCCCCATATGAACGTAATCCGATACTGCATGTTGACGCTGATCGACCATGCGCCGCCGACGAGATGAAGCCGTTCGCCGGGTGGAACGCGCATGTCCTCGACGCAGGTCGCCTGGTCGAGTTGAGCCTCACTTGGGTTCGCCGAGTGATAATGGCCGAACGGGACGTGTTCGGGGCTGGCTTCAAGATCAGATGGAATTAACCAATCCTAAAGCGGAGCCAATTCAAAATTGTGTAACGCGACGCGCCGTGTAACCGGCGCGCGAGTTCGCCTGACACGCTTTTAGGCCGCCGAACCTACGTCGATCAGCATCGCGCCGATGGCGCTCGGACATGACTTTCAGCCTGCCGAATTGGGGACACCGATGACCACCGTCAGTAGCGGCCAAATTCAGATCGTCAGTTCCGGCCAAGATATTCAAGACACGACCGTCCTGAGCGGCGGTGAGCAAATTATCCTGGCCGGCGGCGCGGCCAACGATACCGTTATTAGCAGCGGCGGGGTGGAATTCGTCAGCGGCGGCGTCGCCCACGCCTCGACGGTCCTGGCGGGAGGCTTGGTTTCCGGTTCCGGGGACTTTGGCGGCTACGACGCCGGCGTTGTGGCGGATGTCACAATCCCCCTAGGGCTTGAGGTGGAGTCTGGCGGTGTAACCAGCGACGTGAGCATCAGCGATTTTGAAGTCCTCTCCGCTGGCGCTCAATCGATCGACGCCGTGTTGATCGGTGGCTTTAACATAATTTCATCTGGCGGTTCGGCCACCGGAACTGTGGTCTCCGGCGGCTCTGAAGACGTCTACTCGGGCGGCTCGGCGACGGACACGACTGTCTCCAGCGGCGGCGCTCAGCAACTTTGGGCCGGTGGTATCGACACCGGCGTGACCGTCTCCAGCGGCGGCGCAATCGACGTGTTCAGCGGCCTCATCAGCAGCGGCGCGACCGAGACGGCCGGGCTGGTGACCGCCTCAACCCTGATCAGCGGCGCGACCGTGCTCAGTGGCGGCCAAATCGTCCTCTACAACACCACCGTGCTCAGCCATGCAGTGGAGCTCCTTGAAAACGGCGGCATGGCCTATGACACTGTGGTCAGCAATGCCGGGACGCTGGTGGTCGCCGCCGGTTATGCGTACGACGCCATAGTCAGCACCGGCGGCGTCGAACAGGTCTCCTCCGGCGGACTGTCATATGGCGCGGACGTGCTCACCGGTGGCATTGTGGTCATCTCGTCGGGCGGGACCGGCGGCGGAACGGCGATTAATGGCGGGCGGGTGCTGGTCAGCGCCGGCGGCCTGTCGGTCGACGATGTGATCAACAACAGCGGAGCGGCCAAGATATATTCCGGCGGGGCGGCCGACGGCACGGTGTTGAGCAGCGGCGGGTCGATCAATATCTCATCCGGGGGTTTGGGCAGCGGCTTGGTTGTCGACAGTGGCGGCGTGGTGGCGGTCTCCTCCGGCGGGTTGGTCAGCGCCAGCCAGATCGCCGGGGGCCGGGTCGTGGACTTGGTCGGCGGGGTCACCGTCGGCGATAGCGCCTCCATCGGCGGGGCCGAGAAGGTCTCGTCGGGGGGCGTGGCCAGCGGCAGCATCCTCAGCAGCGGTGGCGCGGAATACGTCTATGTGGGCGGTCAGGCCATCGCGCCGGTGCTGAGCAGCGGCGGGTTCCTGATCATGACCGGCGGCCTGGCCAGCAGCACCAGCGTGCTCGGCGGCGGCGAGGTTCAGGTCTCGTCGGGGGCCGTGGCCGCAGCGACGGGCATCAGCAGCGGTGGGGTCGAAACGGTGTTCTCCTCGGGCGTGGCCAGCGGAACGGTCGCCCTGGTCGGCGCCAATTTCGTGGTCTCGTCGGGCGGGACCGGCAGCGAGGCTCAGATCAGCGGCGGGCGGGATATCGTCTATGCGGGTGGCCAGACGGTGGGCGACGTAATTTTCAACGGCGGCGCGCAGAAATTGTCCGGCGGCGAAGCCGCCGGCACGGTGATCAGCTCCGGGGGACTGCAGGATGTGATCGCCGCAGGCGTGGCCAGCGCGTCGATCGTCAGCAGCGGCGGGATGGTGGTGGTCTCCTCAGGGGGCGTCACCGCCTTCGCGGACGCCTTGTCCGGCGGCACGATCCTGGTCGTTTCCGGCGGCGTGGCCAGCGCGGCGGTGATCAGCGGCGGAACCCTGACGGTCTCCTCGGGCGGGGCGCTGAGCGGGGGCCTGATCCTTGAGGCCGGTTCGGCTGTGATCTCGGGAACCGTGGCGGCGGGCCAGACGATCAGCTTCACCGGGCCGACCGGGGATCTGGTTCTGGCCAACCTCGGCGGCTTCGCGGCCGAGATCGCCGGCATGACCGGAACCGGCCAGGAGGTGGATCTGCTGGGCTTCGCCTACAACAGTTCGACGGAATCGGCCACGTGGAGCCAGGGAACCGGCAGCGGCGCCCTGACCATCATCGACGGCGCGCAAATGGCCACGCTCGACCTGATCGGGTCCTACGTCACCAGCGACTTCACCCTCTCGAACGATGGCCACGGCGGAACCTTCGTCGTCGATCCGCCCCTGACCCCCAATGTCGCCCGCTTCATCCAGGCCGCCGCGTTGCTGGGCGGCGGCGGTTCGCTGTCCAACGAGGAGTCCAGCCTGCTGTCCAGCGGCGGCGGTGCATTGACCAGCGCCGTCATTCCCACCGGCGGGGTGTCGGCGTTCGGGTGAGGAAAGGCTGGTTAGGCGCCCAATAGTTCGCATCTACGAATGCGGGGACAGGAGCACCATTCCCCGCAGCTACAATTTCGGTGACATGATATCAATTACCGGCCGTCGAATTCGGCGCCGACCTTGTCGGCCATGAAGGCGGCGACATAGCGGTCGGTCGCGTCGCGCTCGGCGGCCATGGCGCGGCGTTCAGCGAGCGTAAGGTTCCTTCCAGTTCACAGGCTTAGGTCATCGCGTTTCGCGGCGGGCGTGGGTGTCTGTGCGGGCTCAGGAAGCGCCTCTTGCAGGGCGCTCAGATACTCACCCAAGGTTGCGTCCAGACGCTCGTGCATGAAGGTCTGAAACGGCCGCGGGTCTTGAGTGAGCGATGCGTGTTCGAGCGTCTCGAGATATTGCTTTCGATCTTCCGGACGCACAGCGACCGGCGCATAGCCGCCGCGGATCAACAGCAGATTCATCAGAAGTCGCGCCGTGCGACCGTTGCCGTCGCCGAAAGGATGAATCGCCGTCAGTCGGAAATGCATATCAAACGCGACCTCGGGCGTCGCCGGCGACGATTCAAGGTCGCGGCCGAACGACTGCATCAGCTCCGGCGCTTTGAGCGGATTGGGAAACACCACCGGCGAGCCGGCGATGCGGCGGCGATGCGGACTGTAGACGCCGGCGATCTCGGGCTCGCTGCGCGCGACGATGCGGCGGTGGAGTTCGCAAACGGTGTTTTCGCCGATCGGCGCAGGCTGCCCCGCCAGTTCGCGCATCCAAAGGACAGCCTCGTAATGATCAAGGGCCTCGAGATGGTCTTTGAGCTTTTTGCCGCCGACCGTGATCCCGTGCTCGATGACCTCGGCGGTTTCGCGGTGCGTGAGCGTGTTTCCCTCGATGGCGTTCGAGGTATAGGTCAGCTCGACATCATAATATTTTTGCAGCTGACGCAGGGCGGCGCCGGCCATCGGTCGGCGCTGGTCAAGCTCGGCTTTCTTGGTCTGGATTGAGGCTAAGAGTTCGTCCATGTTTTGTTCTTATGGCGCACCGCCCCCCAAAGCAAGGATGTGTAAAAAAGGGGTCAGAGGAAATTTAACCTCAAGCCTTCGCGCCCTCACCGCCGCCTCCCACCCCCCGGCCGCCTCTGCGCCTGCGCTCGCGCCCCCAGCCTCGGCCTTGGCGCGTGCGGGTCCGGGGCGTCCGGCTCGGAGACCATCTCGAACAGCAGGCCGCCGGTGATCGGGGTCGCTTCCAACAGCTTCACCCGCGCTGGGGCGCCGAGGCGCCAGCGGACGCCTGACCGTTCGCCGACCAGGGCGTGGGCCTTGTCGTCGTGGATGAAATACTCGCTCCCCAGGCTGGAGACCGGCGCGAGGCCGTCGGCGCCGGTGTCGGTCAGGCGCACGAACAGGCCAAAACGGGTGACCCCGGTGATGCGGCCGTCGAACTCGGCGCCGACCTTGTCGGCCATGAAGGCGGCGACGTAGCGGTCGGTGGCGTCGCGCTCGGCGGCCATGGCGCGGCGTTCGGCCAGGGTGATGTGCTCGGCGGTCTCGCGTAGCCGGGCGATGTCGGCGTCGCTCAGGCCGTCGTCGCCCAGGCCCAGGGCCTTGATCAGCCCCCGGTGCACGATCAGGTCCGCGTAGCGGCGGATCGGCGAGGTGAAGTGGGCGTAGCGGTCGAGATTGAGGCCGAAGTGGCCGATATTGTCGTTGCTGTAGTGGGCCTGCATCTGGGTGCGCAGCACCACCTCATTGACGATCTCGCCATGCGGGCCGCCGCGCATCTGGGCCAGCAGGCGGTTGAACCGGTCGGTGCGCGCCGCCTCGCCGCGGTTCCAGGCGACGCCCAGGGTGGCCAGGAATTCGCTCAGGTTTTGCAATTTCTCGGCGCTGGGCGCGTCGTGCACGCGGTAGATGAGCGGGACGCGTTTCTGCTCCAGGGTTTCGGCGGCGCAGACATTGGCCTGGACCATCATCTCCTCGATCAGCTTGTGCGCCTCCAGCGACACGCGCGGCGTGATCGAGACCACCTCGCCCTGCGGGCTGATCACAATGCGCCGCTCGGTGCTGTCGATGTCCAGTGGCGCGCGCTTGTCGCGGCCGCGCTGCATGGTCCGGTAGGCGTTCCACAGCGGCGTCAGCACCCCGGCCATCAGCGGGCCGGCGATCTCGCCCGGGGCGCCGTCGATGGCGGCCTGGGCCTCTTCATAGGACAGCTTGGCCGCCGAGCGCATCAGGCCGCGCACGAACCGATGCGAGACCTTGCGGCCGTTCGCATCGAACACCATCCGCACCGCCAGGCAGGCGCGGTTCTCGCCCTGGCGCAGGCTGCACAGGCCGTTGGACAGCCGCTCGGGCAGCATCGGCTCGACCCGGTCGGGGAAATAGACGCTGTTGGCCTTCTCCCGCGCCTCACGGTCGAGGGCCGAGCCTGAGCGCACGTAGGCGGCGACATCGGCGATGGCCACCCAGACCACCTGGCCGCCGACATTGCCGGGCGCCTCGTCGGGATGGGCGTAGACGGCGTCGTCATGGTCGCGGGCGTCGGCCGGGTCGATGGTGATCAGCGGCAGGTCGCGCAGGTCGAAGCGGCCGTCCAGCTGCGGCGGCTCGCCGGCTTCCGCCTCGGCCTCGGCGGCGGGGGTGAAGCCCATCGGGATGCCGTGGGTGTGGATGGCGATCAGCGAGGCGGCGCGCGGCTGGTCCTCGCGCCCGACCACCTCGATCACCTTGCCGCGCTTGGGGCCATGCGGCCGGTCGGCGATCCCGACCTGGGCCAGGACCAGATCGCCGTCCTTGAGCTCGCGGGCGTCGGCCTCGAACAGGATCAGACTTTCTTTCGTCTTACGATCGACCGGCTCGACGCGGATCTCGCGGCGGGACTTGCGGATTACGCCCAGGATCTTGTGCGCGCTCTGGCCCAGGCGCTTGATCACCTTGGCCTCGGCCTCGCCGCCTTCGAGGCGCTCGAAGCGCACCAGCAGCCGGTCGCCGAGACCGGGGGCTGAGCCCGCCTCGTGCGCGCCGGGGGCCAGGCGCACGGCGGGGGCGTCGTCGCCAGCCTTGACCAGCCGCACATAGAGGTCGCCGTCGGCGTCGCGCTCGACCACATCCACGACGCCCACCGGCGGCAACGAGCCGGCCATGGCCATGCCCTTGCGCCCGCGCCGGCCCAGCGCGCCCTCAGCCTCCAGCGCCTTGACCATCATTCTGAGCGCCCGCCGATCGGCGCCCTTGAGCCCGAAGGCCTGGGCGATATCGCCGCGATCAGCCTCCCCATGTTCGCGCAGAAAAGCCAGCAGCGTCTCCCGATCGGGCAGACCCTGGGGCGGTTTGGCGGATTTGGGTAGTCGCGGCTTGGGCATGGCGACAGGAGTAGTCGTGTTTGCGGCGCGAGGGGAGGGGTGACGATCAGCCGGCGGTCGGCGCCGGCGATCACGTCGCCCAACATCGATTGACGCCCGACGAGCCCAGCCTTACTTTCAGGTAAGGCGCAGGAGATCCACCCTCATGGCGGCGGCCACACTCACGACCAAGGGACAGATCACCATTCCCGTGGCGGTCCGCACCGCCATGGGCGTTGACGCCGGGGATCGGGTGGAGTTCGTCGAGATCGCACCGGGCCGTTATGAGCTGATCGCCGCCACGCAACCGGTCACCGCCTTGAAGGGCATGTTCGGCCCGCCGGCGCGGCCCGTGTCGATCGACGAGATGAACGCGGCGATCGCCCGCCTGGGCGGCAAGCGCGCTTGATCGGCCTCGATACCAACGTCCTGGTCCGCTACATCATGCAGGATGATGGGCGGCAGTCGCCGATTGCGACAGCGCTGATCGAACAGCTGACAGCAGAGGCTCCGGGATTCGCGCCGCTGGTTGTGGTTGTGGAGCTGGCGTGGGTGCTTTCCTCCGCCTACGGGCTTTCGCGGGACCAGGTGGCGCAGGCGCTTGAGGCGATCGTCAGAACCAAGGAGATCGTGGTCGAGACGCCGGACACCGTCTGGCGCGCGCTGCGTCTGTTCAAGGCCGGCGGCGCCGAATTCGCCGACTGCCTGATCGAACGCGCCGCCGCCGCGGCAGGCTGCGACCGGACGATGACCTTTGATCGAGGCGCGGTGAAGGGCTGCGGGATGACCCTTCTGACCTAGCAGCTCCCATCCGAAGCGCGCCGCCGGGCCGGCCTAGGTAGATTCCGCATGGACAGTTCACGCAACCTTGCGGCCGGGCGCCGGCTTACGTGATCGACCGCTCCTGATGACCAAGCCAGGCCGGAGCCACCCTCGAAAAGGCGATCCCGATGTCCACGCTCTCCAGCCGGCTGTTGAATTCGGCCGCCCTTGTTCGACGGGCGGCCATCGCCGGGCTGCTGGGCGC
>Ga0302196_10001041_pt1 | contig 26489 bp, 21 predicted proteins | sample II_Bog_N1_3_FD_198794 | JGI IMG/M metagenome (GOLD analysis project Ga0302196, IMG submission 198794) | Peat permafrost microbial communities from Stordalen Mire near Abisko, Sweden - II_Bog_N1_3 | ecosystem: Environmental > Terrestrial > Soil > Wetlands > Peat | place: Sweden: Abisko...
TTGGTTTTTTGAGCTGAAGGATGGAGGCTCTTCTGCGGTTCGCGCATCACGGGGAGCTCAAAAAAATAAATGGAACGTCCAGAGAGTCAATGGTTGCAGCAGGGAGATTCGGTCATAAGTTCCCGGTCAATCGTTCCCCCTCGACGCCTTGCCCCCCTTCCCGTCCGCTTCCCCCGCCCCGTCCGCATGAAGGTCTCCGCCCTCCAGCGTCTCCGCGCCAAACTGAAGGCGCAAAGCCCGACCTACGGGTTGTGGATCACGCTGGAATCGCCGAGCATCTGCGAGATGGCGGTCGCGCTGGGGCTGGATTGGGTGACGATCGACGCGGAGCACGGCCACCTCGACTGGAAGGAAATCGTCGAGCACGTGCGCGCGGCGGTGCGCAGCGACACGGTCGTGCTGGTCCGCCTCGCGGAGAATTCCCCGGCGCTGATCAAGCGCGCCCTCGATATCGGCGCCGACGGCGTGGTCATCCCCTGGATCGAGACCCCCCTGCAGCTTGAGGCCGCGATCGCCGCGGCGACCTATCCGCCGCGCGGGCTGCGCGGCATCGGCGCGGAGCGCGCGACCTGCTGGGGCCAGTGTTTCATCGAGCATACCGCCGAAGCCGACGCCAACGTCCTGGTCGTGCCCATCATCGAGACGGTGCGCGCGGTGCGGGCCATCGAGCAGCTCGCCCAGGTGAAGGGCGCCGAAGTGTTTTTCTTCGGCCCGGCCGACCTGTCGTCCACCGCGGGCTTTCCCGGAAAATGGGAGGGGCCCGGCGTGGCCGACCTGATCCTCCAGTGCAAGGACACGCTGCGGCGGGCGGGCAAAGCCTGCGGCGTCATCGCGACGGACGACGCCAATCTCACCCTGCGCCGCGAGCAGGGATTTTCCCTGCTCGGCCTCGGGCTGGACGCCGGCCTGCTCATCCGCAGCCTGCACGCCAGCCTCGCGACCCAGGGCCGCGACCGCCGGATCCGGGCCAGCTTCACCCTGGAAAACAGCGCTGCCGCGCTCGCGGCCGAGCGCCCGGCGGCCTGCGCACCGCCGGAAATGCGCCCCGACCGCCCCGAGGTCATGAACGCACGCGGGAGCGGACCGCAATGGGAGCCCGGCCCGGGCGTCGCGTTCGACTGCATGGTCGGGGCGCACAATCAGGCGCGGAACCTGACCACCGGGCTCGTCACCTTCGCCCCGGGCGCCGTCCTCCCTTACCACCGCCACACCTTCGCCGAGTCGGTCACGCTGCTGGAGGGCAGGGTGACGGTGGAGATCGAGGGTCGGTACCACGAGATCGAGCCGCTCGACAACGTCACCATCCCCCGCGGCCTGGCCCACCGGGTCTCCAACCGCTCGCGGACCGAGCCGGCCGTTTTCCATATTGCCATGGCCTCGCACCAGCCGGAACGGGAGCTGGTGCCACGCTTCTTTGCCCGGCGCGTCATGCCGGCCCTGACCCTGACCCAGCCGGGCGGCGAGCGCGTGACCTACCAGAAAAAAGTGGAGCGCTACGCGCCCGGGGCCAACGCGGCGTTCGTCGATTACTGCAACGCCGAGCTCATCCCCGGCCTGGAGATGAGCGGCGGCTACGGACTTTTCCAGCCGGGCGGGCGGCTGCCCGCGCACCTGCACGATTTCGACGAATCGATCTGCATCGTCTCGGGCGCGGCCACCTGCGTGGTGGAGGGCCGGCGCTACCCGCTGGCCGACCGGGCCACGGCCCTGCAACCGCGCGGGCGCATCCATTATTTCATCAACGAGACCGCCGCCCCCATGGGCATGATCTGGGTGTACGCCGGCCCGCAACCCGAGCGGATCGTGGTCGACGAGAGCTGCGCCGCCGAGCCCAGGGTGGCGTGGGGCACCTGAGCCGCGCCGGAAATGCCCGCTCCCTTCCACCTCAAGCTCACCGGCGACTTTTTTGACGCCGCCGGCCGCGGCAAGTACGCCGACATCGGCCTCTCCGTCCTGGACGCCGCGCCGCACGTGGCAGTCGAGCGCTTCGCCGAGCACCGGCCGGAGATCGGCCCCGACCAACTGGCCGGGGCCAACGGGGTGATCGTGCTCACCCCGAAAGTGACCGCGCGCTCCGTGGCGCAGGCGGCCGACCTGCTGGCGATCGGCCGTTTCGGCGTGGGCTACGATGCCGTGGACGTGGCCGCCTGCACCGCGGCGGACGTCGCCGTCTTCATCACGACCGGAGCCGTGGACCGGCCCGTGGCCGAAGCCACGGTCGGCTGGATGATCGCGCTCACCCATCATGTCCGCGCCAAGGACCGGCTCGTACGCACCGGCGCCTGGGACGCCCGCTCGCGCTACATGGGGAGCGAACTGCGCGACCGGACGCTCGGCCTGGTCGGATTCGGCGGCATCGCGCGGGAGGTCGTCCGCCTCCTGGCCAACTGGGGCATGCGGCCGCCGCTCGCCTTCGATCCCTTCCTCAGCCCGGCCGACGCCGCCCGGGCGGGCGTGCGGCTGGTGGGCCTGGAGGAGCTCCTGCGGGAGTCGGACTTTGTCTCGATCCACTGCCCGCTGACCGACCGGACCCGCGGCCTGATCGGAGCGGCCCAACTGGCCCTGATGCGCCCCGGCGCCTACCTGCTCAACACCGCCCGCGGCGGCATCGTGGACGAATCGGCCCTCGCCGACGCGCTCCGTTCCGGCCGCCTGGCCGGCGCCGCGCTCGACTGCTTCGCCCAGGAGCCCGTGACCGCGCCGCCCCCGCTGGCGGAATGGGACAGCGTGCTCCTGGCGCCCCATTGCATCGCCTGGACCGACGAACTCTTCCGCGACATCGGGCGGACGGCCTGCCAGGGCATGGTCGAACTCTCGCTCGGCCGCACGCCGCGGGGCGCGGTCAACCCCGAGGTTTTTTCGCGCCCCTCCTTCCAGGAAAAATGGCGCCGCGTCTGCGGGCTGCCCCAGGCGGGAGGCCCGCCATGAGCGGTCCGGCGGAAACCCTCCCCGGCGCCGGGCGCCTGGCCGGCCGCGTCGCCTGGATCAGCGGCGCCACCTCCGGCATCGGCGAGGCGGTCGCGGAACTTTTCGCCCGCGAGGGCGCGCGCGTCGCCCTGGTCGGGCGCCGCCTTGAACTCGGCCGCGCCATCGCCGGCCGCATCGCCGCCGCCGGGGGGGAGGCCTTCGCGTTCGCCGGCGACGTCGGTTCCGAGGCCGACGTCGAGCGCTCCGTGCGCGCCACCGTCGAACGCTTCGGCCGCGTCGACATCCTGGTCAACAACGCCGGCATGGTCGAGGTGCGCGACCTGCACGAATATACCGAAGCCCAGTGGGACCGCGTGATGGCGGTCAACGTGAAGTCGATGTTCTTCGCCTTCAAGCACGCCTTCCCGCACCTGCGCGCCGCGCGCCGCGGTTACGTGGTCAATGTCGGCTCGATCAGCAGTTTCGTCGGCCAGGCCCGCACCCCGGTTTACACCGCCTCGAAGCACGCCATCCTCGGGCTGACCCGCTCGATCGCCCTCGACTACGCGGTGCACGGCATCCGCTGCAATTGCGTGTGTCCCGGCATCACCGACACCCCCATGCTCTGGGAGCACCTGAACGTCCGGCCCGACCCCGCCGCCGCCCTGGCCGAGCGCCTGCGCCGCGTGCCCATGGGCGTGGCGCTCACACCGCTCGACGTGGCCAAGTCCATCCTCTACTTCAGTTGCGACGACTCCTCCGGCGTGACCGGGACCTCGCTCACCATCGATTGCGGCTACCTGACGGCGGCGGAATGGAACACAAATGAACCAACGGCATTCCAAAAAAACGTCTGAACAGGAAGATCGGGAAGGACGGGAAGATTCCGAATTTGCAGGATTGCACCCTGCCCGATCTTCCCGGCCTTCCTGTTCAAAGGATTTCCATGAAGGTTAAATTCGCCTGCGCCGATTTCGCCTTTCCGCTCCTGTCGCACGCCCACGCGCTCGACCTGTGTGCGCTGCTCGGTTTTCGCGGAGTCGATATCGGGCTGTTCGAAGGGCGCTCGCATCTCTGGCCCTCGCGCGAGTTTCGGTCCCCGCGCCGGTCCGCGGCGCGGCTGCGGCGAACCCTGGCCGCGCGGGGGTTGCGGGCCGCCGACGTATTCCTGCAGATGGCGCCCGACTTCGTCCCCTTCGCCATCAACCAGCCCGACGCCCGGCGCCGGCGCCGGGCGCGCGATTGGTTCGACCGCGCGCTGGACTACGCCGACGCCCTGGGGTGCGGCCACGTCACCGCGCTGCCCGGGGTCGTCTTCGCGGCGGAGGGCCGCGCTGCCTCGCTCGACCGCGCCGCCGACGAGCTGGCGTGGCGGGTCGCGCGCAGCCGGGCCGCCGGACTCGTTTTCGGCACGGAGGCCCACGTCGGCTCCATCGCCCCCACCCCCGAGGCCGCGGCCGATCTGGTGCGCCGCGCCCCCGGACTCACCCTCACCCTGGACTACACCCACTTCACCCGCGCCGGGATCCCGGACCGCCGGGTGGAGCCGCTGGTGGCGCACGCCAGCCACTTTCCCGCCCGCGGCGCCTGCCGCGGCCGGCTGCAATGCAATCTCCCGGAGAACACGATCGACTACCCCCGGGTCCTCGCCGCCATGAAATCCGCCCGCTACCGCGGCTGGATCGGCGTCGAGTACATCTGGATCGATTGGGAGCATTGCAATGAGAGCGACAACGTGTCAGAGACGATCCAACTCCGCGACCGGCTGCTCCGAGCGGCGGAAAAACTCTGATCATGATCCATGCCTGCCCCATCCGCCAGACGGCCCGCCGTAGTCCTGCTCGAGGTCCACTCGCTGGGCGGCGCGCTCGTCGTGCTCGACCAGGTGGAAAAGTCCGCCGGGGTCCGGGTGCTGCAGGCGGAGCTGAACGACGCCTATGGCCTTTTGCTCAAATTCACGGGCAGCCCGGCCGCAGCGCGGCTGGCGGTGGAGCGGGCCGGGGAGGTCGCGCGCGCGATGCGCGTGGCCCTGACCGCCCGCGTGCTGACCGCGCCGGACGCCGGTGCCTGGCCGTTGATCGAGAGCCCGCCGGAATACCAGCCGCTCCTCTCCCAGGAAGTGGTGCTGATTCCCGGGCCTTCCCGTACTCATATGTCTGATTCCAAATCATCCGCCGGCGCGCTCGGCTTGATCGAGACTCAGGGCTTCACCGCCGTGACCGCGGCGACCGACGCCGCCTGCAAGGCGGCCGCGGTCACCGTCATCGCCAAGGAGAAGCTCGGCGGCGGCTACATCACCGTGATCCTCGAAGGCGAGGTCGCGGCCGTGACCGCGGCCGTGGCCGCCGGCCGCGCCGCGGCCGAGACGGTGGGCAAGCTCATCTCCGCCCACGTCATCGCCCGCCCCAGCGAAGGGGTCGGCCGCATCCTGACCCGCCTGTGACCGTTTTTTCCCTCCCCCCCCACCCAACCTCATGAACGAATCCATCGGAATGGTAGAAACCCGCGGCTATGTCGGCAGCGTCGAGGCCAGCGACGCCATGGTCAAGGCGGCCAACGTGTCGCTGATCCGCCAGGTGCAGATCGGCGGCGGATTTGTCACCGTCGTGGTCAAGGGCGACGTCGGCAGCGTCCAGGCCGCCGTCGCCGCAGGCACCGAGGCGGCCAAGCGCGCCGGTGAACTCGTCTGCTCCCACGTCATTCCCCGTCCCCATGCCGGCCTGCTCAAGCAGGTCGGGCTTTGATCGGCCCACCCCCAACCCCCGCGCACCATGGCACAAGAAGCACTCGGCTTGATCGAAACCAAGGGGCTCTGTCCCCTGCTCGAAGCCTCCGACGCGGCCCTCAAGGCCGCCCAGGTCACGATGACCGGCTGGGAGACCATCGGCGGCGGCTACGTGACCGCCTTCTTTCGCGGCGAGGTCGCGGCGGTCAAGGCCGCCCTCGACGCCGGCGCCGAGGCGGCGGCCAAAATCGGCGAAGTCGTCAGCATCCAGGTCATCCCCAGCCCGCACGAGGAGCTCGGCCTGCTCGGCCCGTGGATCGGCGGCTCCTCCCCGGCTTAAACTCCCACTCCTCCCATGCCACAAAAAGCCATTGGTCTGCTTGAAACCCGGGGCCTCGCCGCGCTCATCGTCGGCACGGACGCCATGCTGAAGTCGGCCAGCGTCGCGCTCGCCGGTCCGGTAAAGAAGGTCGGCGACGGCCTGGTCAGCGCCGTGGTCGTCGGCGACGTCGCGGCGGTCAAAGCCGCGATCGAGTCCGGCGCCCAGGCGGCGCGCGCCGCCGGCGAGGTCGTCAGCGTGCAGGTGATCCCGCGGCCGCACGACGAGGTCGCCGCCGTCCTGCCCAAGGCGGCCGCCACGCGGAAGTCCGACAAATAAGGCCCGACGCCATGCAGCTCGCGCGCGTCATCGGAACCGTCGTCGCCACCAAGAAGGAGGAGGCGATGCAGGGCCGGAAGCTCCTGCTCCTGCGTCCCCTGCTGGTGGACGAGGCCAATCCGCCCCGGCTGCGGGACGGCGCCGGCACCGTCGTGGCCACCGATTCGCTCGGGGCCGGCCCGGGCGAGACCGTGCTCTTTTGCCAGGGGAGCTCGGCCCGGCAGGCCGCGGGCCTGCAGACCGTGCCGGTCGACGCGGTCGTGGTCGGGATCGTCGACACGGTCGAGGTGCGCCACCGCCAGGTTTATCCCGCCCAGCCATGATCCTCGCCCGGGTGGACGGAATGGTGGTTGCGACCGTGAGCCATCCCAGCCTGCAGGGGTGCCGCACCGTCATCTGCCAGCCCCTGGACGAAGCGGGCCGGGTCGAAGGCGCGCCCATCCTCGCCGTCGATCCGCACGGCGCCGGCCAGCATCAGCGCGTCCTGGTTTCGAGCGACGGCGCGGCCACGCGGCGCCTGGTCGGCGATCCCCACTCGCCGCTGCGCAACAGCGTCATTGCCATCCTCGACGCCACTTCCTGAGCCATGCGCCTCGGCCAAGTCATCGGCAAGGTCACCCTCAGCCGCCAGGACCCCTCCTATCGGGGCGGCAGCCTGCTCGTGGTGCAGCCGCTCTCCGCCGCCCAGTTCGCCGATCCCGCCGCGCGGGGCCCGGCGGGCGGCGCGAGCCTGGTGGTTTACGACCGGCTCGGCGCGGGACCGGGCCACATCCTCGGATTCACCGAGGGATCCGAGGCGGCCATGCCGTTTTCCGAGCCCACCCCGGTGGACGCGTACAGCGCCGCCCTCATCGACGAGATCTTCTACCGGCCGCCCCGGTAACCCGGCCCATGCGGAAACTGATCACCGTCGAAGACATCCGCAGCCTGCTGCGCTCGGGCGGAAGCCTGGATTCGATCCCGGCCGACGCCTTGCTCACCCCCTCGGCGCGCGACCTGGTGCGGGCGCATCGGCCCGCCGCCGCGTCCGTCGGCGCCGCGGCGCGCGGCGAGTTTCCGAAGGATCCGCGGGCCGTCGCGCGTTTTTTCGCCTCCCCGGAGCTGGAGGCACTGAAGGTGAAGCTGTGCGACATCGGCCGCCGCATGTGGGAACGCGGCTACGTCGACGGCAATGGCGGCAACATCACCGTGCGCGTCGGCGACAATCTCATTCTCTGCACGCCGACCCTAATCTCCAAGGGCTTCATGCAGCCGGGCGACATGTGCCTGACCGACCTGGAAGGGCGCCAGCTCGCGGGCACGCGCCAGCGCACGAGCGAGGTGCTGACCCACCTCGGGATCATGCGGCGCCAGCCGAAGGCCCGCGCCTGCGTGCACGCCCATCCGCCCCATGCCACCGCCTTCGCCGTCGCCTCGGTGCGTCCGCCGCCCTGCCTGATTCCCGAGGCCGAGGTTTTCATCGGACAGGTCGGCCTGGCCGAGTACCAGACGCCGGGCACCCCGGAGAATGCCAACGCCGTCGGCCGCGTCGGCGCCGATCACCAGGTTGTCCTGATGCAGAACCACGGGGTCATCACCTGGGGCGACCACGTCGAGGACGCCTACTGGAAAATGGAGAATATCGACGCCTACTGCCAGACGGTGTGGATCGCCTCCCAGCTCGGCAGCGGATTGCATTCCTTCGGTCCGGAGAAACTGCGGGAGCTGATCGCCATCCGGAAAAAGCTCGGCATGGACGATGCGCGGCAGGGTTCGGCCGACTGCAACCTCTGCGACCCGGGCGAATTCCGCGGCGGGACGCCGGCCGCGCCCACCGCCGCCGCGCCCCAGGTCGGGGCCGAGGCGCTGCTCGAAGCCCTGGTGCGACGCGTGGCCGACCGCGTCGTGCAACAGCTGCGCCCGTGAAATGAGCCTGCCCGCTGGGACCGCGGCCGCGCCGGCCAAGCTCGATTACCGCCTCACGGGGGCGAACGCCGCCCGCGCGGTGGAACAGGGCCTGGCGGAAGCCGAGTGGTACCAATGCCCGGTGCCGCGCGAGGCCATGCGCCAACTCCTGGAGCGACGCGACGGGCCGGCGATCCGCGACACGCTGATCTGGTTCGCGCTCCTGCTGGGCAGCGGCTACCTGACTTACGCCCTCTGGGGCCGCGCGTGGGCCATCCTCCCCTATGCGGTCTACTGCGTCCTGTACGCCCAGACCTCCGACTCCCGCTGGCACGAAAGCAGCCACGGCACCGCGTTCAAGACCGACTGGATGAACAACGCGCTTTACGAGATCGCCTCGTTCATGATCAAGCGCGAGTCCACCGTCTGGCGCTGGAGCCACAACCGCCACCACAGCGACACCATCATCGTCGGCCGCGATCCCGAAATCAGCCTCCCCCGCCCGCCGGACTTCCCGGCCTTCATCCTCGGGTTTTTCGCCCTGCATCCCGATTACTCGAAGCGCCTGCTGCTCCATGCGGCCGGCCGGATGCGCGCCGATGAGCGGACCTTCATTCCGGAGACCGAGTTTCCCAAGGTTTACCTCCGGGCGCGAATCTGCCTGCTGATCTACGCGGCGGCCGTCGGCCTTTCGCTCTATTGGCACAGCTGGTTGCCCGCGCTGTACATCTGCCTGCCCAATATCTTCGGCACCTGGCTGCTCTACGTCTATAACATGACCCAGCACGCCGGGTTGGCGGAGAACGTCCTCGACCACCGCCTGAACTGCCGGACGGTCTACATGAATCCGGTCAACCGGTACCTGTACTGGAACATGAACTATCATGTGGAGCATCACATGTTCCCGCTCGTGCCTTACCACGCGCTGCCCCGGCTCCACGCCCTGGTCAAGGACGACATGCCTCCGCCGTACCCGAACATCCTGGCGGCCTGGCGCGAGATCATTCCCGCCGTCCGCCGCCAGATGAAGGATTACTCCTACCATGTGCGGCGCCGGTTGCCCCCGCCGCAGGGGCGCCCGGCCGAGGGCATGGCCGCCTCCGGCGCCGCGCCCGATGCCCAGGGCTGGATCGAAGTCTGCGCGGCGGCCGATCTCGGGCCCGCCGACGTGATCCGCTTCGACCACGGCAAGCGGACCTACGCGCTCTACCGCGACGAGGCCGGACGGCTCCATGCCACCGACGGGGTCTGCACCCACGGCAACACCCATCTGGCCGGCGGGATGGTGATCGGCGGAATCATCGAATGCCCCAAGCACAACGGCCGCTTTCATCTCGCCGACGGCTCACCCGCGCGGGCCCCCGTCTGCCGGGGCCTGGCCACCTATCCGCTGGAGGAGCGCAACGGCCGCCTCCACCTCAACCTGGTCCGAGCGGGCGGGGCCGGCGCGCGGCCGCCGCAAACCTTTCGCCTGCGGGTCGTCAGCAACCGGAGCGTCGCCACCTTCATCAAGGAACTGGTGCTCGAACCCCTCGAGCCGGGCCCGACCCTCGCGTTCACTCCCGGCGACTACCTGCAATTCGACATCCCCGCCTACGCGGCCATCCGTTTTCGGGATTTCGACATCCCGGCGCCCTTCGCCGCCGTCTGGGAAAACCAGCACGTCTTCGATCTGGTCGCCCGCAATTCGGAACCCGGCCGCCGCAACAATTATTCCCTGGCCAGCAATCAGCGCCTGGAGCGGAATTTGCGCTTCAACGTGCGCATCGCCACCCCGCCGGCGGGTCAGGACTGCCCGCCGGGCGCGGGCTCCAGCTATGTCTTCAGCCTCAAGCCCGGCGACATCGTCACCGCCATCGGTCCGTTCGGAGATTTTCATCCCAAGCCCACCCAGCGCGAGATGGTCTACATCGGCGGCGGGGCCGGGATGGCTCCGCTCCGCGCGCACCTGACCCATCTCTTCGAAAGCGAGCACACCGCCCGCAAGGTCAGCTTCTGGTATGGCGCCCGTTCGCGCCAGGAGATATTCTACGCCGACTACTTCCAGGAGCTCGCCGCCAGGCATTCCAACTTCGCCTTCCATCTCGCCCTCTCCTCCCCCTTGCCGGAGGACCGCTGGACCGGACCGGTGGGATTCATCCACGAAGTGGTCCTGGAGCGATATCTGCGCGCGCACACCCACCCCGCCGCCGTCGAATACTACCTGTGCGGGCCGCCGCTCATGGTCAAGGCCTGCACCCGGATGCTCGCCGACCTCGGGGTCGGCGCCAGTCAGATCGCCTATGACGAATTCTGAACGTGGCACGGGCTTCCAGCCCGTGTTTATTGATAACATGGGCTGGAAGCCCATGCCACGCGGGCTGGAAGCCCATGCTGCTATTTTGCTCGCCGCCTGACGAAGTTTCCAAACGTGACCAAGCCCGTGCAGCTCCGCTGCAATTATCTGACCGACCCGCTCGGCGTGCACGACCCGGCGCCCCGCCTGAGCTGGAAGCTCGCCGATGCCGGCCGGCGCGGCGCGCGGCAGACTGCCTATCGCATCCTGGTCTCCTCCCGGCGCCACGGCGGACCCGATCTCTGGGATAGCGGCCGGGTGAAATCCGATGCCACCACCCAGCTCCCTTATCGCGGGCGCGCGCTCGTTGCGCGGGAACGCGCCTGGTGGCGGGTCCAGTCGTGGGACGAACGCAACCGGCGGAGCGAAAGCGCTCCCGCCTTCTGGGAGGCCGGCCTCCTCGCCCGCGGCGACTGGAGCGGCTCGTGGATCCAGGCGCCGTTCGCGGGCGGCCTCGAGTCCGGCACGCCCAGTCCCTATCTCCGCGCCGCTTTCCCGGTGCGCAAAAAGATCGTCTCCGCCCGGCTCTATGTCACCGCGCTCGGCCTTTATGAATTTTACCTGAACGGCCGGCGGGTCGGCGATGACATCTTCACCCCGGGCTGGACGGAGTACGCCCGGCGCGTCCAGTACCAGGTGTACGATGTGACGCGGCTGATCCGGCCGGGCGAAAACGCCGCCGGCGCCATCCTCGGCGACGGCTGGTATTGCGGCCATGTCGGCTGGTTTCCGCGCCAGTATTACGGCGATCGGCCGCGGCTGCTCGCCCAGCTGGAGCTGAGGCATGCCGACGGCACCACCCGGACGGTCGCGACCGACGGCTCGTGGAAAGTCGCCGCCGGTCCCATCCGCGAAAACGACCTGATCCACGGCGAAACCCACGACGCCCGGCTGGAAATGCCCGGCTGGGCGTTGCCCCGATTTGACGACGCCGCGTGGGCCCCCGCGGCGGTGTTTCCCTTTCCGGACATCGAGATCTCGCCGCGCCTCGGTCCGCCCGTGCGCGCCACCCAGGAACTCAAGCCCGTCGCTCCCCCCCGGAAGCTGCCCGCCTGGCCGTCGCCGGTGTGGATCTACGACCTGGGGCAGAACCTGGTCGGCCGCGTGCGCCTCCGGGTGCGCGGCGCGGCCGGCCAGGTCGTGCGCCTGCGTTTCGCCGAGGTGCTCAATCCGGACGGGACGCTCTACACGGACAATCTCCGCGCCGCCCGCCAGACCGACCGCCTGATCCTGCGCGGGGATCCCGCCGGCGAGACCTGGGAACCCCGCTTCACCTTCCACGGCTTCCGCTACGTTGAGCTCTCCGGACCCCGGACGGATCCGCTCCCCGGCGCGGTCACCGCGATCGTGCTGCACAGCGACACGCCGCGCACCGGCACCTTCGCCTGCAGCGATCCGCTGGTCAACCGGCTCCAGCGCAACATCGACTGGAGCCTGCGCGCCAATTTCCTCGAGGTGCCGACGGACTGCCCGCAGCGCGACGAGCGCATGGGCTGGATGGGCGACGCCCAGATCATCTGCCGGACCGGCGCCGGGAACCGCGACCTCGCCGCATTTTTCAACAAGTGGCAGCGGGACATCGCCGATGCCCAGCTCCCGGACGGCGGCATGCCCTCCATCGCCCCCCATGTCGCCACGGTGGAGCGCGAAGGGGGGCCCGCCTGGGCCGACGCCGCCGTGATCTGCCCGTGGACGATCTATCTCTGCTACGGCGACACCGCGCTCCTCGCCCGCCATTTCGACTCGCTCCGGCGCTTCGTCGCCTCGCTGGAGCGGAAGTCAAAAAAACTCATCCGGTCCCATCCCGATTCTCCCGGATTTGCGGGCTACGGCGACTGGCTCGCACTCGATGGCAGCGGCAAGACGGACGGAGGCACGCCGAAGGATTTGATCGGCACCGCCTTCTTCGCCCGCAGCGCCGACTTGGTCGCGCGCATGGCCCGCGTGCTCGGCCGCGCGGAGGACGCCGCCCGCCACCAACGGCTTTTCGAACGCGTGCGGCGGGCCTTCCGCCGGCGCTTTCTCACCGCGGACGGCCTGGTCAGCAGCCTCACCCAGACCGGCTACGTCCTCGCGCTCCATTTCGACCTCGCGCCCGCCGCCTTGCGCCCCCGGCTGCTGGCCGAGCTCGTGCGCGATATCGAGGGGCGCGGGGGCAAGCTCTCCACCGGGCTGGTCGGCACGCCGTACCTGCCCCACGTCCTCTCCGAGAACGGGCGCCCCGACCTCGCCTATCGGCTGCTCCACCAGAAGCAGTGGCCCTCCTGGCTCTATGCCGTCACCCAGGGGGCCACGACGATCTGGGAGCGCTGGGACGGCTGGACCCATGACAAGGGTTTCCAGGACAAGGGCATGAATTCCTTCAATCACTACGCCTACGGCGCGATCGGCGCCTGGCTCTATGCGGCGGTCGCCGGCATCGACCTGGATCCGGACCGTCCCGGCTACAAGCACATCCGCCTCGCCCCCCGGCCGGGCGGCAGCCTCACCTCCGCCCGCGGCACCCTGGAGTCACCCCATGGCAAGATCGTCAGCGCCTGGAAAATCCGGCCCGGGCACTTTGAGTGGGAGGTGGTGGTCCCCCCGAACACGACAGCGACGGCGACCTTCCCGGTGCCCAATACCGCAAGAATCCAAAGTGGCTTCCAGCCCAAGGGCTCAAAGAGACACGGGCTGGAAGCCCGTGCCACGTCAAGAATCCAACGTAGCTTGGGCTTCCAGCCCAAGAGCCCACAACGACACGGGCTGGAAGCCCGTGCCACGCCAATTCAGGTGCGCAAGCACGGAGCTATCACTTGCGAGCTGCCGGCCGGGCGGTATCATTTCATTGCGACTTGGAAAGTAGCGCAGGCGTCCCGCCTGCAATCTTGACGACGGCAGGCGGGACGCCTGCGCTACCTCTCCCCCCCCCCGCACATTTCCATGGCCCAACCCACCCGCCCCGTCCAGCTGCGCTGCAATTCCCTCGTCGATCCGCTCGGCGTCCACGACGTCTCGCCGCGACTGAGCTGGAGGCTCGCGACGGACGGGCGGCGCGGCGCGAGCCAGACCGCCTATCGCATCCTCGTCTCCTCGCGGCGCGGTGGCGCGGCCGACCTTTGGGACAGCGGCAAGGTGGCGTCCGACACCACCACCCATGTCCCGTATGCCGGAAAGCCGCTCGCCTCGCGCGCCCGCGCCTGGTGGCGGGTGCTGGCCTGGGATGAGAAGGGCCGGCGGGGGGAAAGCGCGCAGGCCTTCTGGGAAGCCGGCCTGCTCGCCCCCGGAGACTGGTCGGCCGCCTGGATTGGATCGTCGCTCGCGGGCGGTCCCGAGGTCGGCGCCCCCAGCCCCTACCTGCGCACCGTGTTCAATGTCGGCCAGAAAATCGCCTCCGCCCGGCTGTATGCCACGGCGCTGGGGCTGTACGAATTCCATGTCAACGGCGAGCGGGTCAGCCGCGATGTCTTCACCCCGGGCTGGACCGAATATAAGCAGCGCGTCCAGTACCAGTCCTACGACGTGGCCGCCCTGCTCCGGCCCGGCGCCAACGCCGCCGGCGCCATCCTGGGCGACGGCTGGTATTGCGGCCATATCGGCTGGCGGGAGCGCGGCTATTACGGCGACCGGCCCCGGCTCCTCGCCCAGCTCGTGCTGACCTTCACCGATGGCTCGACCCAGACCATCGCCACCGACGGCGCCTGGAAGACCACGCCCGGGCCCATCATTGAAAGCGACTTGATCCACGGTGAGACTCACGACGCCCGCCGGGAGCTCCCCGGCTGGGACCTGCCGTCCTTCGACGACAGCGGCTGGGATCCCGTGGAGGTCTTTCCCGCACCGGCGATCGAGATTTCACCGCGGCTCGGGCCGGCCGTCCGGGCCACCCAGGAGATCAAGCCGCCCGCGCCCGGCAAGAAGCTGGCGGTCTGGCCGGCCCCGATCTGGATCTTCGACCTCGGGCAGAACATGGTCGGCCGCGTGCGCCTCCGCGTGAAAGGTCCCGCCGGGCAGATCGTCCGGCTGCGCTTTGCCGAGGTCGTCAATCCCGATGGCCAGCTCTACGTCGACAATCTTCGCGCCGCGCGCCAGACCGACCATTACATCCTGCGCGGCGATCCGGCCGGGGAGACCTGGGAGTCCAAGTTCACGTTCCACGGCTTCCGCCACGTCGAGCTCAGCGGACTGACCGACGATCCCGTTCCGGGAGCCATCACCGGCATCGTCCTGCACAGCGACACGCCCCGCACCGGCGATTTCACCTGCAGCGATCCGCTGATCAACCAGCTCCAGCGCAACATCGACTGGGGCCAGCGCGGCAATTTCCTGGAAGTGCCCACCGACTGCCCCCAGCGCAATGAGCGCCTCGGCTGGATGGGCGACGCCCAGGTCTTCGTCCGCACCGCCGCCTGGAACCGGGACGTCGCCGCGTTTTTCCACAAATGGCAGCGCGATATCGCCGATGCCCAGACCGCCGAGGGCAGCATGCCCTCGATCGCGCCCAATGTGACCGGCGTGGGCAACGACGGCGGGCCCGCGTGGGCCGACGCCGGCGTGATCTGCCCGTGGACGATGTACCTTTGCTACGGCGACACCGCCCTCCTCGAGACCCACTTCGAATCGATGACGCGTTTCGTCGCCTTCCTCGACCAGAAGTCGGTCAAGCTCGTCCGGTCCCATCCCGATGCCCCGGGCTTTCCCGGCTACGGCGACTGGCTGGCGCTCGACGGCAGCGGCAAGACGGAGGGCGGAACGCCGAAGGACCTGATCGGCACCGCCTTCTTCGCGTACAGCGCCGGGCTCGTCGCCCGCATCGCGCGCGTGCTGGGCCGGACCGCCGAAGCCGTTCATCACGAAAAGCTGGCGGACCGCGTCCGCCGGGCCTTCCAGCGGCGGTTCGTCACCGGCGACGGCCTGGTCGCCGGCCTCACCCAGACGAGTTACGTGCTGGCCCTGCATTTTGACCTCGCCCCCGCCCCGCTGCGCCCGCGCCTGCTCGCGGAGCTGGTGCGCGACATCGAGTTGCGCGGCAACAAGCTGACCACCGGCTTCGTCAGCACTTCCTATCTGCCCCACGTCCTCTCCCGCTTCGGGCGGCTGGACGTCGCCTACAAGCTGCTCCACCAGAAACAATGGCCTTCCTGGCTCTACGCGGTCACCCAGGGCGCCACGACGATCTGGGAGCGCTGGGACGGATGGACCCACGACAAAGGCTTCCAGGACAAGGGCATGAATTCCTTCAATCACTATGCCTACGGGGCGATCGGCGCGTGGTTATACGCCGTCGTGGCCGGCGTCGATATCGATCCGGACCGTCCCGGCTTCAAGCACATCAAGCTGGCCCCGCAACCCGGGGGCGACCTCACCTCCGCCCGCGGCCGTCTCCAGTCGCCACACGGCGAGATCGTCAGTTCCTGGAAGCTGGGCGCCGGCCGCTTCGAGTGGGAGGTGATCGTCCCGCCCAACACGACAGCGACGGCGACCTTTCCCTCCTTCGTCCCGGCGGTGGGGCGGCGCGTCCCTGCGACGCCGGCCTCGACTCTGCCCAAACTGGCGTCGCGGGGACGCGCGGCCCCACCTGGAGGGACTTCGGCGGGCGGGGCCCTCCGGATCACGGAGGCGGGGCGTCCGCTGGCTCGGGCCAAGGGCGTCAGCCGCGTGCGCCGCAGCGGCGCAGCAGTCGTTTGCGAACTCGCGGCCGGCCGTTATCTCTTTGCCTCCCAAGGAATGGCTTGAAATCCCACCCGCGCCGCTCCAAAGCAACAAGCGATTCACCATGATCATGCTGAAGACCAAACGACCCCGGAAGATGCCCCGCAAGGTGATCACCGGTTTCACGGATTCCACTCCGCTGCTCGCCAAGCCGGCGGCCCTGCGCGCCCGGGCCGACCGGGACGGCTTCCTGTTCTTCAAGGGGATGCTGCCCAAGGAACCCCTCCTCGAGGTCCGCCGCCAGATCCTCGAGGTCGTCCAGCGGCACGGCTGGATCAAGCCGGGCACGAAGCTGATGGACGGGATCGGCGACGTCGCGGCCATTGCCCGGTCGGACCAGGCGGACAAGAGCCTGAAATACATCGGCGTCGGGAAGCAGGCCTACATCGAGATTCAGAGCCTGGAGCTGTTCCACACCGTCGCCCACCACCCCCGGCTCATCGCGCTCTACCGCACCCTGTTTCAGGGGCCGGTGCTGCCGCACCCCCGTAACATCGCGCGCGTGCTCCTGCCGGCGCCGAGCTTCGCCCCGACGCCACCCCACCAGGATTTCATCTACATCCAGGGCGCGCACAGCTTCTGGACCTGCTGGTTCCCGCTCGGGGACTGCCCGATGAGCCTCGGCGGCCTGAGCGTCCTCCGGGGTTCGCACCGCGAGAAGGTTCTGAAGGTCTTCCGCGCCCGGGGCGCCGGCGGCTTCGAGAGCATGCTCTGCGACATGGACCACACCTGGGTCCAGGGCGACTACGAATGCGGCGACATCATCACCTTCCCCAGCCACGTCGTGCACAAGGCGCTGCCGAACCGGCAGCCCGGCCGGATCCGGATCTCCTGCGACTTCCGTTACCAGCCCGCCCGGGACGAGGTGCACATCTCGTCGCTGCGGCCGCACATGGGCGGCGTCCAGTGGCGCCAGCTTTACCGCGGTTGGAAGAACAAGCGGCTGAAATACTATTGGAAGTCGAAGGCGCGCCAGGTCACGGCCTGGGATTCGTCCCTCCTCCAGGGATCCGAGAAAATCTGCTGATGTGAAAAAATCCCCGCCGGCTGACGCTGCCCCGACCCGCACCGAAACCAACGTCCCCGTGGAGCTTGCGCTCACGGCGACGCACCAGCACGGCGATCCGTTCAACGAAGTGACGCTCGACGTCACCTTCGTCGACCCGGCCGGACGCGAGCTGCGCGTGCCCGCCTTCTGGGCCGGCGGCGGGACCTGGAAGGTCCGCTACGCCTCGCCTCTCGCGGGCCTGCATCGGTTTCGCAGCGAATGCTCCGACCGCGCCGACCCGGGTCTCCACGGGATCACCGGCGCCGTCGAGGTCGTGCCGTACACCGGCGCGAATCCCCTGTTCCGGCACGGGCCACTGCGGGTGGCGGAAAACCGGCGCCACCTCGAGCACCGCGACGGCACTCCCTTCTTCTGGCTCGGTGATACCTGGTGGATGGGCCTCTGCAGCCGGCTGCACTGGCCCGGCGAGTTCCAGCGGCTCACCGCGGACCGGGTGGCCAAGGGGTTCAACGTGGTCCAGATCGTGGCCGGTCTCTACCCGGACATGCCGGCCTTCGATCCCCGCGGGGCGAACGAGGCGGGATTCCCGTGGGAAGTGGACTACGCCCGGATGCGCCCGGAGTACTTTGACGCCGCCGACACGCGGCTCAGGCATCTGGTCGACCAGGGCATCACGCCCTGCCTGGTCGGCGCCTGGGGCTATTTCATCCCCTGGATGGGGGCGGAAAAGCTGAAGGCCCACTGGCGGTACCTGATCGCCCGCTACGGCGCGTGGCCGATGATCTGGTGCGTCGCCGGGGAGGCGAACCTGCCCTGGTACCAGGCCAAGGGCTTTCCCTGGGACGACCGCGACCAGGTCCGGGAGTGGACAAAAGTGATGCGCTACGTGCGCGAGGCCGACCCGTTCGGCCGCCTGATCACGATCCACCCGACCGCGATCAATTTCTTCTCGGCGCGCAACGCCACGGACGACTCCGGCCTGCTCGACATCGACTTCCTGCAGACCGGCCACGCCGGGAATGAAGCGGTGGAATCCAACATCAAGACGACCCGGATCTGCTACGCCGCGAGCCCCACCCTCCCGGTGATCAACAGCGAGCCGTGCTATGAGATGCTGAACGAGAACATCACGGCGGAGTGGCCGCGACGGGCATTCTGGTCCTGCCTGCTCAACGGCGCGGCCGGCCACACCTACGGGGCCAACGGAATCTGGCAGTGCAATCGCGCGGAGCAGGCGCATGGCAATTCCCCGTGGGGCGGCGGCTACGGCAAGATCTCCTGGGAGCAGGCGATGAACCTGCCCGGCTCCCGGCAAATCGCCTATGGTAAGGCGCTCCTGGAACGCTATCCCTGGCACCGCTTCCGGCCCCATCCGGAATGGGCTGCCTTTGCTGAGCTGAAGTGGCTCAGCCTGGAGGGCTGCCGCTGGATCTGGAGCGACACCGTCCAGCCCCCGGCCACCGCCTCGAATGCCCGGCGCTACTTCCGCAAGACCTTCACCCTCGATCCGAACCGGACCGTGGTGCGGGCGCACCTGCGGTTCGCCGGCGAAAGCCACATCGACGCCAATCTCAACGGCACGCCGATCGGGGCCGGCTGGGGCCGGCAGATTGGATCCCAGTACGACGACCGGGCCGGGCTGCTCCGTCCCGGGAAGAACGTCCTCTCGATCTGGGTCGAGCACCGGCCGCCCACCGGCAACCCCTGCGGACTCGCGGCCTGCCTGGAAGTCACCTTCGCCGCAGACCCGGTCCTCCGGCTTGCGACCGACGACTCCTGGAAACTCTCCGAGGCGGAGATTCCCGGCTGGCAGGAACTGGATTTCGAAGACGGGGCGTGGCCGCAGGCCGTCGTGGCCGGCGACCAGGGGGCGCAACCGTGGGGACCGGTCGGCGAACCGGCGCCCGAGTTCTTCGGGCCCCAGTCGGCCGGCATACCCGGGCTGGTCCGGATCACCTACGCGCCCGCCGCCTCCCCCGTGGTCATCCACCACCTCGGCGCGGACACTCTTTATGCGGCGGCCTATTTCGATCCGACCGACGGGTCCCGGCGGGCGATTGGCGCAATCAAGGCCGGCCCAGCCGGAGACTGGAACTGCGTTCCGCCTCCCGGCATCGACCACGACTGGGCGCTCATCCTCGAGGCGCTGCCGACATGAAGCCGGGCCCGGCGTCGCTCGTCCTCGCCAACCGCCAGCTCGCCTGGCGGTTCCGCTGGGACTCCGGCGCCCTGCGCAGCTCCAGCTGCGAGAATCGCCGCTCGGGCCTGCGCTTCGACTTCTGCGGCGTCAACGAGCTGGCGCTGGTTTTTTCCGCGGCGGTCGATCGCGTCGCCGAGCCGTTCGTCCGCGTGGACGACTTTGTCGTCCGCTCCGCCCGCCAGGGCCGGGGCGACCGCGCGGTGTTCGCCCTGCGGAGCCGCGCGCACGGGATTGAGGTCGAGCTGCACTGCCAGCTCGACGGCCCGACCCGGCGGAAATGGGTCGAGGTGACCAATCGCTCGCGGGTCGAACGCCTCCTCCTCGACGTCGAGCTCGACGACTTTGTCTCGGAAGGAACCACGACCGGCGGCGGTGCCGGCCAGCCGGTATTCATCGAGGACGAGGCCTTCGCCGCGATCGAGCAACCCGCCGGCCGGAATGTCGGCACCCTGGGCCGGGTCCAGCTCGCCCACCATCCCGGCTACCGCCTGCCGGGGGGCGGCCGGTGGCGGAGCCATACAGCCCTTTTCAGCGTGGCGCCCGCGGGCGGGGCGGCCGCGCACTTCATCTCGTACCTCCAGGCGAAGAGCCGGCCCCGGCCCAAGCTGATGTCGGTCTACACGCCCTTCGGCATCAACAACCAGTTCGGCTCCTCCCCCACCCTCGACGACGAGCAGGTCCTCGACGTGCTCGGGCTCCTGGAAAAGTTCAAGCGGAAGGCGGCGGCCTTCGACTATTTCACGCTGGATACCGGCTGGGTGGATCCCGGCTCCGACCTGACGCGCTTCAAGCCGACCAGCTTCCCGCACGGCCCCGGCGAGATCATCCGGCGCGTCAAGTCGCTGCCGATGAAGTTCGGCCTCTGGTTTGCCACCAGCTGGGGCCTGCAGTCGTGCTGGAACTATCCGGGCGCGTTCCCGGACGGCCGCCCCCCCACCCAGCTTTACCGCGAGGGGCACCCCCTCGGCCTCGGCGGCCTCGATTTCTGCCTCGGCGAGGAGAACTATTTCTCGATCCTCAAACAGGCGGTGCTGCACCACGTGAGGGAAAATGGCGTCCGCTTCCTCAAGTTCGACGGCGGCTCCTACGTCTGCGAACGCACCGACCATGGCCACCTGCCCGGGAAGTACGCGACCGAGGCGATGTATGAGAAGCTCATCGACCTCGTCGCCAGCGCCCGCGCGATCGCCCCTGACGTCTTCATCATGTGGTACTGGGGCCTGCGCTCGCCCTTCTGGGCGCTGCACGGCGACGCGATCTTCGAGTCCGGCCTGATGATGGAGGGCTCCGGCACCAGCTCCACGCCGACCCTCTATTACCGGGACTCGGTGACTCTCGCCCAGGACCAGAACGCCTGCCATGCGACGACCATCCCGCCCCTGCTCAAGGACAGCCTGGGCGTATGGCTGGCCGACACTCGCTGGGGCAACTTCATGGGCACGGAGCGCTGGCGCGAATCCCTGGTGATGGACCTGGGCCGCGGCAGCCGGCTCTTCCCCAATCTCTGGGGCGACCTCTACCTGCTGGCCGACGACGACATCCGCTTCCTCAGCTGGATCACCGCCTTCGGCCGCCGGAATGCCGCACTCTTCCAAAACCGCCGCCGGCTCGGCGGCGACCCGTTCCGCAACGAGGTCTACGGCTACGCCCACGGTCGCGGCGCGCGGGCGGTGCTGGTCCTCAACAACGCCCACTTCGAGTCGCGCCGGATCGCCCTCGCGCTCGACTCCAGCCTCGGCCTCGACGCCCGGCCCGGGACCGCCGTCGGCATCGCCGCCCACTTCCCCGAGCCTCAGCGGCTGGCGCGGCCCGGCGGGGGCACCTTCAGGCTCGGCGACGCCCTGGAGCTCTGGCTGCGGCCCTTCGAGACGCTGATGCTGGAGGTGGGCCCGTCCGCCCCAGCCGAGGGGCGGCGGCCCATCCGCTCGATCGGCCCCGCGGCCGCCGCCGCGCTCGGCGCCCGGATCGAGTTGAAGCCGGCGGCGCTGGACGAGAGAATGGACGTGCGCTTTGCCGAGGCGGAGGCCTTCGCGAAGAAGGACCTGGTGCGGAAAGTCTATGCCTTCGAGGCGCAGCTGCCGTCGCTCGGGGGGCCGTCCGCCGAAATCCCGCCCGGTGGGGCGAAGGAGGAGCCGATCTCGATCCTGGCTGTGACCATCCGGCTGGGCAAAGGTGCCACCGAGTGGAAGTATGCGCCGACGGTGGTGCAAATCGTGCAGGGACTGGCCCGGGTGGACGGCGAGGACGCGCAGCTCATTCCCGTCCCAGACGGCCGCCAGCACGGCAACACCCAGTCGTTCGGCTGTTCCTGGCTGACCTACAAGGCCCGACTCAGCCCGCGCTGGTCGTGCGGCCACCTGCAGCTCGCCATCCACGCCAACCTGCCCGCCGACGTGGAGGCGCGCGTGGAATGCTGGGTCGTCCGGCGGTGGTGGCGGGAAAACACCCGGCCGACGGCGGACGGCTATTACACCTACGCCCCCTCTTAGCGAGGCCGCGGCGTCCCGGTCGTGCCGAAGCATCCCCGTCCCCCGGTCCCGCCGCCGGCTCAGCCAGCGCCGGCCGAGCACAGGCCAGTCCGGCTGGCCGGCGCTCTGCTCGCGGTGCTCGCCGCGGCGGCCTATGCCAACACCTTCGCCGTGCCCCTGCTGCTGGACGACCGGAGCGCCATCACGGAGAACCCCTCGATCCAAAGCTTCTGGCGGCTGGGCCGGATCCTGCAGCCGCCCGATCTCTCATCGGCCGGGGGCCGCCCGGTGCTCAACCTGTCGCTGGCACTGAATTACGCGATCAGCGGCCAGGCCGTCTGGAGTTACCACGCGCTGAATCTGCTGATCCATATCCTGGCGGGACTCACGCTGTTTGGGGTGGTCCGCCGATCTCTGAACAAAGTGCGTGGCACGGGCTTCCAGCCCGTGTTAGGAAGCGGACATGGGCTGGAAGCCCATGCTACATGTCTAGCCTTTGCAGTCGCCGCCATCTGGATGCTGCACCCCCTGCAAACGGAGGCGGTGACCTATATCAGCCAGCGCGCCGAGTCGCTGATGGGGCTGTTCTACCTGCTGACGCTGTACGGATTCATCCGCGATGCGGATGAATCCGAAAGCGAAAACCGAAAAGCGAAAAGGGGAAACGCCATTCAGAATCGGGCGGCAAAGTTCTCGCTTTCCGCTTTCCGGTTTTCGCTTTTGTCCGTCTCCGCCTGCTTCCTCGGAATGGGCACCAAGGAGGTGATGGTCACGGCGCCCGCGCTCGTCCTGCTCTACGACCGGGCGTTCGTCAGCCGGTCGGTGGGCGAGGCGCTCGGGCGCCGGCCGTGGTACTATTGCGCCCTGGGCGCCTCCTGGATCCCGCTGGGATGCCTCATGGCCGGCTCGAATCTCGCCCACCGCCTCTCGGGGGTAAGCGGCTCGGTCGGCGGCGCGCAGTATGCCTGCACCGAACTGAAGGTCGTGACCGATTATCTCGCGCTCGCGATCTGGCCGCATCCCCTGGTTTTCGACTATGGCTCCGAGATGCAGGCCACCGGATTTGGGTCGGTGGCACCGTACGCGCTGGTCATCCTCGCCGCCGTGGCCGCGACGGTCGTCGCCTGGCGGCGGTCGAAGCCGCTGGGCTTCGCGGCGGTTTCATTCTTTCTGCTCCTCACCCCCACCTCCAGCTTCGTGCCGTTGCCGCTGCAGCCGATGGCGGAAAGCCGGATGTACCTGCCGCTGGCCAGCGTGGTGACGCTGGCCGCCCTGGGAGCCTACGCGGCGGGACCCCGCCCGGCCTTCATCGCCCTGGCGATCGCGGGCGTCGCACTGGGTGTCGCCACCTTCCGGAGAAATCTCGATTACCGGAGCACCGTCAGCATCTGGGAGGACACCGTGGCCAAGCGGCCGGAGTCCTCCCGCGGGCAGTACTCCCTGGGCGTCATGCTGGGTGACATTCCGGGACGGCTGCCGGAGGCGATCGACCACTATGAGGCGGCGGTGCGGATCAACCCGGACTACGCCGAGGCCCACGGCAACCTCGCGATCGCCCTCGCCCAGACGCCAGGGCGCGAGGCGGAGGCGCTGCCCCACTTCGAGACCTCGCTGCGCCTCGACCCGAGCCTGGCGACGATCCACTTCAGCTATGGCGCCACGCTGGAGAAGGCGGGGCGCGCGCGGGATGCCATCGGCCAATACCAACAGGCGCTGCAGCTCCGCCCCGACTACCTCGAGGCGGAGAACAACCTGGCCAATCTGCTGGTTGCCATCCCCGGGCGGGAGTCCGAAGGACTGGCCTGCTACGAGCAGGCCCTGCGCGACCATCCGGAGAGCGCCCAGGTGCGCTCCAACCTCGCGCACGCGCACTGCAACCTGGCCGATCGGCTGATCCCGATTCCCGGGCGCGCCGCCGAGGCCATGGCCCACTACGAGGCAGCGGTGCAGCTCGAACCCGGCTTTGTCGCCGCGCACTTCAACCTCGGGTCGCTCTACGCGAATTCCGGGCGCTTCGCCGACGCCATCGCCCAGTGGGAGACCGTGCTCCAGCTCAATCCCGGAGACGCCCAGGCGACCCACGACATCGCCGTGGTACAAGCGATGCAAAAAGGCCGGCCCTGAGCTGCCCGCTGCCGTGCAAATTGCAGGTCGCGCCGCCCCACCCAGGAAGCTCCAATCAAGTTAACCTCCGACGAAGCTCGTACGGCGCGAATCGGGCCAGGCGGGGAAGCGGGGAGGCGTCAAGGGCGGACAGCGGCATCGACTCAATCAGCGAACCGCCGTGCCGGCTGGCGAATTCCCGGGCAGCCGGGGAGTCGAGGACGGTCAACGCCTCCTGCAGCAGCCGAAGGGCCGGGCGTTCATTGGCCGTCGTCGCGGACGTGATGACGTCGGAGAGGAATTCGCGGAGGACGAGTGCCAGAATCTTGACGTGTTTCACGTCCTGGCGCCCGGCCTGGTCCATTTTCTCGCGCCATCGTCAATCAGGTCGGGCGGGCCCGATCGCGCCGGCGGATGGCGGACCAAAGGTTCACGATCGAAACCGAATCGCGAATCGGAGCATTGCGGCGCTGGGCCGCCTCGGGCGTCAGTTTGCCCGACAAAATCAGATCCGCGGTCTCAGCTCGTTGGCCGGCCTTGGCCGCCGAGCGGCGGTCTGACTGCCTGGGCCGCCCAGTCGCGCCGGACCATTCGGAAAAGTATGCGGATGTGGCCTCGCGAAGAATGGTCGATACGTCCGTATTCCGCGCAGCCGCCTCCGTCACCATCCAATCGTGGACCGAGAGGTTCTCCAAGTAGGTGACCGAACGTTTGCCAGCTGCAATTGCGTTTGGCATCGGGTATAAGATATCGAATGCAATTCAAAAGCGCTCGAAGTTGCTCCTGACCTCCTCTCCCAACCATCGCGAAATTGGCCCACGAGGTGGGACGCGAAATTTCGCCCCGTTGGGATTGAAAAAGGCGCAGGGGCCAGCCATCCCAGTGCATGGCTCAACTGCGGAATCCGTTTTGGTCGGTGGCAATCGCGCCCACCGGCGCGCAGGTGGTGGCGCTCGGCTTCGACGCGGCGGGCCGCTCGAACTGGTGCGCCAACCTGCTCAAGACGGCCTCGGCGGCCAAGCCACCCCACCCCATCGCCACCGTCAGCGGAGCCCAAAGCGGTTATTTCGACGCGGCGGGCGGCATGCATCTGAGTTCGTCTCACGCGGGTGGCGACCGTCTCGCCGCCGGCGAGACGCAACTCGAGATCCGGGGGATCCACTATGGCAACGTCCGCGAAAGCTGGCGGCTCCGGCTGGAGGGGCGGCGGCTGGAGTGGACGATCGAACAAACCTGGCTGGCCGACACCGCGGTGGCGGACGCCTTTGCGCCCGGCCTCTTTTTTGCCGCGCACGCCCGGTGGGGCACGGCCACGGTGTTCCAGCTCTGGGACCGGGACACCGCCCAGGACGGATTTTACGGCCTGGAGAAGGCGTTCGGAGGCACCGCCACGACGGCGGCGTCCCGCAGCGTCCGGGCGACGCCCGGGGGCTGGGCGATCGCCAAGCTCCTCTCGCACGCCTCGCCCAACGGCGACCTGCGCGCCACCGTCTCGCATCACCTGAAAAAGGGCGAGTTACTGAACTGCATGTCCCTCTTGGCGCACACCCCCTGGTGCGAACCAGGAGCGGAAAAAAGTGGCGCAGGCGGCCCGCCTGCCGTCTCCCGGTGCCGAGGCGACACCGTCGCCTTGACGCTGGTGTTAGAACCGGAGGCCAGCGAGACCGGCGTCAAGCTCGCCGTCGACCTCAGCGGCCCCCTCCAGCCCGCGGCCGCCACCAACCGCCGTTTCTTCGACACCCACGCCAACTGCGCCATCCTCGCCGATACCCACGATTGGCGCTTCGGCAACACGCCCTCGGGCTATGTGGCGCAATTCTGCTCCTACATGTATTCGCAGATCGCATCGCTGGGCACACCGGCCGCGCCGCTCGGGCCGAACGTCATGAGCCCCGGCGACGTGCTGGCCGAACAAGTCGGCCGGACCGCCCGCCACCTGATCGAGCACGGCACGGCGTCCGCCGGGTACCAGGCTGACACCTCGCTCGACATCCTGCCGTCCTTCCTCGCGTCCTTCCGCGATCTGCTGCTGCTCACGGGCGATCGCGCCTGGGCCACGGCGCGCTGGGACGGGGCGAAGCGGGCGACGGCCATCATCGCCGGACAAATGGAGCAAGGCGGCGGGATGATCGCCACCGCGCGCGACAACGGGAACGACTATTGGGATTGGATCTCTCGCAACGGCCGGATCACGTCGATCAATGTGCTCGCCGCCGTCGGGTTGCGCGCCCAGGCCCGCACGGCGCAGTGGCTGGGCGATGCCGCCGAAAGCCGGCGGGCCGACGGCCTCGCGGATACGCTGCAGGATAAGTTCAACGCGGAATTCTGGAGCGAGGAAAGAGGCTGTTATGCCGATTGGATCGACCGGGAGGGCCAGCCGCACTTCTTCCTCTATGCGGGGCCCCAGCTGCAGGCCGTCACCGCGGGGCTGGTCCCGCCCGAGCGGGCGCGGCGGCTGGTCGAGACCATCCGCCGCCGCCGCCATGCACTCGGGCCGGAATGGGAAACC
>Ga0302196_10001046_pt1 | contig 26407 bp, 23 predicted proteins | sample II_Bog_N1_3_FD_198794 | JGI IMG/M metagenome (GOLD analysis project Ga0302196, IMG submission 198794) | Peat permafrost microbial communities from Stordalen Mire near Abisko, Sweden - II_Bog_N1_3 | ecosystem: Environmental > Terrestrial > Soil > Wetlands > Peat | place: Sweden: Abisko...
AAGCGACCGACGCTGTGCGAAAGGTTTGACGGTGTCGAACCTCTTGCACAGACGCTGTGCGAAAGGTCTGACGGTGCCGAACCTCTTGCACAGACGCTGTGCGAAAGGTCTGACGGTGCCGAACCTCTTGCAGGGCGTCCCAAGGCGAAGCGATAGACGCTCTGTCGGCTCCGACCGCCGCGCTAGCCTGCCGCTCGCACGCTCCCCCGGAGCATTGCGTCGCGCGCGGACGCCCTCGGAAGGTCGAACCAGAAGCAGCTCCCATGCCCTTCGGTCGATTCGACACCGACCCTTCCGTTGTACGCCTCCACGATCTTCTTCACGGTGGCCAGCCCGAGACCCGTCCCCGATTGTTTCGTTCCCGGGAGACGTCGGAATGGTTCGAACACGATGCGTTCGGACCCTCGCGGCATGCCCGGCCCGGTGTCCTCGATCGCGACGTGCGCCGCGCGGTCCATCGCGTTCACGCGCACCGAGATCCGGCGAGGCTGGTCACGCCCCTCGACGATGTACTTGACGGCGTTTCCAAGGAGATTCTGCAGCACGCTCCTGAGCGCGCCGGGTTCGCAGGCGACGAGCGTCGAGGGGAAGGCGTCGATCCGCAGCTCCGTGCTCACCGCCGCCGCCGCGGGTCGCAGGTCTTCGACGACCTCCTCCATCACGACGCGGAGGTCCGCGCAGGCGGTCGCATCGGGGTGGGCGCCGGCGCTCGCGAATGCCAGGAGCGCCTCGATGATGCTGTTCATGTGCTCGACCTGATGCGCGACCTTGTCGAAGATGGCGACGCTCTCCGGATCCATGTCTCTCTTCCTCCGTGCGGACATGAGTCTCAGCGCGATCGCGGAGAGAGGCCCCTTCAGGTCGTGCGAGACGCGACCGGCAAAGGCCTCCATCTCGGACGAACGGGTCGCGAGGAGTCGGAGGTTCTCGTCGACGATGTGCGCGCGGGCTCGCAGGCCGATGGCTGCAGCGAAGGCGCCCGCCAGCGCGAGCACGAAGCTGGCGCCGCCGAAGAACATTGCCGATGCGTTGGCCCGCCTGGTGCTTCGAAGGACCTTCGTGATCGCCAGACGGCCTCCCGTCGAGTTGACCGCGATCACCTCATCCATCGCGTCGGCCACGCGGACGAACTGCGGCGACAGAACCCGCTGCAGCTCCAGCTCCGCATCCCGCGTATTGCCCGTATCCGCCCGATCGAGCGTTTTCTGTAGCGACTCGTACAGCACGGCGAGCTCGGCGATCGCGAGGCGAGCCACCCGCGGCTCGTCCGGAAAGAATGGCAACGCTCGATACTCCGCCATCGCCGCGTCGATGCGCGCCCGAGTTGCGGCGATGGCCTCGCGCGACGCGACCCGGCCGTCGCCACTTCGCGCAACGTAGTCGTCGGCCTGCAGCCAGAGGTGGAACAGCTGCGTTCGAACATCCGTCAGCGCTTCGATGGAGGGGGCTGCGTTACCGAGGACGTCGCGAACATGCCCTTCGACCGGCCTCAGGCGAGCGAGCGAGAAGGTGATCGCGAGCGCGAAGAGCCCGGCGAGGCCAATGAACGACGCCGCGATGACGATATCCAGGCGGGCGACGTGCCCTCGTGCCCGACCGGGCTCCCCCTTCGACGCGCTGCTTTCGGTCATCCGTCCCCCCTCCACGGGACTATTCGAGTGCAACGCTCATGCCTCGTCGGACGTGCGCTTCTCGCTGACCTGCAAACGTAACGTCGTTACCCATCGGTAACGCCGCTCGCTCTCCTGGAGCTCCGTTCGCACGGGCCCTGTTTCTCATCCTGAGGCCAAGGCCGAAGGATCCCCAGGGCTCGGGGGATTCTTCGTCGCTGCGCGACTTCAGAACGACATCCATTATTTCCGGACGACGCCTGTGCACGCGCACGGGGCACGATCGTTGCGCTGCTCTCGAGGATGGCGACCAGGACTGCAACGAGTCTCCGAACCCTGCGCGACGTCGCCGCAGTCATGATGATCGCCATGACGGTCGGATGCGAAGCGACGACCGGCAGCGGTCCCGGCGTCGCGAGCACGACGGGGCTCCGGCAGTCGTCCCTGCATGAACCGGCGGGCACGCAGGGCACGAGCAACTCGAAGGCCTCGCAACCCGAGAAGCATCGCACAGCCGAGAAGACCGGGCGCGGGCGACGCTAGAGAAGCGCGGTCACACGGACGATCGCGCGCTCTCGCACGCGGTCAAGGCGCGCAGCGAATCAGCGGGGTCACCGGCGAGAACGTGTATGGCGACAGCCCCATCGCGTCATAGTCGGTGAACGCCTTCGACAGGGTCGACGCGATCGACGCGTAGGTCTCGTCGAGCTTGTCGCCAGCCTGCACGCTCGTCGTCGACACGCAGACGAACTTCGCGCCGCAGCAGGCATCGATCACCTCGCAAGGCGCCGCGCCGGAAGGTCTCGGGGCGAGCGAGACGAGCGCGGCGTCGCCGTAGAGCGGCACCCCGTCGACGAACACGAGGCGCACCTCTCGCGGCGACGCGGCGAGCAGCGCGTCATAAGGCTGAGTCGTGTCGCCGCTGATGACGGCGACGTCCGCTCGCAGCCCGACGGCGAGCGAGCCGAGCGTGCCCGAGAGGCCGAGGGCCTTCGCCGGGTTCTTCGTCGCCATCTCGAAGAGCGCCTGCGACGAGAGGATATGCCCCCACTCGGACACGTCGACCTGGTGAGCGAAGCGAAGCTCGTCGAGCATGTTCTGGCTGCCGCCCATCGACCAGTCGGGGGCGATGGAGACGTTGAGCCCGTGCGCGAGCGCCGCCGGAACGTTCGTGGTCTTCGTCAGGTCGACGCCGCCGCCGTAGAGGAAGACGTTCGAGCGCGGTGACCAGGTGAGGCTCATGCCGGCGGTCGCCATCGTCGCGAAGTCCGCGTCGACGAGCGCGGTGCCGTGGACGATCGTCGTCTGCGCCGCGAAGAGGCACATGGGCGGCGTCGTGAGCGCCTCGAGGCTGGCAAACTCCTTGTGGGCCGTGTCGTCGACCCCTTCGGCGATGTGAATGAGGTACGCGTCGGTGTCGCCGTCGCCGAAGTTCGTACACACGCCGTTCGCCGAGGCTGCGCTCGGGAACAGCGTCGCCACCTGGACGTCGTCGGTGGGCAGCTCGTTGGACGACTGGTCGATGGTCCGGGCGAGGGAGCCGTAGCACGCACGGTTCGCCGGGTTCGCCGCGCCGACGATCGAGGTCGTCCCGGCGACGACGCCCTTCAGCTCGCCGTACTTGTCCATCTCGCAGCCGTAGTCCCACGGCGAGCCGCTCTCGCCGTTGAGGTACTGCTTCGCGTTGACCATCGCCTTGTAGCCAGGCTCCGCGGTCCACTGGTTGTGGTTCGTGTAGACCTTCGTCGGCGCCCAGTCCGTCTCGTCGAAGACGTCGAACAGGATGTGATTGTGCGTGTCGACGAGGCCCGGGAGGATGATGCCGTGGGTATCGATGATGGTGGCCGTCGCGGCGCCGGCGGTCGTCGCGCACGATGCGGCCACGCACTTGATCGTCGAGCCGACGAGGAGCACCTCGCCGGCCAGCGCACCGGCTGGCGCGAGCACCGTCCCGCGAAGGAGGTACGCGCCCGCTGCCCCCGGCGAGAGCACCGCAGGCCCGCCTGTGAGCAGGCAGCTGGCGTCCCCCGCGCTCGAGGCGTCCGGCGACGCGTCGACCTCGACTCCGCTATCTCGTGTCACGTCCGCCGTCTCTGCCGCCGCGTCTCGGGGGAGGTCGGCGTCGCGCGTGACGACGGCATCGCGCACGACCGCATCGCTCGCGCCCTCGGCGCCCGTCGCCTCGCGAGGAGGCGCCTTGGCGTCCAGGGAGAATACGGCCATCGGCACGTCGGGGGAGCGTGCGCTCGCGTCCGTCGTCATGAACCCCGCCGGCTGCGTCGCGCAGGCCAGCATCCCCGCGGCGGAACCGACCAGGACCCACGGCGACCTCGAACGAGCCAAGTGCACACTCCTTACCGCGGTGACCGCTTCGCGCAGGCTTCAGCAGGTTCCGTGCCATCGGCGTCGCCGATGCTCGCGCTCACGAGCGACGCGAACCTCTCATCGTAACACCCGTTCCCACGCGCTAGCGTTCTCGCATGCTGCGCGTGCTCGTCGTCGAAGACGATTCCGATGTCCGGGCTGCGATCTGCGACGCGCTCCGCGATGCAGGGCACGAGGTCACCGGGCTGGGCGACGGGCAGCAAGGGCTCGAGCACATCCTCTCGAAGACGTTCGACCTCGTCGTCACGGACGTCCGCCTGCCGAAGCTCGGCGGCCTGGCGCTCTTCCACAAGATCCGCGAGGTCGCGCCGAGCACGGCCGTCATCATGATGACCTCGTTCGCCACCGCCGTCGATGCCGTCGCCGCGCTCAAACATGGCGCGCACGACTACCTGACGAAGCCGTTCGACGTCGACGAGCTCGTCATCCGGGTGCGCGCCATCGCCGAGCGGAAGGCGCTCCAGGACGAGCTCGCGGAGGCGCGCGCGCGGCTGGCGCGCTCACCCGATGCGGAGATCGTCGGAGCTTCCCCGGCGATCACGCGGCTCCTGGATCTGCTGGGCACGGTCGCCGAGAGCGACGCCCCCGTCCTCGTCACCGGGGAGACCGGGACTGGCAAGGAGGTCATCGCGCGCCGGCTGCACGCGCTGAGCGCTCGGAGCGCGAAGCCGTTCATCGCCGTCAACTGCGCCGCCTTCCCCGAGACCTTGCTCGAGGCGGAGCTCTTCGGCCACGAGCGTGGCGCGTTCACCGGCGCGGCGAAGAGACGGGAGGGGCGATTCCGTGCGGCACACGGCGGAACGCTCTTGCTCGACGAGGTGGCCGAGATCCCGCTGCCCGCGCAGGCGAAGCTCCTCCGCGTGCTGCAGGAAGGCACGTTCGAGCCGCTCGGCTCCGATACGCCCATACGGGTCGACGTCCGTGTCGTCTCCGCGACCCACCGCGACCTGAAGGCGAGGATCGGCCAGGGCGCCTTTCGCGAAGACCTCTACTACCGCCTCAACGGGATCAACCTGCACGTCCCTCCGCTACGAGAGAGGGGCAGCGACCTCCCGCTGCTGGTGAACCATTTCCTGACGCGCTTTTCGCGAGCGCCGCCGCCCGGGCAGGAGCTCACGCTCGATGCGTGGCGCGCACTGTCGGTGTATCCATTTCCGGGGAACGTCCGCGAGCTGGGACACGCGATCCAGCACGCGGTCGTGCTCTCGCGCGGTGGCAGGATCGAGCTGGAGCACCTCCCGCCCGACATACGGACGGTCGCGACCGCTGCCGCAGCTCCAGGGTCGACGGACGTGCGCCCGCTGGCGGTGGTGCTGAAGCAGGTCGAGCGGGAGCAAATCCTGCGCGCGCTCGCGGTCGCTCAGGGAAAGCGCACGAAGGCGGCCGAGCTCCTCGGCATCTCGCGGAAGAACCTCTGGGAGAAGCTCAACGCTCACGGGATCTCGGACTCCGACGTCGAGGAGTGACGCTCAGGTGCGACCGAGGCGCCCTCCTAGGGCATCGCGTCGTCAGAACGCCGCGAGCAGCGAGACGCCGAGCGTGTCCTGGTGGGTGCCGCGACCCGCCATGCCGACCGCGAAGGAAGGTTCGTCGGACTGGTCCCGGCGATACTCGAGTCGTCCGACCCACTTCGTCGCGTGCACTTCGCCGCGCAGCTCGACGGTCGCCGTCACTTCTTCGAGTCGCTGCTTTGCGCCCGACGTGAAGCCGTCGCTGTCGTCGTAGTGCTCCCCCCTCAAGGACCCCGCGAGCCACGGGACAACCTGCACGCGTGCGTACGCACCGATTCCCCACCACGACACTCCGCCGCTCGCGGCGTCTCGACCGTAATCCACCGTGGATGCGACCGTGACCCGATCGGTCACCCTGCATCGCGCGTACGCGTCGAGCTCGTTGCGGAAGGACAGTGTCGGGGCGCTCAGCCGCGTGGGGGCACGCTCCGGTCCTCCCATGTAGTCTGCGACGACCTCCAGGCTGGCGACGGGACGCCACGACACCGCCGCTGCGAACGCGCGCATGCCGTTGCCGCCGAGGACGTTGGCGTCCCAGCCGTTCACCCAGAACGTCGACGCGCTCAGCGTGCTCGTCACCGGGTACGTCAGGCGCAGCCCTGCGTGGTACGAGGGCTCGGCGAGCAGGTAGAGGAGCGAGCGTGAGTAGTTCCAGTTGTCGAGCGCTTCGTTGTCCTCCAGCCCTACCGGCGTCTCGAACTTGCCGGCGTCGACCTCGAGCCCACGCCCCACGGGCACGATCACCGTCACGAAGGCCTGCTCGACGTACGAGAGTCCACGCGAGAGGCCAGGATGGGTCGCCGCCGCGGGATCGAACCGGAGGTAGCCGTCGGCGACTGCGCCGAGGCCAGCGTCCAGTCGAAAGCCGAAAGTGCGGGGCTTGTGCGCCAGCGTCGCGCGGAGCATGCCGAGCGCCGGTACGCCTGTCTGGGCATCGAAGGCGCGGAGCTGGTTCATGCCGAACGAAGGCTTGTTGAACGCACCCTCGAAGTAGGCGTCCGCGAGGCCATGAACGACGACCGCGTCGTCATCGATGTCGTCGTAGGCATCGGTCGCTGCACCTCCACCCGCGTGCGCTGTGCGGTCGCAAAGGGACAGCGCGCCGAGCACGACGAGGCGCGTTGCCTGGGCGCGACGCGTTTGGGAGATCATGAACGTCGGATGTGTGCGTGCATGCGAGGCCAACACCCTCATTGCGAAACCCGGTCCAGTCGGCACGGCGAGCGCCGCCACCCGTCAACAAGCTGACGTCGCCAAGCCACGGCGTTACCGGGTCTCCACGGGAGTTACCGATCGGTAACAGGGTCGCGCAGAAACCCCCAAGCTCATAGGCGGGAGCCGACCTCGGCGCGCGGCAAGGCCCTTGCTCTACCCGGAGGCGATGCGAAGTTTGCCCCGCATGCGCATCGTCGAATTGCCCTGCGTGTATCGTCGAGGTCGCTCTTGAACAACCACTCATCGAGGCTCCGGCCGTTTGCGCCCGTCGTCGTCGCCATCGCGCTCGTCGGTCTGGGCTTCGTGGCTGCCGCCGCGGTGAGCGAGCTGTGGGCGTCGCGGATCGACGGCGAGGCGGAGCAGATCGAGAAGAACGCCCTGCCGAGCGTGGAGCACCTCGCGGCGGCGAGGGATGCGCTGTGGCACCTGGAGATCGCGTCGCAAGAGTACGTCGACGCGCCCATCGAGCGGCGCGCCGACGCGCTCACCTCCATCCACGCGGCCCGCGGCATCATCAAGGAGGAGCTGTCGTCGGAGCTCGCGACGGACAAGTATGCGGGAGAGGCCGAGGTCGAGCTCGACGTCGCACGGACGCTCGACGCGCTCGATCAGCTCCTGGCCCGCATTCCCGACACGCTCGTCGGCGACGAAGTGCCCGCCCGGGTGCTCGTGCAGCACGAAGCCAGAGCCCGCATCGCGGACGTCGACACCGCGATGCATCGCCTGATGTCGTTGAACGCGCGCGAGGGGCACGCGGAGGCGCAGAACATCGCGAGGGTCCGCGCCATCTCCAAGAATCTCACGTTCAGCGTCACGGCGGCCTCCGCGTTGTTCGCGGTCCTCGCGGCCTCCGCGGCCGTCCGCGCGCTCCAGCGGCAGCGCGAGGTCGAGGCGGCCCACGAGGCGATGCTCAGCGCGAGATCGATCGAGCTCGAACGCTTCGCGTTCCGTGTGGCGCACGATCTCCTCAGCCCGCTCTCCGCGCTTCAGTTCACGCTCTCGTCGCTAAGACGTAGCGCGGAGAAGAGGCTGCCCCTGGGCGACACGCTCGCGCGCGCCGACGCCTGCCTGATGCGATCGCGCGCGCTCGTCAGTGGCGTGATGGAGTTTGCACGCTCCGGTGCTGCCCCGGGAGCGGCGCGCGCGAGCATGCACGAGGCGCTCGACGGCGTGCTCGAGGAGGCACGCGCAGACGCGGCGGATGTCGACTTCGTAGTCCTCGGGCTCGACGACGACGCCCTCGTGGCGTGCTCACCGGGGATCCTCACCAGCATCCTGTCGAACCTCGTGAGCAACGCCGTGAAGTACATGGAAGACCGGCCCGAGAAGCGAGTGACGGTCCGCGCGTCGCTCGACCGGGCGTTCGTGCACGTGGAGATCGAGGACACCGGCCCTGGCCTCCCTCCCGGCCTCGAGGCGCGCGTCTTCGAGGCCTACGTACGGGGCCCGGACAATCCGCGGCCAGGGCTGGGGCTCGGGCTCGCGACGGTGAAGCGCTTCGTCGAGTCGCACGGCGGGCACGTAGGGGTCGACTCGTCTCCAGGTCACGGCTGCGTCTTCTGGTTCGACCTGCCGCGTGCGCCTGGCTCCGAGTCGCAACCAGCCAAGTGACGTTCGGTGGCCTGAACCTTGCGACGCCTCCATGGCCTCGTCCCCGGGGCAGGGAGCAAGGAAGCCATGCTGGATGTACTACTGGCCGATGATGACCCAGACGTGCGCGCGAGCGTGGGGGCCGCGCTGCGGTCTGCTGGGCACCGCGTCATGGAGGCGAGCGACGGTCTCGACGCCGTGGCGATGCTCTCGTCACACATCTTCGATCTCGCCGTCTGCGACGTTCGCATGCCGAAGCTCGACGGGAACACGCTGCTACGTCGAATCCGCCGCGAGTCGCCGAAAACGAGCGTGGTGATGATGACGAGCTTCGCGACGGTCGCCGATGTCGTCGGCTCGCTCCACGATGGCGCCGTGAACTACCTGGCAAAGCCGTTCGACGTGGACGAGTTCATGGACACGATCGTCGAGCCGCTCGCGGAGCGACGCTCGATCTCGAAGAGGTTCGAAGCGGCTCGCGCCGAGTTCGTCGGGCGCTCGAGCGGCGCGACGATCGTCGCCAAGTCTCCCGCGATGAGCAGCCTCTCCGGTCGCATCACGATGCTCGCGTCGAGCGACGCGCCCGTTCTCGTCAGCGGCGCGAAGGGCGTCGGAAAGGAGCTCGTCGCGCGGGCGATTCACGCTCTCGGACCGCGACGCGAGGGCCCGCTCGTGGTGATCGAGGCCGCGGCGTTGCCGGAAATGATGGAAGCCTCGGTCCAGCAGGAGCTCTCGCTGCCGCGGTGCCGTGACGCGTGGTTCCGTGCGGCGTCAGAAGGGACGCTCATCATCGACGGCATCGACCGCCTCCCGCTACGCGCGCAGGGCGAGCTCCTGCGCGTCATCGACGACCCGGTCGCGCGGGCTCGACGGGGCCCATCCTGGGAGCCGCGCGGAGTTCGCATCCTCTCGCTCTCGCGCGGTGGGCTCACCGAGAAGGTCGCGTCGGGGGAGTTCCTCGATTCGCTCTACTACCGCGTGAACGCCATCCATATCCACGTGCCGGCGCTCGACGAACGCGAGCTCGATCTGCTCCCGCTCGCCGCCGAGTTGCTCCGCGAGCTCACTCCGCCGAACATCAGCCCGCCTGGGATCTCTGCCGACGCGTGGAGCGCGCTGTCGCGTCACACGTTCGAAGGAAACGTGCGCGAGCTGCGGTGGGTGCTCGAGGGCGCGCTCGTCCGTTCGGACGGAAAAGAGATCGCGGTGTCCCACCTCCCTCCGCACATCGTCGCGGAGCGTACCTAGCCGGGGGCATTAGAAGTCTGGTGGATCTCCTCGACGGCGGCATCGCGAAGGGATCGGGGAGAGACGCCGCGCTTCTAGCAGCCGCCGCCTGACGGGCATGCTTGCGACAGCGTCGTGCACGTCGTCGTGGGCACCGTCATCGTCGCGCTCGCGAGGGTCATCGGGATGGTGACCATCGTGTTCGTGCTCGAGAGCGTCTGCTCTGCACAGCCGACGAGGAAGTCCTGCCCGACCGAGCTCTGGGCGACGGCGAGGAACGCATAGCTCCCGTAGGCGAGCGCGAGGCTCCCCTTCCCGCTCATCAGATCGCACGGGGTCAGCACCGCGCTCATGGCGGTGGCGGTGACGGTGAGGTTGTTCGTGCGGCTCTGCTCCACGAGGGTCTCGCACGCGCCGGACGCAGCGCCGTCCCCCGCTCCGAGGGCGTTCGTCGGGTAGGCGAACACCTGGACTCCTGGAGTGATCTTCAGCGCCGCGATCGCCGCGGCGGTCGTCGGGAAGTCGACCGTGAAGCTACCCGTGGCCGTGTCGCCGCCGCTCCCGCAGCCGAGCTGCGCGATGACGGGGACGAGCCACGCAAATGACGTGAGCCTCACTGGCAGCCTCCGGCGTCGACGCTCGCCTGCGCGGCCGCGAGCTTCGTCGAGCTGATGGTCGTGTAGTTGGCGAACGCGCTCCCCTGCACCTGCCATATGAGGAAATCGCCGATGACGTCGCCGTAGTCGTCGAAGTCGACGTTGCCGGACGCGCCCTGGTAGTTGATGTCGCCGCCGGTCCTCAGAGTGCTGATCGCGTCTGCGAGGTCGGCGGGGCCGTACGGGTTCGCGCCGCACATCTTGCCTCGCGACACGTTGAACATGGCCTTCTGGATCGCGGCACCGTTCGTCGAGGTCCCTGCGGCTTCCATCGCCAGCAGGACGAGCACCGCGGCGTCGAACTGGTTCGACGTGTACGGATCCATGTCCGTGCTCCCCGACTTCAAGCCGACCTCCGCCGTGTAGATGGCGAGGAGATCGTTGTACTGCTGCCGGGTGTGGTCGGAGCTGAACGCCACCGTGCCGTACATGGGTGGGCCGAAGGTCCCGTTGACCCACGACTGCGAGCTCGGGTTCGAGGCGCTCGCTCTTCCCGCGGTGATGAGCGACGGATCGTAGGCGCCGTCGGTCGCGATGACGAAGAACGCCTTGGGCCAGCCGGTCGGCGCGCCCCCGGCCAGCGAGTCCGACAGCTCGTGCATGATCTCGGCGGCCGTCTGCGGGTAAACAGCGAGGACGAGGCACTGCGGCAGGTCCTTCAAGATCGTCGCGATCTGCTGCGTGTAGCTACCGGAGTCCGAAGACGGCACCGGAATGTCGGACGGTACGGTGCCGCCGTTCGCGGTGAAGTACGCCTCGAGGGCAACCGACAGCGGGTTGCCGTAGGTGTCGTTGTTGTGGACGACATCCATGCGCGTACAGCCGCTCGCTCCGCTCGTTCCGCCGTCTCCCTGCGGCGCGCCCGCGTCGGGGTGCGGCCCCTCGAGCGCGAACAACGCGACCGCGACCGCCTGGTAGGCGTCGCTCGGGACGGTGCGAAAGAAGAAGCCGTTCTTCGGACCGGCATCACCCTGCGTGAGCTGGGCCGAGGTCGCCGTGGACGACAGCTCGACGAGCTTGCTCATCTGCACGAACGGCTCGACGTTGCTCACCATCTGGCTCGTGATCGGCCCGAGGAGCGAGGAGACGTTCGCCCCGGCGAGGGATTTGGCGATGCTGAGCACCTGGGTCGGGTCGCTCTTGTCGTCCTGCGTCGAGACCTGAACCGTCCGGCCGAGGATGCCGCCGAGACCGTTGATCTCCTGGACGGCGGCGAGGAGCCCTCCCTGCATCGCGTTGGCGTTTCCGCCGAGGCTCCCCGTCAAGCTGATCGACGCGCCGAGGACGATGGGCGGACCCGCCGGGTTCTGATTCCCTGTCCCGCCGCCCGCGGAGACCGCGCCGCATCCGGTCGTCGTCAGAGATCCGGTGGCAGCGAGCGTGGCTGCCAGGGCGCATCCCGTCGCTGCGAAGACGAGGCTCACACAGCGAGCGCGGACGTTCGAGAGTGGGCGCACCTTACTTGAGCCCGAGACGCTGCTTCATCGACTCGCCCGCCTTGATCGTGACCGAAACCGTCTGGTGGATACCCTGCTCGGGGTTGTCGAGCATCAGCGTGTGCGTCCCTGCCGGGAGCGGGACGCGGATGAGCGGCGTGCTTCCGAGAGGATTGCCCCCTTCGGAGACGCGCGTGTACGGGTAGGTGTCGAACGTCAGGTAGCCGACGCTGTCGGGGGACGGGGACGGGGGCGCGACCGAAGTAGTGTGCCCCTTGTGAGGCGTCTTCGTCGACGCGCCGACCGGAACGCTCGTCTCCGGAACCGTGGTCGTGGTCGTGGTCGTGGTCGCGGTCGGGGTCGGGGTCGGGGTCGGGGTCGCGGTCGCCGTCGGGGTCGCGGTCGCCGTCGGCGGCGCAGCCGTCGTGGTGAAGTCGGTCGGCACCGTCGACGCCGCGGTCGGTCGGTTGATGAGCAGCTGCGTGGCGACGGTCGTCGCGATCACGGCAACCAGCAGCAGACCGAAGCCAATCGCGAGCGCGACGCGCGGGATGCCCGAGCTCGCAGCCGCGGGCAGAGCGCCCGTCGCAGGCTGCGGGAGGTCGAACCCCGTGCTCGAGCCAGCCACGGCGCCGCGAGTGACGACACCGCTCGTGCTGCCGCTCCCTGTGCTCCCGCTACCCGTGCTTCCGAGCAGTGGGAGCTCGGCGGACATCGACGGATCGCGCGGCCGGACCTCGCTCGTGCCGGCCCCCACGTGCAGGTGAGCATCGCTCGACGTGGTCGGGACCTCACCGGCGCGCGCCGCCCCCTCGACGTGCTCCTGGATCTGGCGCTTGATCGCCGCGCGGACAGTGGTGAACATCGCGCCGACCTGCTGGCCGATCTCCTCGTTGCGGGGCGCGCGGCCGGAGCTGGCGAGGTACGCCTCGATCGCCTCTCGCATGGCGAGCGCCGAGGGGAACCGGTCGTCGGGGTTCTTCTGGAGCGCGCGCTCGACGATCGAGTCGAGGGTGGCGCCGATGTCGCCGCGAAGGGACGAGGCCGACGGGACAGGAGCGGTGAGCAGCCGGTGAATCGTCGACGCCGCGGAGTCTCCCGTCATGAGACGACGCTGCGTGAGGAGCTCCCAGAGCACGATGCCCATGGCGAAGACGTCGGACCTCGCGTCGATGGGCGCGCCCGTCGCCTGCTCGGGCGACATGTACGCGACCTTCCCCTTGAGGATCCCCACTTCGGTCTCGGTCGAGCTGAGCGCGGCCTTGGCGATGCCGAAGTCGACGACCTTGGTCGTCCCCTCGTACGTGACGAACAGGTTGTGAGGGCTGATGTCGCGGTGGATGATGCCGAGCGGGCGGCCGTCGAAGTCTGCGAGCGTGTGCGCGTGATGCAGCCCCGCGAGCGCGTCGGAGATGATGCGCGCGCAGATGACCGGCTCGAGGGGCGTGTTGCGCTTCTGACCAGTGCTCATGATGCTGTTGAGCGCCTGCCCCTCCAGATACTCCATCGCGATGTAGTAGACGCCTTCGTGCTCCCCCACCTCGTAGGTGTGGACGACGTTCGGATGGTTCAGGCGCGCGGCCAGTCGGGCCTCGTCCAGAAACATCGTGCGAAAGCTCTCGTCGTCGGCGAGACCCGGGCGGAGGCGCTTGATGACGGCGAGCTTGTCGAAGCCCATCGCCCCGCGAGACAGCGCGAGGAAGACCTCGGCCATCCCACCGCGCCCGAGGACGGCGAGGAGCTGGTATTTCCCTAGCTGCAGGCTCGATCGAGTGCGGGCTTGCTCACCTTCCACGTTGGCGGCCTCCGCGCGGCCCATCATGGAAAGCAGTATACGTGTGTCACCATCCGGTCAAGGCGGGGTGCGCCGGCTCAGCCTGAGGAAGAACGACGCCGTCACTTCGGCAGGGTCATCGGGGGCGTGGTGACGGTGGGCGGCACCTGGTTCGGCGCCGTCGCGAACGTCCATGCGACGTTGTCGATGAGCACCGTCGAGTCCAGGAACCCGTCGGACGAGTCCCAGATCGCGAAGAGGAGGGTGATCTCCTGGCCGGCAAGCGTCGCGACCGAGACGGTGGTGGTCAGCCAGTCCGTCGCGGCATGATCCTCCATGTCCGGTGCGTTGGCCTCGGCAAAGCACGTCCCCGCGAGCTTGCCCGCCCCCTCCGCGCACGCATACGTCGGGCCCGATGTCATCGAATTCGGGTCGCATACGGTGAGGAACCCGGCGTTGACGCTGATGACGTTCCCCTTCGAGTCGAACGCGATGTTGTCGTTCGCCGTCGCCGGCTCGCCCGCGGGCGAGGGGGTCATGATGACGACGTATGTGTCGTTGTACGGGCTGCAGACGTAGTCCGGGAACTCGCTCGAGAAGAAGTTGCTGTCGAACGACATCGTCAGCGCGTTCGTTGGGACGCGGATGACGACGCGGAGCGCGGCGCCGTCGTGCGCGGCGCCGAACGTGACGCCCGGGCACGCGGGCGTCGTCCCAGGAAACCCGTTCGGTGCGCCAGACGTGAAGCCCTTGTCGAAGCCTGCCACCCCATCGTTCGCGGGGTCGCTGAATCCGGGGTCGTTGAGCCCGCGGGCCGTGCCCGACGAGAGGCCGAGCATCCGGACGCCTTGCTGCGTCTTGTTGGACGTCCCGAACGCGGGGCCGAGGACCCCGAAGCCGAGCTCGAAGTTCGCCTGACCCGCCTGCGAGGAGGTGCCGTCCGGGAGGACGTAGTCGGCCGAGACGACGCCCCAGGTCGTCTTCGGACCTGCTGGCTTGACGGCGCGGCAGAGGTCCATCGCGGTCGCACCGTCGGTGCCGACCGTCGTGGCGACGCTGGTCAGCGTGGAGTCGCACCCGGTCGGCTCGTCGTCGACCTTCCCGTCGCAGTCCTCGTCGATGCCGTTGGCGGGGATGTCGTACGCGCCGGGGTTGATGAACTTGTTGCAGTCGTTGCAGTCGCCTTGAGCGCTCGACCAGCCGTCGCCGTCGTGGTCCGTCGTGTCCGTGGGCAGGTACGTGCACTTCCCGCTCCCGGAGCTGCCCGTCGAGCTGCCGTTGCCCGCGTCCGGCGACATGAGCACCGTCGCTGTCCCGGTGCCGGTCCCTGACACCGTGGTGAGACAGAATGCGTGCGCCTGGTACTCGGCGAGGTCTGCGTCGCACGTCGCGGAGGTGCTCGAGGCGACCGCCGCCGTGCACGCGGGCTGCTGCGCGGCGCTCAGCGTGGTGCAGCAGCTCGCGAGCGCGGCGCACCCGGTGGCGACCGTGGTCGGTCCCGTCGACGAGAGCCCCCCGTCCCCTCCGAACCCGCTGGCGGACGTGCCCGAGCACGCGACGACGGCCGCACCGGCGACGAAGGCAAGGACGCCGCTGAGTTGCATGACGCGCTTCGAGACAAGTCTAATCCGCTTCATCGATGGCTCCGTGGGAGCGTGACAGGCAACCGCCCGACACCGTCAGCTGCTCTCGCGTCAGGATTTGCACGAAACGATCGCTCGCGCGAGGACGACGATGAGCGCCGATGCGCTTTTTCAAGGGATTCTGCAGCTCCACGACATTTGTATGCGCGGAGTGGACAGGTCACTCGATCGCGGGCCTCTCCTCCCCCCACATCCGGATCGCCCACGTGAGCCCGAGCCGGACTTCCAGCGCATTCTCGTCGCCAAGCCGCGCGCCTCGCACGCCGAGATCGAGCTCGAACGACTCGCGGACGCTCCAGATCGCGCCAAGCAGCAGCGACCCGGTCGACCCGACGGCGAAGTCCTCGTCGAAGAACGCCTCCATCACGGGACGCACCCGCCAGTCGTGCGGCCCCTCGACGATGACCCCGTTGAACAGGTCCGCGTGGTGATCGCGCGTGAGCTCGAACCACTCGTTCCAGTGAACCGTTCCCCAGCCCCAGCGGTACGAAGCGATCACGTCGAGCGAGGCGCCGACGTTGGCGACTCCGTTCACTTCGGGTGTGAGGACCCCTCCCTCTGCCGCGATGCTGATGCCCGTCTTTCCCTGGAGCGTTCCTTCCCGGAACGTATGCTTCAGCAGAATGTCGTCACCGAGCAACGCGACGCGAGACGTGCCTGGCGTGAGCGCGCCCAGTGCGACGAACTGGTTCGCGTCGATGACGAGCTCGGTGCGCTCGAGGATGCCGAAGTTGAGCACGAGCGCGGGCGTGATCAGATAGTTCTGGCTCGCTAGGCGGTAATAGTGAGCGGGGCCGAGCTCCAGCTCGAACTCGCCGAGCTCAGCGGTGTCCGCGTCGGTGCCGTCGAAGGGGCGGTACGCCGAGGCGGGCCGCGCGCAGACGAGGGTCCACAGAACGGCAACGCCTATGAAGCACACGCCTCGCACGGCTCGCACGGGCGTAGAAGGAAGCGGAGACCGTGCACGCGCGCAAGGGCGTTGACGAGGTCAAGCCGCGGCGGCTAGCTGTTTCGTATGAATTCACGCGGTTCGCGTCGCAGTCGCACGCCGTCATGTCTCGCTCGTCTCGGCGGCGCGCTCCTCGTCCTCGGGAGCGCGGGCGTCTCGACGACGGCGCGGGCCGACGATCGCGGCCTCGCCCTCGAGATCCTGAGGACGCTCACCGCCAGCACGCCGCAACCGACCGACGACGCAGTCAAGCAAGCCCGCGAGGCGCTCGAGCGAGGCACGCGCATGCGCAACGCCGGAGACATCGCGCACGCACAGCTCGCGGAGGGGCTCGCGCTCGAGTGGGCCGAGGCGGCGCGCGAGCGGGCGAGGACGGAGGCGGTCGAGAAGGAAGCGCGGACGTCCGAGCTCGCGGCGATCGAAGCGGGCGCACGCGTGGAGCGCGAGCGGGCGCTCCTCGAGGAGGCCATCGCGAGGAGTGGGCGGCTGCGCGCCGAGCTCGCGTCGCTGACGACGAAGGACTCGACCGCGAAGACGAAGGATCGGACGAGCGCGTTGACGGCGGGAGACGCGGCGACGAAGCCGGGCGCCGCACGGGCACCGAAGGCGCCGCGAGGCGTGAGCCCGGCATCGGCTCCCGCGCACGTCGACGCCGACGCGCCGAGCAGCGACGGGCCGAACAGCGCGTCGAAGGGGGCGCGATGAACCGAAGTCGGAGTGTGCGAGCTCGACGGATGTCCACGCAGCTCGCGTGGATGCTCCAGGCCCTCGTGCTCTCGGCGTGCGCCCATACGGCCGTCGTGTCGCAATCGCTCGCAGACATGGAGCGTGCTCGGGCCGCGCCTTCCGTGAAGGAGGGATCCCTCCTCGCGCCGCAAGTGCTTGCGCACGCGGAGGAGGAACGGTCGCTCGCTCGTGCGGCGGACGCGCAGGGAGACGAGGTATCGGCCGACCTCCACGCGGACCGAGCCCACGTCGCCTACGAGCGCGCGGTCGTCATGGCGCGTCTCGCGCGCGCGACGGAGGCGCTCGACACGGCAAAGGCGTCGCTCGGAAAGCGCCTCGACGAGGCGCAGCGGCTCACGGCCGCGCGCGTCGAGTTCGAAAAGGCGGCGGAGGGGACGGCGGCGGAGCTGGCGATCGCGCGAGACGCCCGCGTCCCGGTCCACGTCGGCCCGGCGGACGCCACGCGAGAGAAGGCTCGTGTGCTCGCCGCGATTTCGCTGTCGGCGCAGGGGCATCTGCTCTGCGGTGCGGCGCGGCTCCTCGCGCACGACGCGGCGCACGACGCGACGAGCGCCACGCGCCTCGAGTCTGCCGCGCATGACGTCGACGCGGTTCTCGAGTCGCTGACGCCCGCTCGACACGCAGGCACATCGGCGGTCGTGCCTCGTGGGGTCGATCCGATCGATAGCGCTGCGCGGGCACGCGCGGCCTGCCTCGACGCGCTCGCGCGGACACGACGAGCGACGGCCGGGGGCACCGCGAGCGATGCGGACGCTCTGCTGAGCGCTCTATCGGCGCGCGGCGGGTGGGCTCCGTCGCGCGATGAGCGAGGCGTGGTGGTGACGTTTCGAGGCGCGTTCAAGGGGACGGCGCTCGTGCCCGAGGCGGAGCGAGACCTTCGTGAGCTCGGGCGCATCGCCGGGGCGCACGCGTCCTATCCGCTGCAGATCGTGGTCCACGACGCGACGCCGCCCACGACAGCGGAGCTGAGCGCCGACGCTGCACGGGCAGAGGCAGCGCGTGCAGCGCTGAACGCCGGCGGCGCCACGGCGGGCGCGTCGAGCGTGGAGACGATGGGGGCGGCGCTGCCGACGACCGACCCGAGCGACATCGCGACTCGAGGGCGGAACGCTCGGCTCGAGGTCGTCTTCGTGTCACGCAGCGATTGAGACGCGGGGAGCGTCAGGTCGGCTCGTTGGAGCTCAGCGTGGCCGCGCAGCGGAAGCCGACGCCGTAGCTTCGCTCGTTCGGCGGGCGCATGAAGCGGAACGTGGGACGAACCCACGAAGGGTCGGCGCCGTTCCAGCTTCCGCCGCGAATGACCTTGCTCGTGCCGGCCGAAGGCGGCGGCGAGTCCTTCTGCGCGGCGGCTGGGTAGCTCCCGTACCAGTCGTCGACCCACTCCCACACGTTCCCGACCATGTCTTCGGCGCCATAGGGCGACGCGCCGGCGTGAAACGACCCCACCGGTGACGTCGTCGCCCAGCCGTCGTCGGAGCCGTACATCGCGTGCTCTTGCTCGCCGTGCGCCTTGCCCCAGGCGACGCACTCGGTGCCGCACGCGTTGAGCAACGTGGGACCGGGCGCGCCGTCTCCCCACGGATACCTCCTGCCGTCCGGCCCCCTCGCGGCGAGCTCCCACTCGGCCTCCGTCGGCAGGCGTCGCCCTCGAGCCTGGCAGAAGCGCGTCGCCATCGACCAGTCGATGCAGTTCGCGGGGTGCTCCGCGCGGTCGCCGTCCGCCGCGCGCCCGTTGCAGAGCGGATCGAACGTCGACGCTTCGTGCGGCGACATCTGGTCCCACGCGTTCGTCGTGCCGGCGCGCTTGCACTCTCCCGCATCGCTGCACTTCTTGTAGGCACCGGCCGTGACCTCGAAGCGGTCGATGCAGAACGGCGCCACTCGTACCTGATGCGCCGGACGCTCGGGCGGAGTCCCCTCATCATCCCCCATGAAGAACGGGCCGCCTGGCACGGGCACCATGCCGTCCGCGCACGTCGATGTCTTCGCGAGCGCGCGCACGGGAGCGGAGGGAGCCGGACGAGCCACGGGCGCCGTGCTGGTGAGCAGCAGCGGCGGTCGGTTGGAGGCGTGCAGCGAGCGGAGCTGCGGGATCGCGAACCACGCGACGACGAACGATGCGAGGGCGAGACCGATCCAGCGGGCGTGGTGAGGCGATCGACGACCGCGAGACGGATGCGTCGCGGGGGGGAGCGACTGCGGACGGTCCTGGGTCTCTGCCAGCTCGAGGGCGACCCTCGGAGATCTCGGCGCGGATCGGGTGCGAGCGTTCGCCGCGGGCGCGCGGAACGGTTCGATCTCGAGGGCGTCGTGCAGCGCGACGAAGAGGGATGCCACGTCGGGGTAACGCCCGGCGGGAGAGACCTCGAGCGCCCTGGCGAAGACGGACTCGACGGCGTCGTCGACAGCGAGGCCGAACGTCCTCGGAGTGGGCCGTCGCGCTGGATCGAGGGCGACGCTGGCGATTGACGCGAGGTCGACGCCGCCCTGGGGCTCGCGTCTCGCGATGATCTCGACGAGGACGAGCGCCAGCGCGTAGACATCGGTCCACGGCCCTGGCCCGCCCAGCGCGCGAGAGAACTGCTCGGGCGCCGCGTAGGCGGGTGTGAACGCCGAGAACGGCCCCACCGTCCACGCGGGGGCACCCGCCGTCGGCGCCGCCCCGGAGAACACCTTGGCGACGCCGAAGTCGAGGAGCTTCACTGCGCAGTCGTCGTCCGTCGGATCGCCGACGACGAAGATGTTCGCGGGCTTGATGTCGCGATGCACGACGCCGCGCTGGTGCGCGACGGCGAGCGCTCCCGCGATCGGGCCGAGCAGCGAGACCGCCTCACGCACCGTCCGTGCCGGTCGGCCGAGCGCGAGCTCGACGTCGAGCAGGTCCGCGAGCGTCGACCCGTCGAGCCACTCGAGCACGAGGTACGAGAGCGTCACGCCGCGCGTCGTCGTCACCGTCCCTGCGTCGCGCGCCTGGCAGATGGCGGGCGACCGCTCCGACAGCTCGGCGAGGATGGCTCCTTCCCGAAGGAACGCGTCGACGAGCTTCTGGTGCTCGTCCAGCGTCGTCGCTCCCAGCCCGCTCCACACCTTCAGCGCGACCGGTCGGTTCCAAACCCGATGACGTGCGCGATACACCGTCGCGAAGCCACCTGCGCCGACGACGCTCTCGACCTCGTACTTGTCGGCCAGGACTTCGCCGACGAGGCCGTGCGGATCCGCCTCTTCCATGTCCACACTTACGCAGCGCAGACCGTCTCGGTTTCACTGCGCGGTCCGCCTCGATGAAGCGCACATCGCCAGACAGCGTCGCGAGATCGTCACTCCGTGGCGAGCGTCAGCTTGTAGCCGTAGCCATAGACCGTGAGGATGTGGTCGGGCTTGTCCGGGTGCTTCTCGAGCTTCTTGCGCAGCTTGACGATGAAGTTGTCGACGGTGCGGTTGGTCGGCGCGGCGTCGAGGCCCCAGATCTTCGAGAGGATCTCTTCGCGGCTGACTGGCTGCCCGGCCCGCTCGGCGAGGAGGCGAATGAGCTCGACCTCGTAGAACGACAGCTGCTGCTTCTCGCCTCGCACCGTCAGCGTCTGCCCCGCGAAGCTCACCTGCGCCGCGCCGATCATCAAGATGTCCGGCACGCCTCCGCCGCGCGCGGCGCGACGGAAGATGGCGCGGATGCGCGCGATGAGCTCGTTCACGCTGAACGGCTTGGTCACGTAGTCATCGGCGCCCGAGTCGAGGCCGCGAATCTTGTCGGTCTCCAGCGAGCGTGCCGTGAGCATGATGACCGGCACGAACGCGCTCCACCGACGCAGCTCCTCGCAGACGGCGTACCCGTTCATGTCGGGCAGCATCAGATCGAGGATGACCGCGTCGGGGTTCTCCGTCCGCGCGAGCGCGAGGCCTTCCTTCCCCGTCCCGGCGGCCGCGACCTTGAAGCCCTCGAACTCGAGCGCGTCTCTGAGCCCCATGACGATATGCGGCTCGTCGTCGATGACGAGGATGGTCTTCTTGATTGCGGCCGCCATGTCGAGCGCGATCGTTACCGCGAGCGCGAGGTGAGCGTCTACTTGTTCGGCTGAGGCGTGAGGCGCAGGTAGGGCTTCACGGCGCGGTAGCCCTTCGGGAACTTCGCCTTGATGACCTCCGGATCCTGGATCGACGGAACGATCACGACGTCGTCGCCATCCTTCCAGTCCGCCGGGGTCGCGACCGAGTGACTGTCGGTGAGCTGGAGAGAGTCGATGACGCGAAGCAGCTCCGCGAAGTTGCGGCCGGTGCTCGCGGGGTACGTCAGGGTCAGACGCACCTTCTTGTTCGGGTCGATGACGAAGACCGAGCGCACCGTGAGGGTGTCGTTCGCGTCCGGGTGGATCATCCCGTAGAGGTTCGCGACCTTGCGGTCACTGTCCGCGAGGATGGGGAAGTTCAGCTTCGTCGACTGGGTCTCCTCGATGTCGGAGACCCAGCGCTTGTGCGAGTCGACGTCGTCGACGCTCAGCGCGATCGCCTTCACGTTGCGCTTGTCGAGCTCGGGCTTCAGCTTGGCGACCGCGCCGAGCTCGGTCGTGCAGACGGGGGTGAAGTCCTTCGGGTGGGAGAAGAGGATCACCCACTTGCTACCGATCCACTCGTGGAAGTGGATCGGACCGTCCGTCGAGTCCTGGGTGAAATCCGGTGCGATGCTACCGAGTTGAATCGTCATGAGAGCCTGCTCCTGAGCGGCTGGAGGCCGTTTCGCACCAGGGTGCGCTTGACGGACACTCTACTGAGATGAATACTTCCGTCATTATGATGAACAATCAGTCAAGCACAAGTCCCTCGAGCGCGAGTTCTCTCAGTTCGGAGGGGCCATGCGAATCGGATGGGTCGGCGGTCTAGATCGATCGAGGGCGCTCTTCTCGGAGGTCGCCGAGAAAGCCGGGCATACACTGGAGATGCACGAGGGTCACGTCGGGGGTCGCGGCACGCAGATGCTCGAGGGCGTGGTCGCGCGGTGCGACGTCCTCGTGATCGTGACGGATTTGAACAGCCACGGGGCGGTGCTTCACGCAAAGAAGATGGCGCGTCGTGCCGGCCGAAAGGCGCTCATCGTCCGGAAAGGTAGCGTCACGAGCCTCGAACGGGTGCTCGAGAGCCTGCGTGTCTCGCAAGTGTGAGCACCAGGTGCAGGCAGCCGTAATCGGACCACGCTGCGCGCGGCGCACGCTTCGTTCGAGTCCGGGTCGAATCGATTCAGGTCCGAGTCGAACCGATTCGACTCCGGGTCGGTTCGATTGGTGGTGGTCGAAGTACGCCAAGCCGCAGACGGTGGCCTAGTTTCGAGGGGCACCTCGCCTCAGAACTTGGCCGACCCCTTGCTCAAGGGGCCATGGTTGCCGGAATCTCCGCATGAAAAAGCCGCAAGACGTCGCAAGAGGTCCTAACGACAGCACACATGTTCGCCCCAGCGGGGCGCGTGTGCTTGGCCACTCTCGAGGCCTACCCTGTCCGCGCTGTCATGCAGCTGCGTTCTGCGACGACTGCGCATTCTGCGAGGCCTGCAAGTTCTGCCCGCCTGAGGTCGATCTCCCCCACCCTGCGCCGCCGGCCGCAAGGCTTCGCTGTCCAGAGTGCGGAGGCACTAGCGTGCATGGACGGACCTGCTCCGTCACGCACCGCGCGGCGGCAAATTGACGGCTAGATGCCCGCCGTCTGGATGACATCGTACCCCTTGAGCGAAAGCTTCTCGAGGGCGTGAGCCCTCGCAGAGGCTGCCTGCTGGGTGGAGTGTTGGGAGACGACGGTCCACCGTATGTCGTCGATCTGACAGTCCCAGTATGTCAGCGCCTTGGTGCCCCCAACGCAGTGGGACCCGTTCACCCGCTCCTCCGGGTCTTTCGACACGCCGTAGTAGACTTCCTTCAACGAGTAGTTCACTCCCCGGTACACGTGCCACATGTAAGCCAGCCTCCCACGCCCTCCAGGACGATCCATCGATGGTCGGCACTGTCGGCGCATCCGTCAAGGGGTGCCTCGCGCAGCGCTACAAGCTCGCTCAGTATTGTACGAAGGAGGCTCCTTCACCTCGCTGATCGTCAAGTCCGCTTGAGGAGTTCGCTCAGCGAATCCGCGCCGGTCTCCCGCAGAACCGTCCCAAGATGCGGGTCGGACCGATAGCCCGCGCTCATCTCGCCCCCGCCTATCAAGTCCCCTCGGCATTCTCCACATTTTCGCTCTTGCTCCAGTACATCAACGACAGAGGTCCTGGATCGTAGACACAACGCGCGCAAGCCCCAGACAGCGACCTCAAAGGCTGCTGTCTGGGAGATCGACTAGAGGCTACGGCTACCAGCGCACGATGAGGTATCCGCGGGTATAACTGCCCGCATGTTGGCGATCGCGGCGATCCGGAGGAATTCGATCGTCACAAGCGGGGGCTTCCACGACGTCCGGCGGTGAGCCGGACGTCGTGGGTTCAGGCTGCGTGCTTGGTCTTCGACTTCCGTCCGGGGGGTGTGGGGGGCGAAGGTTCCGGTTCATGTCGCTGCCGCCAGGAGTCGCCTTCGATGTCGAAGACGTGGCAGTGCTGCGCGAAGCGGTCGACGAGCGCGACGACACACGCGGCGCCGGGGAAGACGGTGCCCCAGTTCTTGTAGGCGAGGTTGGTGGTGATAACGGTGCTGGCTCGCTCATGGCGACGGCTGACGATGCTGTAGAGGAGATCGCCAGAGCGTGCGTCGCACGGCAGGTATCCGAGCTCGTCGAGGATGAGGAGGTCGGGCGAGGTGTAGCGCTTCATGCGGCGTTCGACGGCGGGAAGCGACTCTTGGCGGAGGAGGTCCGCGAGGGCGGCGTTGACGGTGGAGAAGCGCACGGACTTGCCCTTCTCGAGCGCACGCTGACCAAGATTCTGGGCGAGGGTGCTCTTCCCGACGCCGCTGCCCCCGCGGAAGAGGATGTTGTGTCCAGGCGCAAGGAATCCGAGCGTGAGATGCTGCTCGTAGGCCGGACGGTCGATGACACGCGGGAAGCTCCAGTCGAAGCGGTCGAGAGGCTTCATCGCGCCCAGGGTGGCTTTCTTCGTGCGTGATGCGAGGTTTCGGGCGTCGCGCTCGCGGCGCTCGAGGAGGACGATCTGCTCGATGACTTGTGCGGGCGAGGCGCGGGTCTTCGTGGCGTGGGCGAGCAGGGCGAGGATCGCCTCGCGTGACGCGCACAGACCAAGGCCGTGCAGGTCGTCGACGATGTCGGTGGTCATGGCTTCCTCCGCGGGCGGTCGTACTGCGCGAGGTCGTGGGGAGTGACGTCGCAATCGAGGACGTGCGGTCCGAGCTCGAGGACGAGCGGCATGGGCGCACCCGCGGCGCGGCGTACCTGCTCGCAGCGCAAGGCCAGCGCACCGGGGTCGTGGAGGCCCCTTGCAAGGACGTCGGCGACGGCCTTCGTGAGGACGTCGGCGCCGTAGAGGTCGAGGAGCTTGCCGGTACGTGCGGTCATGAGACCGACGTTGCGCCCGACGTCGACCCAGCGCGTGTAGAGCGCGTCGATGCCCGCAACCTGCGCGAGCAGGCGGTCACGCCTCTTGGGGATGCGCCCGGCTCTTTTTTGCTCGAGGAGCTCGCGTCGGTGCTCGGGATCTTCGACGTGCTGGTGCTTGCCCCAGCTTCGCGCGTGGCGGGCGACGACCTTGTCTCCGTCGAGGAGCCGCACCTCATGGTCACTGGCGACGAGCGTGAGGGTGAGGCGTGGCGTGCGCGCGTAGCGCGGCGGGACCGAGTAGAGGTTGGTGCCGAACTGCACGAAGGCCGTCGTGTTGACGGGGATGGGCAGGACGAGGTCCGTCTCCGGCAACACGGCAGGCAGCGCGAGGAGCCGCTCCTTCTCCTCGGCGAAGACCTCGGCGACGGTGCGGTCGCGAAAGCGAGGGTGCGGGCGCACGTCCGCGATGTCCCGGATGAAGTCGAGCAGCTGCCGGTTGCCGTCCTCGATGCTCGTGATCGTGCGCGCCGCAAAGAAGCGGTCGTGAAGGAAGCGATTCGCCCGCTCGACGCCCCCCTTGTCCGTGGGCCGCCTTGGCCGGCAAAGGCGCGGCTGGACGCGGAGCGCACCGGCGATCTCCAGGAGCCCTGGGTGGTAGCGCACCGCGTCTCCGTGGCGCTCCAGCACGACCGTCTTCGGGTTGTCGAAGAGCCACTGCCTCGTCACGCCGCCGAAGAACAGGGCGGCACGGACGAGGGAACGACGCAGGGACTCCACCGTCAGGTCGAAGACGAGCTCGGCCCACATCGCGCGCGAGTACGCGAGCACCATCACGAAGACCCAGAGCGGGCGCATACCGCCGAGCACGGCCAGCGAGCCGACATGAGCCCAGTCCACCTGCGCTTGCTCGCCGAGGAGGCGCTCGACCCAGAGGTAAACCTCCCCGCGGGGCACGGGGCGTACCTCGGCCACGTGACGGCGCAGGATAGCGATCCCTCCGTCGTAGCCACGCACGCGGATCATGTCGAAGAGGCGAGTCGCGCGAAGGCGCGGGTGGCACTTCAAGGTCTCGTCGATGAACGGCGCGTACGGGTCCACCAGGCTCGGTCGCGGGGCGACCACGAGCGCGCGGTCCGCCCCACGGTCGAGCACCCGATCGACGACGTCGGAGTGCACGCCGAGCTCCGCGGCGATCGTCCCGCGCTTCCACTTCTCGACGTCGTGGAGGCGACGGATCTCATGCTCCCTCGAGGCGTCGATCGTCACGGCATCACCCCCGTCAGGCAGAGCTGACGAAGGTCACCGAAGTTGCCGAAGCCCTGGATGCGGCGGCCGCGCGATCGGTGGGCGAGGAACGCGACGTCGACGTCGTAGTGCACCGTCCTCGTGCCGAACCCGAGGCGGTCCAGCATCTGGGTTGCGGAGGAAGAGGCCCCAACGTCCGCACACAGCACAACAGACAGCGCCTGCTGGTGCCACAGGGAGAGCCCCTCGAGCAGCGTCGCCGCCGCACGAGGGTGGCTCGACGTCGTCGGGCCGAGGATCGCCCGCATCACCTCGTGTCTTCCCGCCATCGCGAGCAGCCGCGTCTCGTGCGCCAGGGGCTGCACCGTCACCGTGATTCGGTCCATGGTCTGTGCCTTCAGCAACCAGGGCATGCGCTTCCACTGCGGGAACGGACGCCTCGTCGCGTACGCACGACGACACTCCGACGGCCAAGCTATCGGTACGGTTATCCGTCACCGCTCGCGCTGCGACGACCCTCCGACCACGAAGGTCGCGCATCGCGTCTCGATGATCCAGCTGCCCCTCAGGACTCGCCTGGTGGCGTGCGTTGGCGGCCCGACCCGACCGTCGGTCGCCGAGCCGCCGACACTCGGGGCAGTAGATCTGGCCGCGGTAGTCGACCTCGCAGAGGTGGAACACCCGGAGGCACCGCGCGCAACGAACCTCAGTGAAAACCACGCCTTCGTCCACGAGCGCACCTCGAGGACCGCCTCGAAGAACTTGCCCCGCCCGGTCGTCGTCGGGCACCTTCCGCCCGTCAGCGTCCACGCGCGACACGGAGGCCCGGGGCTCTACACCCGGGCCTTCATCCTTTCGCGGTCGAAACCATCGCCTACGCGACCTGCCGACGCTTCGCCACTTCTCGGCCGGCCCGCCGATGCGCGGTTTCTTCCGGATCTAGGCGATCGTCAACAATCCTCGG
>Ga0302196_10001048_pt1 | contig 26375 bp, 28 predicted proteins | sample II_Bog_N1_3_FD_198794 | JGI IMG/M metagenome (GOLD analysis project Ga0302196, IMG submission 198794) | Peat permafrost microbial communities from Stordalen Mire near Abisko, Sweden - II_Bog_N1_3 | ecosystem: Environmental > Terrestrial > Soil > Wetlands > Peat | place: Sweden: Abisko...
CGAGTGCTGCGTAGATGAGGGACGGAAAGTCGGCTGACCCGTCCGTATGGGCCCAGCGTTCAAACGCCGTCTGGAATACCGCTACCCCTACCCGCGCGGTCAGGCCCGCCCCCGATCCCGGGACACTCCGCGATTGCAGTGCCACTCCTATGGCGTCCTTCAGGGCGGCCATCTTGATCATCTCGCGCTCCTGGAGGTCACTCGAGGACTCGATGAGCCGTTGGGCGCCGATCTGTCGGCCATCGAGGCGATGGGTGAGGTGTTGGCCGGGACGGGAAACCCGTTCGTCGGGACATCGGGAACCATTCCTCTGGCCTTCGGGGGCGTGGAGGGAGTGGGAACCGAAATCGACATCCCGCCCGCCGGCCCTGGCATCGACGCCGAGAATGCCGTGATCGCCTTTGCCGACCGCGGTATCCGGTCGTTCGTCGTGCGGCCACCTCCCCTGGTGCACAGTCAGTTCGACCACACCGGCTATACGCCGGCCCTGATCTCGTTCGCCCGGGCCAAGGGCAAGGCCGGCTACCCCGGTGACGGCTCGAATCGTTGGCCCGCCGTGCACTCGGTCGACGCCGCGCGCCTCTACCGCCTCGCGCTCGAAGGTGCCCCGGCTGGGACCCGACTTCACGCCGTCGGCGATGAGGGTGTGCGACTCAAAGAGATCGCCGAAGCGATCGGGGGCAATCTGGGTGTGCCGGCACTCAGCATTCCGCCGGAGGAGATCGTCGACTACTTCGACTTCCTGACCTTCTTCATCTCCTTGGACAACCCGGCGTCGAGCACGCTCACCCAGGAGCTGCTGGACTGGCATCCGACCCATTCCGGGATCGTCGACGACCTCAACGAGGGCCACTACTTCCGAGACTGATCGGCTGCGGGGCGACGCGGAGCTGTGTGTTCCTGACGACCGGTGGGAGAAGGCCGATTCCGATCTTGCCCAGGGGGACGAACTGGGTGAGCCGTCAGGTCACGGGCGCCACGTCAACCCGGACGACTCAGCTGGCGCCTGGCCTGAGCGTTGGCATACCGGGTCCGGGCGGCGATGACCCCGGCACCGTGGACGGGCGGGTCGGACGGGACGTTCCCCTTCAGCTGTGCGTAGGGGAGAGTTGATCCATGAGCATGGACAGGCGCTGGTCGTAGAAGTCGGGCCGCAATCTGCCGGCCCGGGAGAGTGTTGCCAGTCCGTGGAGACCACTCCAGGCGATCTCGGTGAACGTCTCCACGTCGCGGACGCCGGCCACAGGCGCCAGTGCGTCCCGCAGCTCGACGAAGCACTGCCGTACCGGAGCAGCTGTGTCGGCCTCTGCGAACCGCAGATCGATGTGCATGGCGAACATGGCCTCGTAGAGTGCCGGGTTCGCACGGGCAAACTCCAAGTAGGCGGAGGCCACCGCTCGAGGTTCGGCCTCGGCCGAACCGGCCTGCTGGCGGGCGGTGTGCAACAGAGTCCCCAGTTCGTCGTATCCCTCGAGAGCCACCGCGGTCACGATGGCCACTTTCCCGTCGAAGTGGCTGTAGAGGACCGGTTGGCTGTACTCGATGCGGTCAGCCAACCGGCGGGTGGTCACCGACTCCCAGCCTTCCGCTTCGGCCAGCTGCCGGGCGGCGTTGACGATCTCCTGGCGCCGCTCGGCCAGTTCTCGCTCGCGACGGTCTCGTCTGGTCATGCCGCGATCCTATCATCGCTAGAACATCTAGCAATGTTGACAAATAACGCTAGAATAGTTAGCATTGCTAGCAAGCAGAGCGCTCAGGGTGAGTGCCGGAAGGAGAATTGCCATGTCAGAGAGCCATGTCGACGGGACCGTCCTCGCTGAGCGCTTCCTCGGTATGTTGAACGACCACGACGCCGATGCTGTCGACGACTTCGTCTCTGTCGACTACATCAACCACAACGCGTTCGTGGACGATGGACGCGAAGGCAATCGAGTCTTCTGGGCCGACTTCTTCGCGGCATTCCCCGACGTCGTCGGCACGATGGAGGACCTGGTGGTGAACGGTGACCGTGTGGTCGGTCGTTTCGTCTATCGGGGAACCCACCTCGGGCCTCTCTGGGGCATGCCGGCGACCGGAAACCCGATCGAGATGCGATCCATCGACATCTGGAGGGTCGAGAACGGTGAGTTCGTGGAGCATTGGGACGAGATCAACCTTCTCGAGGTGTTCCAGGCCGTGGGGATGCTGCCTCCACTCGATCTCGGTGGCGCTGAGGCCCCGCGGTGAACGCGCTCGGCCAGGCGATCGTCATGGTCTCCATGCTGACCGTCGGGGTCGCCAACGGGACCGACGTGATCTGCACCTTGTCGCTCCGTCCCGCACCCGCCCCGGTGGACGCTTGAACGCTCGTGTCCACCATGGGTCGGGTGCGCAGGACCAGGACGGGGGTGCCGTCGGCTTCGAAAGGGCCACCCACCGCTCGTCCCGGGTCCCCGTGAACTGCAGACGAAAGGGAGGTCCAGGAAGATGGACATCGCAACTGCGCTGACTCGAGCGGGGGTGTCGTCCGTGCTGGAGCCTGGCGATGAGGGATATGAGACGGCTGTGGCCGGGTTCGACCGTTCAGTCCTGTTCGCACCGGACATCGTGATCGACGCTCACACGCCAGCCGATGTCTCGATCGCGATCGAGGTGGTGGCCGATCGCGGCGAGACCCTCACCGTGATGGGAGCGGGGCATGGCCGGCTCCACGGTGTGCGCGACGGAGTGGCCATCACTCTGCGGCATCTTGATGCTGTCGACGTCACCGTGACCGACCGCACCGCTCGGGTGGGGGCCGGTTCGACGTGGGAACCCGTCCTGGCGGCAACGGTCCCACACGGTCTCGCCCCTCCCTGCGGCTCGGCGCCAGGTGTAGGTGTGGTCGGCTACCTCCTCGGAGGCGGGCTCGGTCCCCTGGCGAGGTCCGCGGGGTTCAGCAGCGACCACGTCCGCTCCTTCGACATCGTGACACCTGCGCACGGGCCCATCACCGCTTGCGAAGACGACCACGCTGATCTGTTCTGGGCGCTGCGAGGCGGAAAGGGTGGATTCGGCGTCGTCACCTCGGTGACCATCGACCTGCGCGAGATGACCCACGTGTACGGCGGCGGGCTGTACTTCTCGGCCGAGGACGCATCCGAAGTCCTCACCTCGTACGCGGACTGGGCACCGTCGCTTCCCGGATCGTCGACCGCGTCGATCGCACTGCTCCGCCTGCCACCCGTGGCCGAGCTTCCCGACGCGATCCGTGGTCGGCACGTCGTACATGTCCGGTTCGCCAGCCTGGACCGGGGCGATGCCGCGCAGGCTCAGATCGACGAGATCCGAGGTGTGGCCCAGCCGGTGCTCGACACCGTCGGTGACCTCCCGTATGGCCAGCTCGGTACCATCCACGGCGATCCACGGGACCCGATGGCCGTGGTGAGTGGCACGAAGTCGTTGGCCACGCTCGACGCGGGCACCGTCGATGCCGTGCTCGGCGCAGCTGATCTGGAGGCCGATCGCCCATTGGCGTCGGTCGAGATCAGGACCCTGGGCCGGGCAACGCGGCTCGGGCCGTCGGAGGGAGATGCGGTGGGAGGCCGTTCCACCCCTCACCTGTTCAACGTCTATGGCGCTCCTGTCCCCACGCTCACCGATTCGGACCGGATCGATGCTGTCCGAGGCGCACTGGCTGCGGTAGAACCGTGGTGTGCACCCGTGACCCTCGTCAATTTCGTGGGGCGGGCCAACGGCGCGGACGCGGTTGCGCAGTCGTGGACAGCCGAGCAGCACGACCGTCTCGACCCGATCCGCGCCCGGTACGACCCCGAGGGCCTCTTCCCATACGCGCGGCACGGAGCACCGGCACCCGACATCAGCTGAGCCGATGTCGACGGTGATCGCCGGCGATCCGGGCCGGGACTGATCGGCACACCCGAACGTCGTTCGAGCAGCCAGCAGGCTCAGGCACCACCGCCACCGGTTGCGGTGGCCGCATCCGCACTCGCCACCAACTGGTTCACCATCTCCGGGTAGAACGTCGCCAGGCGGCGGTGGACGATTCGACCCAGGATCGTGCGATCCCACGTGGCGATCCATCTGATCGCGGTTCCGGAGTCGAGCGGATCCAGTACGACCTCGGCCCGATAGTTGCGAACCGGGACGCCGCGGACGACGGTGTAGACCAGCCGATGGGCGGGCTCGATCTCGAGAATCCTCTCCACGGTCCGTGTTCTGCCCAACCTCATCCAGCGGACGGACCCGACGCCTTGTTCTCCGCCGCCGTCGTCTGACGTCTCCTCGCCACTCGCATCCCACGGGCCCCATCGTGCGTACGCCGATGCGTCGCTCACCATGGACCACACCAGTTCTCGGGAGGCTCTGGTCACCGCCTTCGCCTCGACGCGCAGCTGGGTACCCATCTGACCTCCAGTCTGTACCAATTGGAACATGTACCAGATGGTACGTTTTGTCGTGACCACTTCGCAAGCTCGCTCCCGACTGCTGGACCTGGCGGTCTCGCACGCCATGCACCAGGGCATCGCCGACCTCAGTCTGCGCGAGCTCGCCGCGGCGATCGGGACCAGCCACCGCATGCTCCTGTACCACTTCGGCAGCCGCGAAGGACTGCTCCTCGCGGTCACCGATGCCGTCGAGGAGCGCCAGCGGGAAGCGACGTTCGGGGATGACGTCGACCTCGACGGCTTCACGAAGACCTGGGAGCGGGTGAGCGATCCGAGTCTCTGGCCCCAGGAGCGACTGTTCTTCGAGCTGTACTCGCTGGCGCTACGAGACCGACCGGGGCTGGAGGGGTTCCTGGACAGAGCCATGGAGTCCTGGCTCGGACCCGCCACGGACTCGTTGGTGGCCGACGGTGCAGACCCGGGTGACGCTCGCGCGGATGCCCGGCTCGGCCTCGCCGTGGTGCGCGGCCTTCTCCTGGACCTCCTGGCGACGGGGGATCGAGAAGGGGTGCAACGAGCGTTCGAGCGGTTCATCGGCCTGGCGATGAACGTCAGCCCAGGGGTCACGCAGACGAGCGACGACACCTGATGCACGTCACTTCAGACCGGGAGTCGCTGCTCCATCGGTCGGCGGGACCGGACGGACCACGGGGTCGTCCGGTCGCCCCGCGGGGGAGGTGTGGTCGGTCGGGCCTCCTGTCGTCGTACCCCGTTGACATGACACCCAGAGAGGCGTGAGATGGTGGTGAGGTGGGTTCACGGTCGGGCCGTCGAGTGAGAGGTGCCACACGATGATGAGGAGAGCGGTTGCCGGGGTGGCCCTTGTGGCAGTTGGTCTGGTCGTTCCCTGGTCGGCGGCGGTCCCCGGCGTCGCGGCGACCTCCCGTGCGCTCCCCGCGTGTACGGTCACGTTGGCCTGGGGCTCGACGGAGAACGCGCCGCTCCAGCTCGCGGATGGCGAAGTGCTGTGCGCTCCGGGGACCTTCACCAATGGGAGCACGATCACCGTAGCCAGTGGGGGCTCGGCCGTGATCGAGGCCCCGCACCTCGTCAACCACGGATCGGTGGAGGCGGGCGAAGGCACGACACTGCAGCTCACGAACCCGCCGGCGAACCTGAGGGGAACGAAGCTGACCGGTGGAGCATGGACGGCGGCCGGCACCCTCAGCCTTCCTGGCGAGATCACCACGCTCGCAGCGGACGTGACACTTTCCGGTGCAGGCGAGATCGAGAACTCGACCGACGGCTCCAACGCCGTCGATTCGCTCTCGACCATCAAGGCCACGGGCACGCTCGCGCTCGACGACAGTGTGTACCTCGGGACCGGGAGCGTCAGGTCGGCGGGCACCGTCATTCTCGGCACGGCCGGAGACCCGGGCGATGCTGTCAACTGGCAGGACTCCGGAACATTCACCATGACCGGAGGCTCGTTCACCTTCCTCGATCCGAACGCCTGCATCAATGTCGGCAGCCGGGCCTTCACGATCACCGGCGGAACCATGTCCGGGTTCGGCATGCTCACCGGCGCGGTGGCGGTCTCGGGCAGAGCGCTCTTCACGCCGACACTGGACGGCGCTCCGGCGTCCTTCTGGCTCGACGGAAGTTACACACAGACGGCCGGCACGTTCGAGGACACGGTGAGCAACCCGTCCGGTACTCCGAGCGCGGGTGCACTCTGGGTGTCGGGAGCGGTGGCGATACGGGGAACATTGACGGTGCTCTCCAACGGGAGTCGACCCGACACCGGAACATCGTTCCCGGTCATCGACGGTTCCTCGGTCACGGGTTCCTTTGCTCCTGTCCGCAACGTCGGTGTCGCCGATTTCTCGCCGAGCATCGTCAGTCCGGTCGTCTCGATCGTGACGTCGGCGAACTCGCCGCCGTAGGCGTCGCTCACGCCCTCCCCGGTGGTGGACGGATCGGGTGTCCCTCGTGGGGTCCGCCGAGATCGGACGGCGGTGAGCCGGGCACGGCGTATGTGATCGTGGCCGGCCCCGGCTGCGGCTGCGCAGGCGTCACAGCGGGCTCCGCCGGCCACCAGCAGCGTCGTCTCGGGGATCCGACCTGGAGCCAGTCACACCATCGTCGTCGAGGCTCGCAATCCGATCGTTACCGGATCGGCGTCGGTCGCGACGAACCCGGTCACGTAGCTGGTTCGGCACGGATCTGGGGCGAGACCCTCCGGAGTGCCGAGTCACCCCAGTCGGTGGCCCGGCCTGTGGGGTCAAGCGCAACATCGGTGGAGGCGATGGGACTCGAACCCACGACTTCGACCTTGCAAAGGTCGCACTCTAGCCAACTGAGTTACGCCCCCGAGGGCTGACGGACGGGCCCGTCGGACGAGCCAACCGTAGCAGTCGACCCCCGGTACCCTGCCGCCCCGGTCCGGGGGACCGCCGTCACAGCGCCCCGGTACGGTCGCACCACGCAGGTGATCCGCCGAGTTCCGGCCCCATCGGGACCCCGGACGGAGCCATCCGCACTCGCTCCCGACCGGAGCCTCCTCCCACGGGGCGCCCGCTGACCGGGTCCCCACGCAACGGAAGGAGCCTCCTGTGGCTTCCACCGATCGTGACCATCTCCTCGACGCACTCACCGAAGGCATCGAAGCGCTTACGAGCTCGGCGGCCTGGCGGTCCCACCTCGAGGTCCAGGGCCGGTTCCACCGCTACAGCTTCTCCAACACCCTCCTCATCGTCCGCCAGGACCCGGGCGCCAGCCGGGTCGCCGGCTTCGCCACGTGGAAGTCATTGGGCCGGGCCGTCCGCAAGGGCGAACGGGCCATCTGGATCCTCGCCCCGATGACGGGTCGGCGGACGAGGATGGCCGACGGTGAGGAGCACCGGCCCATCCTCGGGTTCCGGCCCGTCGCCGTCTTCGACGTGGCCCAGACCGACGGCGAGCCACTTCCCGAGGTCTGCCGGACCCTCGAGGGTGACGACCCCGCCGCCCTGTTCGGGCGCCTCGCCGACCGGGCGTCCCGCCTCGGCTACGCGGTCGACGTCACCGAGCTCCCGGGCACCACCAACGGTGACTGCTCCTTCGCCCGGCGGAGGATCCGGGTCGAGCGCCGGAACGATCCGGCCCAGCAGGTCAAGACGCTGGCCCACGAGCTCGCCCACGCACTCCTCCACGAGGGCACCGACGACCGGCCGCTGGCCGAGCTCGAGGCCGAGTCGACGGCGTTCGTCGTCTGCCACACGCTCGGCCTCGACACGTCCGGGTACACCTTCGGCTACGTGGCGTGCTGGGCCGGTGGCGGCCCGGAGGCGGTCGCCCGGATCAAGTCCTCGGGGACGAGGATCCAGCGGGCCGCCTCGGTCATCCTCGACGCGCTGGAGGAGGAAGCCGTCGTCACGGAAGGTGCCACGGCCGCCGCCTGACCCTGTCGTTCAGACCTGGGACTTCGCCCGTTCGTAGGAGCGGGCGATCTCCTCCCAGGCCGCCTCCACCCCGTCGAAGCCGCGGACCTCGGTCCGCTTGTGGGGCTCGAGGTCCTTGTAGACCTCGAAGAAGTGGGCGATCTCGAAGGTCAGGTGCGGGGGCAGCTCGTCGAGGTTGCGTACCCGCTCCCACATCGGGTCGCCGCACGCCACGCAGATGATCTTGGCGTCCGGGCCCTTCTCGTCCGTCATCCAGAACACGCCTACCGGTCGGCTCTCGACCATGCAGCCCGGGAAGGTGGGCTCGTCGAGGAGCACGAGTGCATCGAGCGGATCGCCGTCCTCGGCCAGGGTGTCGGGCACGAATCCGTAGTCGGCGGGGTAGAAGGTCGCGGAGAACAGGCGCCGATCGAGGCGGAACACATGGGCCTCGTGGTCGAACTCGTACTTGTTGCGGCTCCCCCGGGGGATCTCCACCATGACGTCGATCGTGCGATCCGTGTCCATGCGCCTGCCCTTTCGTCGGTGAAGCGGCGCACCCATTGTGGCGCATGACGACGGTGCCACCGACGGGCCGCCGCGGCGGCCTGCGCCCCCGGAGGTCCAGAGGTGCCTTGCTATCGTTGTGGTGTGAGCACCGACCCCCTGACTGGCACAGCGGCCGGGACGGAGGCGGGGCCGGAGTCGCAGTACTTCGCCCGACAGCTCTCCGACCTGGACTTCAACGACCGCCTCCTCGACCTGGTGGCGGAGGCGGACCTCCCGCTCCTCGAGCGCGTGAAGTTCCTGATCCTCTTCTCCGAGCGCATCGACGAGTTCTTCCAGGTCCAGGTGGCCGGCCTGCGCCGCCAGGTGGTGGCCGGCATCACCAGTCGGGCCCTCAACGGCAGCCCGCCCGAGCAGCTCCTGGCCGACGTCCGGGCCTCGCTCGAGCGGATGGTCCGTCGCCAGGAGACCCTCCTCCTCGGGACGCTGTCCCCGGCGCTGGCGGGCGCGGGGATCGAGTTGTGCCACTGGGAGGACCTCGGTGACGGCGACCGCAGCTATCTGCACGAACTGTTCGACCGGCTGATCCTCCCGGTGGTGACGCCGCTCACCGTCGACCCGAGCCACCCGTTCCCGTACATCTCGAACCTCTCGCTCAACATCGGTGTGGAGGTGCGCAGCCGGACGGACGACTCGTCCCGCTTCGCCCGGGTGAAGATCCCACCGAACGTCGACCGCCTGCTCCCCCTGCCCGGCGGCGAGCGCTTCGTCCCCCTCGAGCAGGTCATGATGGCGTTCCTCGATGAGCTGTTCCCCGGCATGGAGGTCGGCGAGGCCTGCGTCTTCCGGGTCACCCGCGACGCCGACCTGGCCCTCGACGACGATGCCGCCGACGACCTCCTCCTGGCTCTCCAGGAGGAGTTGCGCCGCCGCCGCTTCCTGCCGGTGGTCCGCCTCGAGATCGACTCGCGGACCTCGGAGGCCACCGTGGAGAGGCTGACCGAGGAGCTCGGCCTCGGCGCCGACGACGTCTACCGGTTCGCCGGCCCGCTCGGCCTCGGCTGCCTGTGGGCCATCTACGGCCTCGACCGCCCGGACCTCCATGACCGCCCATGGACCCCGCTGGTCCCGCCGGCTTTCACCTCGGTGGAGCGCGACGAGGGCGCCAGCATCTTCACGGTCCTCGACCGGCAGGACGTCCTCGTCCACCATCCCTACGACTCGTTCTCGGCTTCGGTGGAGGAGATGCTCAACGAGGCCGCCGAGGACCCGCACGTCCTCGCCATCAAGCAGTGCCTCTACCGGACCTCGGGCGACAGTGCCATCGTGGCCGCGCTGGTGCGGGCCGCGGAACGGGGCAAGCAGGTGGCCGTGCTGGTCGAGGTGACGGCCCGGTTCGACGAGGAGGCCAACATCGGCTGGGCCCGCGCCCTCGAGGAGGCCGGCGCCCACGTGATCTACGGCCTCATGGGGCTGAAGACCCATGCCAAGACGACCCTGGTGGTGCGCCAGGAGGGCGACGCCGTCCGCCTCTACTGCCACGTAGGTACGGGCAACTACAACCCCAAGACGGCGCGCATGTACGAGGACCTGGGGGTCCTGTCGTGCCGTCCCGAGCTGGGCGCCGACGTGACCCGGTTCTTCAACTACATCACCGGGTTCAGCCAGCCTCCGCACTACCAGGAGCTGGTGACGTCGCCGGGTGGCATCCGGGACCGCGTGGTGGAGCTCATCGACGAGGAGACCCGGGCGGGCCCCGACGGCCGCATCGCCATCAAGGTGAACGGCCTCGACGACGTGGCGGTCATCGACGCCCTCTACCGGGCCTCCCGGGCCGGGGTGCCGATCGAACTCATCATCCGTGGCATCTGCTGCCTGCGCCCCGGGGTCCCCGGACTGTCCGAGACGGTCCACGTGCGGTCCATCGTCGGGCGCTTCCTCGAGCACTCACGGATCCTCCGCTTCGGGGGAGCGGCCGGCCGGCCGGCGACGTACTACATCGGCTCGGCGGACCTCCGTCGACGGAACCTGGACCGGCGGGTCGAGGCCATGATCCCGGTGGAGGACCCCGACGCCGTGGGACGCCTGGAGGAGATCCTCGAATTCAACCTGGCCGACGACGTGCAGTCGTGGTCGCTGGCGTCCGACGGCACCTGGCACCGCATCCCCACCGTCCTGGGCATCGCCACCCAGGCCTCACTGGAGGAGGCGGCACTCAAGCGCGGCGACCTCCTCGACCACCCCCGGTCGACGCGGGCCTGAGGCCATGGTCGACGACGTCGCCACCGATGACGAGGAGCGGCGCCACCGCGAACTGCTCGGAGCGATCCGTGCCCGGTCACGCCGGATGGCCCTGGCCTACGCCGCCGCCGCCGTGCTGCTCATTCCGTGGACCGTGTACCTGGCGGTGACGCTCCCGAGGCGCGACATCGACACCCACTACCGGGGGGCCTGGGTCGGCTTCGACATCCTGCTCGTGATGGCCATCCTGTTGACGGCCTACTACGCCTACCGGATGGACGACCGTGTCCAGCTGCCGGCCACGGCCACGGCCACCCTGCTCATCGTCGACGCCTGGTTCGACGTGATGACGGCGGGGCGACGGACCAACATCTACGAGGCGGTGCTCATGGCGATCTGCATCGAGATCCCGGCCGCGCTCTTCTCGCTGTACCTGGCCCGGCGGGTCAACCGCAACGCCTGGGTGATCGCCGCGCACCAGCACGACTTCGATCGACGCGACCCAGGCGGCTGAGCCGGAGGCGCCCGCGGTCAGTCGATGACGGCGGCGATGCGGGCCATGACGCCGTCATCCAGGCGGGGCACGACGTCGAGGGCGGCCAGGTTCTCGTGGACCTGCTCGACCCGGCTGGCCCCGGTGATCACGGTCGAGACGTGGGGGTTCTTGACGCACCAGGCGATGGCCATCTGGGCGAGCGTGCAGTCGAGGTCCTCGGCGATCGACCGCAGTCCGGCCACCTTCTGGTTGCGGTCCGGGTCGGTCAGCAGGTTGCGCAGCCACTCGTAGCCGGGCAGCGTGGCCCGGGAGCCGTCGGGCACCCCGTCGAGGTACTTGCCCGTGAGCAGGCCCGAGCTGAGCGGGCTCCACGTCGTGAGGCCGAGGCCGATGCTGTCGTAGAGGGGGGCGTACTCCTTCTCGACACGGTCGCGCCACAGCAGGTTGTACTGGGGCTGCTCCACCACGGGCTTGTGGAGGTGGTGGCGGTCCGCCACGTCCCACGCCTCGCGGAGGGCCTCGGCGGACCACTCCGACGTCCCCCAGTAGAGGGCCTTGCCCGACGAGATCATGTCGGACATCGCCCACACGGTCTCCTCGACCGGGGTCTCGGGGTCGGGCCGGTGGCAGTAGGCGATGTCCACGAAGTCGAGGCCGAGGCGCTCGAGTGAGCCGTCGATGGCCTGCGACAGGTACTTGCGGTTGAGGGTGTTCCGCATGTTGACGTCGGAGTGGAGGCCCCAGAACAGCTTGGTGGAGAGGACGTAACTGCGGCGCGGCCACCCGAGGGCCCGGATCGCCTCGCCCATGATCTGCTCGGACTCGCCGCCGGCGTAGGCCTCGGCATTGTCGAAGAAGTTGACCCCGGCGTCGTAGGCGGCGGCCAGGCAGTCCTCGGCGAGGTTGCCGGCGAGCTGCGGTCCGAACGTGACCCATGAGCCGAACGACAGCACGCTGACCTTGAGGCCCGTGCCGCCGAGGCGTCGGTACTCCATCTCCATGGTGGCTCCCTTGGTGTCCAGTCCGAGGTGTCGGACGCGATCCGTGGGCATCCTAGAGGCTGGCCCGTCGCCACATGCCGGGTGTCGATGCCGTCCGCCGCTCGAACGGCCCGCGCGAAGCTTGCCCGGTGACCGACGCACCCCTACCGTCCCGACCTCTCGTCGCCCTGCCTCCCCAGCCGGCGGGGGTGCCCTGGCCGACGGACCGGTGGCCCACCGGCGACCTGGCCCCCGGGGTGGACCTGGCCGACCTCATGGAGGCGGCGTTCGACCCCGACGGGCCCCTCCACGACACCTACGCGGTGGTCGCCGTCCAGGGTGGCCGACTCGTCTACGAGCGCTACGACGGAACGCTCCCGCGCTTCGACGGCCCGGGCCGGTCCGTCGAGGCCGGGACCCCGCTGCTCTCCTGGTCGGTGGCGAAGTCGATGCTCCATGCCGTGGTCGGCATGCTGGTGGGCGACGGGCGCCTGGACCCGGACGCGCCCGCCGACGTGCCGCGGTGGGCGGCCGCGGACGATCCCCGCCGGCGCATCACCCTCGGGGACCTGCTCCGGATGCGGGACGGGCTGGCCTTCGCCGAGGAGTACGAGGACCCCGGGGAGTCGGATGTGATCCAGATGCTCTTCGGGCGCGGCCAGGCCGACATGGCGACCTTCGCCGCCGACCGACCGCTGGCGGCCGCACCGGGCCGCCGGTTCAACTACTCCACGGGTACGAGCATGGTGGTGTCCGGGATCGTGGCCCGCCTGCTCGGCGCGGGTGATCCGTACCGCTCCTACCTCGCTGAGCGGCTGTTCGCCCCGATCGGCATGGTGTCGGCCGCACCGGGCTTCGACGACGCCGGCTCGTGGGTGGCCGGTTCGTACGTGCACGCCACCGCCCGCGACTACGCCCGGTTCGGCCTGCTGTACCTGCGCGACGGCACCTGGGACGGCCGGCGACTGCTGCCCGAGGGCTGGGTGGACGCCGGGCGCACGCCCCGCTCGGTCGACCCCGACGACGGCCACCTGTACGGCGCCCACTGGTGGACCCGCGACGAACCGCTCGGCACGTTCTGGGCGGCCGGGCACGAAGGGCAGTACATCGACATCTGCCCGGCCCTCGACCTGGTGCTCGTCCGGATGGGACGGACCGGTGCCGAGCGGTCGCCGGTGCTCCGGGCCTGGCGGGACGAGGTGATCGGCGCCTTCGCCTCGGCGGCACGCGCCTCCGGATGAGCCCGTTGCGGTCCGCCGGGGCGCGTCCTACGGTGGACCTGTGAGCAGGTCACCGGTCCGCGATCATCTCCACGAGGTCCACACGGTCGAGGACGTACTGGCCCTGGTCCGCGAGCACGGTGGGCGGGTCACCACGACGCGGCGGCTCCTGCTCGAGGCCCTGTTCGAGGGTCCGGGCCACCGGACCGCCGAGGAATTGGCCGAAAAGGTCCAGTCCGACGCCCCCGACGTCGCCCTGTCGACCGTCTACCGCAACCTCGACGAGCTGGAGCGGCTGGGTGTGGTGGTCCACTCCCACCTCGGCCACGGACCGGCCACGTACCACCTGGCGGAAGGGGCCCACTGCCACTTCGTCTGCCAGGACTGCGGCACGGCGGTCGAGGCACCCGACGAGCTCTTCGTGGGACTGGCCGAGGCCGCCCGTGCCCGCTACGGCTTCGAGATCGACACCCGGCACTTCGCCATCCTCGGTCGGTGCGCCGCGTGCCGGGCGAAGGTCGGCGGATGACCGGGCACGGGAGCGACGTCGACCGTTCGGCGGAATGGGACGAACTGCGGGCCCGCTACCTGCGGCCGCCGGGGGAGCGACCCGCCCCGTCGGCCCGGGGCCTCCACCACTTCGCGGTGATCTCGAGCGACGTCGAGCGCACGATCGCCTTCTACCAGGACCTGCTGGAGTTCCCCCTGGCCGAGCTGTTCGAGAACCGGGACTACCGGGGCTCGACCCACTTCTTCTTCGACGTCGGGAACGGCAACTACCTGGCCTACTTCGACTTCCCGGGACTCGACCTGGGCGGGTACGCCGAGGTCCTGGGCGGCCTCCACCACATCGCCATCAGCGTGACGCCCGAGCAGTTCGACCGGCTGGTGGCGAAGGTCCGCGGCGCCGGCATCGACGTCCACGTGGTCAACGGCGACTCGGCCTACTTCCCGGGCCCGGACGGCGAACGCCTGGAGCTGCTGAGCTATCCCCTGGACGACATGTACGGCACCGTCGTCGCCCGTCAGTGAGCAGAGGGCGAGGGGCACCGGCCGAGGGGCACGCGCGGGCGTGCACGTGCCGACGGGCACCACGGGACCGGCGCGACCGCGTCGGCGCCGCGGCGGCGTCGTAGAGTTGCCCCATGCCGACTTGGATGCCGCGACGGCCCACGCTCCGGAGCGCGTTGACGCTGCTGGTGACGGTCGTCGTCGTCGGGATCATGACGACCAGCCTGCGGGCCTACGCCGTCCAGGCCTACGTCGTCCCCTCGCCATCGATGACACCGACCCTGCAGGTCGGGGACCGCATCGTCGTCAACAAGCTGGCCTCGGCCGTGCAACGGGGGGACATCATCGTGTTCCGCCGTGCCCCGGGTGATCACGATCCGCAGTATCCGGTGCTGGTGAAGCGGGTGATCGGACTGCCCGGCGAGACGATCTCCCAACAGGGGTCGACGATCACCATCGACGGCGTCCCCCTGGCGCAACCGTGGCTGCCGCACCCGACGGGCGACTGTGCGCTGCCGTCCAAGGCGGTGGCGACAACGAAGATCCCACCGGGCCAGTACTACGTGATGGGGGACTGTCGTGGGGACTCGGCGGACAGCCGCTTCTGGGGGACCGTGCCGGTCGGGAACATCATCGGCAAGGTCACGGCGGTCGTGTGGCGGGACGGGCATCCCTGGCTGCACTGGTTCTGATCCGATCGGGGAGCGCCTCCGGTCAGTCGGGCACCCGTCCGGTGGCGATCCCGTCCGCGGTCCAGCCGAACGGACTGGTGCGTACCGTCGACCAGCCTGGCGGGTTCGACTCCCGCACCTCGACGGCGATCCGGCCACCCTCGAGCATCGGGCCGTCCAGCCGCACCACCTCGTAGGCGTTCGCCGACCCCCGGGTCCGACTGCTGATCGCGGTACCGGCCACCAGGGCGAGTGCCCGACGATGGACCCCGGGCGCGTCGAGGTCCACGACGTGGGCGGTCGGTGTATGCGTGTGGCCCGACAGCAGGATGGCGACCCCGGCCTCGGCACAGGCGCCGACCAACCGGTCACGTCCGGAGAATCCGGACAGTCGGGCCGGCAGCACCGGATGGTGGGTGACCACCAGCCGCCAGGCCCCGGGTGGAGCGTTCCCCAGGACGTCCCGGACCCGCGCCACCTGGCGGGAGGAGACATGGCCGGCCTTCCATCGCCAGGAGGGCATCGTGTCGAGTCCGACGGCGACCAGTCCCTCGATGGCGACGACCGGGTCCAGGTCGCCGGTGATCGTGCGCTCGTAGTCCCGGGCCCCCGCGAGCAGCCGCCGGGGAACATTGACCAGGGGGAGGTCGTGGTTGCCCACGACGGTGAGGACGGTGGCGGGGAGCTGGTCGATGAAGCCGCGGGCCTGGTCGAACTGGGCCCGCCTGGCGCGTTGGGTCAGGTCCCCCGAGATGACCACCAGGTCGGGTCCGATAGCGGTGATGTCGGCCACCAGTGCGTCGACCAGGCCCTGGCGGTGGGCTCCGAAATGGATGTCCGACAGGTGGACGACGACCGGCACCTGTGCACTATCGCATGCGGACCGTCGGGGGAGCCGGGGCCGCACGGCCCCGGTGCCGCGTCGATCAGCCGCCCGTTCCCGGATGTCACCGCTGGTCCACAGGAACTGCGGCCGGAGGGACCCGGCCCCACGGTGGGATGCATCGGGACCACCAGTCGTGAGACACTGCCGGGCGTGGAGTGGGTCACATCCGCGTGGTGCCCGAGGCGATGAAGGCACCCCCCAACCGGATCAGCTGGCGTGAACGCGCCTGTGCCCTCGGTGCGTTGGCGTGCGGACTGGTCCTCCTCGGCCTCCTCATCGGCCTCGTCGTGCGCAATCTCGGCTTCCTCGTGCTCGCCCTCGCCGGGCTCGGTCTGGCCGTCGCCGGAGCGTGGTGGGCGATCACCGAGCGGCTGCCCCGCCGGGCCGTCGGGATCGCCGGGGCGGTGGCGGGCGCCGCGACGATCGTCGTCGCACTGGTCCGGTCCACTCCGTCGGGCGACCAGGTCGGCCTCCGGGCGGCGCTGCTGGTCGCGCTCCTCGGGGGTGCCGTGGGCCTGGGCCGCATGGCGCTCGCCCGGGACCTCCATGCGCACGACGAACTCCGGCCGGTGCCCGTCGCCCGTCCCGAGCACCCGGTACTCCTCTGCAATCCCTGGTCGGGCGGGGGAAAGGTGGAGAAGTTCGGGCTGGCGGACCTCGCCCGCGGGATGGGCGTCGAGGTCGTCATGCTCGAGCGGGGCCTCGACCTCGAGGCACTGGCGCGCGACGCCATCGCCCGCGGGGCCGACTGTCTGGGCATGGCCGGCGGAGACGGCTCACAGGCCCTGGTCGCCTCCATCGCCATCGAGCACGACCTGCCGTTCGTCTGCGTGTCGGCGGGGACCCGCAACCACTTCGCCCTCGACCTGGGCATCGACCGTGACGACCCCCGACGGAGCCTGCACGCGTTCCGTGACGGCATCGAGCGGCGCATCGACTACGCCACGGTGGGCGGCCGGCTGTTCGTCAACAACGTGTCGCTCGGCATCTACGCCACCATCGTGCAGCAGGAGGGCTACCGCGAGGCCAAGTCGGAGACGACCAGGACGCTGCTCCCGGAGCTGCTCGGACGGACGACGGAGCCGTTCGACCTCCAGTTCACCGATCCGGACCGGGGGGAGGTCGACGGCGCGTTCCTGATCCAGGTGTCGAACAACCCCTATGTGCTCGGCGCGACACTGGACGCGTCCCAGCGCCGTCGGCTCGACAGCGGCACGCTCGGCGTCGTGGCCATCTCCGCCAGCACGGGAGCCGAAGCCGCGGAGGTGTTCACACTGTCGGCGATCGGCCAACGGCGACGGAGCCGGCACTGGCACGAGTTCACGGCCGAGCGGTTCGAGGTGCGGTCGAGGTCCGGGAAGGCGTATGCCGGCATCGACGGCGAGGCCCTCGAGCTCGAGACGCCGCTCGAGTTCCGGATCCACGGGCGTGGTCTGCGGCTCCTCGTCCCCGAGGGGAACCTCACGGCCGCCGAGCGACGCCGGGCCCGGGACATCTCCGCTCGTGACCTGGTCGACATCGCCCGTGGTCGCGACCCCCGGGCGGCGCCGGACTCCTGAGTGCATCCGACTCCTGTGTGACGGGCGCAGCCGTGCCGCCGACCACCGGGGGTGTGGTCGAACCGGTTCAGTGGATCCCCCCGTGCCCGGTCAGGTCGACGACCCAGGTGGCCGCGTCCTCGACCCCGTCGGAGGGAGACTCCACCACCACCAACTGGTCGACTCCCGAGTGTCCCAGCTCGGTGGGGACCTGGGGCGTGCCGTGCCGGGTCGATACGGCCGTGTCGGCCGTCGCCGCGTCCCGATCCGGCTGGCGACACAGTTCGGACAGCGTGTCGATCCGTTCCCCGACCTCGTCCATCGGGAGATCGCAGCCGTACCAGCGATCGCCGTACCGGGCGACGCGGTCCGGGGCGGCGTCGCTGCTCCCGCCCGGGACCACCGGGATGGTTCCCCCGCGGTGGGGCGTGGAGCAGCTGCGCACCCGGTCGAACCGATGGTGTCCGGACGGGACCGAAGGAGGGGCGGAGCCGCGCAGAGTTCGGGGCTTCTCACCGCACAGGGCGAACGGCTACGTCACCGTGAGGCAGCCCGAGCAGACGACCTTTCCGCCGTCGGGATTCTTCACCGTCACGTTGTAACTCCCGGCGCCGATCGTGCTCGGCAATTTGACGGACAGGTCCAGCTGCGTGGAACTGACGACGGTGGAGGCGATGGCGATGCCGTCCTGGCTGACCACCTTCAGCCCGGACTCGAATCCCGTCCCGGTGGCTGTGACCGTCTGGCGAGTGGTGCTGATGGCGAGTGAGTCAGGGACGAGTGAGGTCAGGGTCGGATTGACGACCGGCTGGTGGACGGTCAGGCAGTCCGTACAGGAGTCCACTGTCGGAGGGGAACCGGCGAAGGCGATCGAGACGTCGCGCGCTCCAGGGCTGGCGGAGGCCAGTGCGGTGAGCAGGACCTCCAGCTTGGTGGAGGAGAGCACCTTGACCTTTCCGCTCGTCACCCCGCCGCCGCCGACCGTGGCGACAGCTGGTGGGGTGAAGCCGCTGCCGGTGATCGTGACCTCGTCGGATGCACCCGGGGCGATGGTGGAGGGCGACACACCGGTGAGGGCCGGCCCCGTCGTCGAGACCTCATAGTCGGTCAATCCGATGTGCGGCCCGGCGCCCAGGATCATGTCGTCGCCGACGAAGACCGCCTGTCCGAACAACGGCGACTGCGGCGTGGCGACGAAACCCACGATGGCGCCGGTGGCTGCCGACAGCAGGTAGACACCGAGCCCGGAGGCGAGACCAGGTCCGTCGACGCAGGGGATGGTCGCCGGCGAACATGCGGCATAGGTCTGCGCCGTGACGAGTCCGCTACCGTCCTCGGTCGGACTGCCGACGATGGCTCCGTTGAGCCCGGTCTGCCACACCACGGCACCGGTGTCCGGATCGAGTGCCTGGACCGACCCCATGTAGGTGGTGCCACCGATGGTGGTGTCGTTGCCACCTCCCTCGATGAGGTCGGTGCCGTTCCAGATCGCGGCGGAGTCGCACTCGGTGGCACCGGACACGTACGGAGCCGTCATGCGGTACTTCCACACCGGCCCGGCGGCCAGGTCGTTCTGGTCGAAGGCGTAGTAGTAGCCGTTCTTGTTGCAGTCGCCGACCATGGGTGTCGTGACGCCATCGATCGTCGCCGAGAAGTCGGTGGGGGAGCCGCCGAAGTCGCTGTCCCGGATCCGCTGGTCGGCCGGCACCTGCCAGAAGCTCTCGAGGGCCAGCGTGGTCGGGTCGAGCTTCACGATCGACTCGTCGTACAGCGGCTGGTCGGTGTTGACGTCGCCGTTGCCGGTGGAGGCGATGATCGATCCGTCGGCCGCCATTACCGGGCTCGACCACATGCTCCCGCCGAGTTGGCCGGCCGGCTGGTCGAGCCAGGTGGCGACGGTGGATCCGGTGGACTGGCTGAAGGCGACCAGACCGCCCACGACGACGCTGTCGCCGCACGACGAGATCCCGACGTAGACGTTGCCGTTGGCCACCAGGGGTGAGCTGTAGGAGTAGTAGTCGCCGATCGGGTAGTTGGGAGGATCGATGAGACCCTTCCAGTCCACGGCCCCCGTGGCCGCATCGAGTGCGTAGAGGTACCCGTCGGGAGAGTTGACGTACACGGTCAGCTTGCCCGTTGCGGGATCGGTGGACACCGCCGCGGTCGCCAGGACGCCCCGGACGCCGGGTCCGCATGCAGCCGGAATGGTGACGGTGGCCAGGAACTCCGACCACAGCACCTGATGGGTGGTCTCACTCAGCGCGTAGAAGTACCCGTCCATCGCGCCGATGTAGACGACACCGTTGACCACGGTCGGGCTCGCAAGGAGGTTGGAAGCGCCCGCATTCGGGGATGGAGGAACCACCCAGTTCCAGTCGGGGGCCAGTTGGCCGGCGTTCGCAGGGGTGATCGACGTCGCACTCGGACTGTACGAGTCGTGCCCGGAGCCGTTCAGGAAGGAGGGCCAGTTCGAGCCGCCCGACGTGTCCGGACCGACGGTCAGGCAACCTTGGCAGTTGGACGTGCCGCCATCGGTGTTCGTGACGATGACGTTGTAGGTGCCGGGTGCCTCGACGTCGGAAACGGTCACCGACAGCTCGAGTTCGTCGGCACTGACGAACGTGGTCGACAGGGTAATTCCGCTGTGGCTGGTCACCCTGGCGCCCGTCGCGAAGCCGGTTCCCGTCAGCGTGACCGCCTGGGCATCCGATCCGGCCGGAAGTGAGCCGGGGGTGACGGCCGTGATCTTGGGTGCCGAGGTGGCACCGGCCTCCGCCCCCGCCGCCCCCGAACCCGCGACCGCCAGCGCCAGGAGCACGATGCTCCGGAAGATAACCGTGCTTCTTGACGTCCGCCGATGATTCGTCGCGATCACCTGCCCGAGCTGTTCGAATTCGGGGCGACGCTGAGCGCGTTCTCAGCGACGTCCCGCAGACGCTATCTTCCTGCGTCGATCGCGGCAACGGTTGGTGACGGTTCCCATCGCTTCGACCACAACCAGGGAGAAGTGTGGCGACGACTGCCACCGAACGTGGTCGGACGTCCGGGCTGGCGGCCGGGATCCTACGGGTCCGTCTCCGAGTGACCGGTGCGCACCATCCGCCATCATCGGCGCAGACCTCACCGGAGGTCCTCCTCGCCGACCCCTGATCCTGTGGACAGAGGCTGGTATCCGACCTCACGCCGACGACAGGAGTCGTCATCCGGGGTCCCGCCCGGCCCTGTTGCGCAGTGGGCAGAAGACCTCTCCGCGTGATGAGGTCTGACATGCTGTCGGCCATGGCGGCTCGTCAGAAGTGGGACCCCCGAGCGTTCCTCCTGCTCGGCGGCGTAGCGTTCCTGCTCGCGGCCTGTTCCTCCGGCTACCCGATCCGCGTCACCACCGAGGAACCTCTGGTCGGAGCGGTCGTACCGACCAACATCTTGTGCAACGTGTCGGGAGGCACCACGACCGCTACCGGCTACTCGGCCGGTCCAGCCACCGTCGTCTTGGTGCTCACCGTTCGGAACGCAGCGAGACAGATCGTGGGGATGAGCCCGACAGTAACCAGGGACGTCCCGTCGGGACATACATGGAACTGGACGTTGCGTGCCCACACCGGGACCTCGGTGCCCACCGGGTGTGTCGTCCGCACCGTCGGCTCGACCAGACCGGTCGCCACCCCATAGGAAGATCGGGCATCCCCGACGTGCCGTCACACGCCGGCTGACGTCGCCCAGATCGCCGAAGTCGTGCCGGATCGGCACCAGCCCATGGGGTGGGTCGGCGGGGTACTGGGACCGATTCCACCCTGGGGGTCTGGGATAGGGGGGTCTGCCTACTCGAACGCCCTGAAGATCGATTCCTGGATGTGCCCCGGCTGCAGGCCTACTCGGTACTGATTTTCTCTAGCTTCTGCAGGCTCGCCGCCATGGACTCACGTACCGAATTGGTCCCGTTGATCCAGGCCCCGCCATCACGTAGGAGGTCCTCAGGCAACGGACCGCAATCAAAGACCTCGGTGACGACGGTCGAGTCTTCGCCGTCCGGAGTGAGTATGTAGCCCCAGCGGTAGCCCGCAGGAATGCCGACTTTGGACGGATCATCACCCTCAGCCCGAGAAGGGTCTCCGGGAGCCGGTTCCCAAAAGATTCGGAGGTCCGGCTCGAACTCCACCACATAGTTGATCATGAGGTAGTCGTCACCGAGCCGGTGCATCCTCATGGTGAAGGTGTCGCCTACTTGGGAGATGGGACGGTCGAGGACGACTCCCCGGAGCATGCCGGATCCATCGAAATCCACGTGACGTTGCGGATTCGCCAGGATCTTGAAGATGAGGGCCGCTGGTGCTTCGATTCTCCGGGACACGTTGATCGGCTTGCGTTCGTCCGCCATGGCGCCATTCTGACTGATTTCCGGTATCCCGCACTGCCAATGATGGCGACGAGGTGAAGCATGCTCTCGAGTTGTCGGTCGAGGCCGATCCGGTGTCCCGTCGACTCGCAGACGGTCGGGGGCAGGTGGATTCCAGGGACACCGCGCTGCGTGGATAGGTTCGGCGCCCGTTGCCGGAGGGGGCGGCCGCCACGGAAGGTTCATGGAAGCCGTCCCCATGGCAGCTGAGCTATTCCCTGTTCCGAACCAGCCCTTCGAGCGCATCGAGCGAAGTCTGGAGGCCGCCTTCCATTCCCGAGGCAATCGCCGCGTCACGAATGTCCTTCGTCGGGTACCAACCGAGAATCCTCAGCGTCGTGACGCCATGGGACTCCTCGAAGGTGATCGTGCTGAGGGCCTCCGCGTCGGGGAACATCTCGAACACCTCGGTCCTCACCAGGCGGTGCGGCCGGTCGATCTCCCGGTACTCGCCGCGGAAAGCCACCTCGAATCCACCATTGGCGATCATGACCCACCGCCATCTCCCACCGATCCGCAGATCGATCTGGGCCTCCCTCACTTCACCCCGGTCGCCCGCCCACCAGCGCTTGACGAGGTCGGACGTGGTCCACGCGTCGAACACCAGCTCCGCTGGAGCATCGAATACCCGGGTGACCAGGATCTCCTGGTCGGACGGCAGGGTGAAGACGGCAGAGCCATAGCGACTGCCGATCGAGTTGCTCATGTCAATTCCTCCTTGGTCTGAAGCTCGACGAGAACATCGTCGAGCCGGTCCAGTCGGTTGTTCCAGGTCGACTCGAAGTTGCGAACCCACTCGAAGACGGGTTGCAACGCTGGTCCATTGACCCGGTACCAGCGACGGCGACCATCAACTCGGACGGACACCAACGCAACCGCCCGCAGCACCGCAAGGTGCTTCGAGACCTGGGGTTGACTCAGGCCCAACCGATCGACGAGGTCGCCGACAGTGGCCTCTTCGGTGCCGAGAGCATCGAGCAGTGCGCGCCGCCTGACTTCTGCGACGGCATTGAATGCATCGGTCGTCGTCGGTGTGCGAGCCACGCAGAAATCATATGCCGATATGGAAATATGTCAACTCGGAACGCCCGTGCCCTCAAGTGGCCCCGTTGGCATCCTCCGCCCCGAGCGGAAGGGTCTGCCGCCCGATCCGGTGTCAATTTGATCTGTGGCGCCGAGAGGTGACGGTACGCCCGGGAGCCATGGAAGCGGACGCCTGGATTTGCCCAAGTACGCGGGGATTCGACGAGGATCCTTGCGGTGGGATGTCGATTCGTCGCTTGTCACTCGTGGTCATGGCGAGCGGTGCACATGGCACCGCCGCCAGGAAAGGAACCTCCCATGTCGACCGCCACTGCTTCCTCCGTCATCGCCGTCGAGCACGGTCAGTCCCGGCTGACCAGTACCCTGCCGCGAGCCACCGCCCTGGTCGGTGTCCTGGCCGCTGCGGCTACGACCGCACTTGCGGCCATCCTGCGGGCCGCCGGAGTCCCCCTCTCCGTGCATGGCCAGATTCCACTGGCTGCGTTCGCCCAGTTCACCTTCATCGGAGCGGTCATGGGTGGAGTGCTCGTCGCCTTGCTCATTCGTCGCAGCACGGCTCCCCGTCAGCGGTTCGTCCAGATCGCCGCTGGGCTCACCGCGCTCTCGTGTGTCGCACCGCTGGCGTTCGCGGACACAGTGGCCAGCAAATTCGCGCTCGTTGGACTGCATCTGGTCGCCGCGGCAATCATTGTCCCCGTGCTCGCCCGATACGCCGACCGACCAACTCCAACCCGCCACTGAGAGGGAGTCACCACGATGCCCCAGTACCTGATCGCTGTCTGTCACGATGGCGACTACGAGGTCGACTTCTCCACCCCCGAGGCTCAGCGCCTCGGCACCCAGGTCGGAGCGTTCAACGACGACCTGCAGAAGGCAGGTGCCTGGGTGTTCGCCGCCGGGCTGCACCCTGCGTCTTCGGCCACAGTCGTGCGCTCCGCCGGCGGTGTCGTCTCCATGACGGACGGTCCCTTTGCCGAGACCAAGGAGCAGATGGGTGGCTTCTGGATGATTGAAGTCGCCGATCTCGACGCCGCCCTGGAATGGGCCGGAAAGGCTGCCGCTGCCTGCGAAGGTCCGGTAGAGGTCCGGCCCGCCCAAGGGTGACCAACGCGCTCGACGAGGTCTTCCGGCGCGAGGCCGGGCGCTGCACCGCCACCCTGATCCGCGTCCTGGGCGACATCGACCTCGCCGAGGACGCGGTGGCGGAAGCATTCGCCATTGCCGCCGAGAAGTGGCCCCGAACGGGGATCCCGCCCAATCCGGGCGGTTGGATCACCACGACCGCCCGCAACCGCGCCATCGACCGCCTCCGACGCGAATCCACCCGCAGCGACCGGCATCGCTCGGCCCATCGGCTCCACATCGACACCATGGACCCTGACCACGATCCAGAACCCGACGGCCTCGACGACTTCGTCGATGTCGTCGCCGACGATCAACTCCGGCTCATGTTCCTGTGCGCCCACCCCGCTCTGGGCGACGACGCCCAGGTCGCGCTCATCCTGCGGCTTCTCGGCGGCCTGGAGACCGGTGAGATCGCCGCGGCCTTCCTGGTGCCCGAGCCGACGATGGCGCAACGCATCGTACGGGCCAAGCGCAAACTCCACGACAACCACGCCTCGTATCGAATCCCTGGGTCAGCGGAGCTCCCGGACCGGCTCCACGCCATCCTCGTGGCGATCTATCTCATCTACACCGAAGGTCACACCGCCACCTCTGGCCAGGCCCTCACGAGAGCCGACCTCTCCACCGAAGCCATCCGTCTCGGGCGGACCCTCGTCGAGCTGATGCCGGACGAGCCAGAGGCCGTCGGACTGCTCGCCCTGTTGCTGCTCACGGAATCCCGCCGACCCAGCCGCACAGCTCCCGACGGAACGATGGTGCGCCTCGCCGACCAGGACCGAAGCCGCTGGGACCAAGCGCTGATCAGTGAAGGCCACGACCTCGTCGTCGGCTGCCTCCGCCGCAACCAGCCGGGCCCGTTCCAGATACAGGCCGCCATCGCCGCGGTCCATGCCGACGCACCCACTGTCGAGTCCACGGACTGGTTGCAGATCACCACCCTCTACGACCAGCTCTACGCACTTCGTCCGAATCCCGTCGTCTCCCTCAATCGGTCAGTGGCCGTCGCCGAGCTTCGGGGACCCATCGAGGGACTGGCCGCTCTCACCGAGATCGACGCTGCCACGCTGGATGACTATCAGCCGTATCACGCGACCCGCGCTGACCTGCTCGCACGCGCCGGTCGGAATGACGAAGCAGGAGCCGCCTACGACCGGGCGATCGAACTCACCACGAACACGGTCGAACGCGAATTCCTGGTCCGGCAGCGGGCCGAAATCTGAGCGGCCATTTGGTCCTCCATGTGGAACATCTCCGTCATCCAGTGTCGATTCCGGGGTCGCCGTTCGTGGTCAGGGTGAGTGGCGAACGAGTCGCCCCCGGAACCGAAAGGACCTACCCACGATGGGAACGATCCGAGTACATGAGTTCACCAGCCTCGACGGCGTCATCGATGCACCCGACTGGACCCTTGATTTTGGCTTCGACCCGGCCATGGGACAGGACATCGGCAATCTCATGGGCAGCTGTGATGCGATCCTGCTGGGCCGCAACACCTACCAGATGTTCGAGCCGGCATGGTCCGCCCGTTCGGCCGACGAAGATCCTGGGGCACCGTTCATGAACGATTCGACCAAGTACGTCGTCTCCTCCACCTTGACGGAAGGTTCCTGGCAGAACTCGAAGATCATCGGTCCCTACAGCGCGGACGCCATCCGCGAGGTCAAGGACGAAGTCGATGATGGCATCTACGTGAGCGGCAGTTCCCGGCTCGTGCAGGCCCTCATCACCGACGGACTGCTCGACGAGTTACACCTGTTCGTCTACCCCGTCACCCGAGGTACCGGGCCGCAGCTGTTCCCCGATGACCTGCCGACCAAGTGGTCGCTGATCAACAGTGCGACCTACGACAATGGCGTGCTGTACCTGGCGTACAGAGCCGCCTCCTCGTAACGACCGGGCACGTCTGAGAGCAGGCTCGCCTTCCTGTGGATCACTTGCGCGGATGCACCGGCCGGATCCCCCCCAACGAGGTGCATGGCGTCAGTTCATACACCTGGGGGTGACTTGGCGTGTGAACCGACGCAGAGCGCACGGTCCCTCCACCGATGCACTACGGAGCACCCGACGACGCATGGGCCATCATCGACCGCCATCCCCTCGGACCGCAGGTTGCTCGGCAATCAATTGCACCGAGGTTCGCGCGTTGGCTGCGAAGCACTGATTGAACGGGTGAAGTCGCAGCTCAGGGCCCCAATTGGCCCGACCTGCTCCGGTTCACCGGACAGTCACCTGTGAGGGCGCCGTGGTGCTCGCGGTAGCAGCCGTGCCGTCAGCTGAGCCCGAGATATTGCGGTGCACATCTGGCGCTCGAGGCTTGCCGGTATCGTGATCCGGTGTGTCAGTTTAGCTTGACGCACCCAGGATGTCAGTCCATACTGACATACATGGACATCGAGCAAGTGGGCGCGGAACTCTCGTCGGATGACCCGGTAGTCGGACTACGCGCCTCGTTGGCACTCCATCGCCTCGCGGAG